>JAEEGL014953803.1_pt1 | contig 11271 bp, 10 predicted proteins | sample 9134231 | NCBI WGS metagenome assembly JAEEGL01 (sample SAMN16246548, study PRJNA631951) | gut metagenome | biome: gut microbiome; feature: rumen; material: fiber-attached | host: Bos | place: Iran: Karaj | collected 2018-10
AACACAGATGACCGCATCGTAATCGACACACGCGACGGTTCATTCGTAGAACGCGCTAAGAACTAATTTTAGCCGCGGATAAACGCAGATTCACGCGGATAGTTATTCGTAACATTCCGATAAAAAACCTCAGTCATATTGCTTGTGACTGAGGTTTTCTTTTGTCACATATCATCTGTGTAATCTGTGACATCTGTGGTTTATTTTTATATCAAAAGATGTGATTGAGACAGACGATTAGATTCTTTTGGAATACATCTGCGTCTATCTGCGTGCATCTGCGTCAGAATTTACCAGTACAATTCTGCCTCGAAGGAAACTCCTTCTTCGGTCTTTCCCACAATCGTGAGTTTCTTTTCTTCTGAATTCACTTTTCCGTAGATTTCAAGTTTTTGTCCGAGTTTTGCTTCCTTGGCGTAGTTCAGGCGGAAGTCGGTGAAGTCGTAGTCCCTCATTTCTGGCGGAATCGCGTCGGCTACGAATGCTCCGTACCTTGCGTTGTTCACATGGTTGTTTCCGTCGATTTCCGAGTATTTGATGATTCTTTCATCCCATTTTTCCAAGTCTTCCGGGTGCTGGATTTTGCCGTATTTGAGGCAGTCGTGTTCTTTCTGCGTTTCGACCGGAGTCCTCAAGTCAAATTTCTTTGTCGGGACGATTTTTCGGCTGGCAGGCTCAACCAAAAGCCATGAACTTAAGCCCGTAATCAAAGGCTCTCCCGTCATTGTGGTGAACTCGTAAGCTCTTACAAGCTGCAGTGCCTCGGCTTTTTCTTCGTATGTCGTGAAAATATACTCTTCGTTTTCGCGTGGCATTCTGTGGAAACGGAAGGCGAGCCTTGAAAGGAGAATCGCATAGCCGTGTTCTGTGAGCATGTCCCTGTCCATGCCTCGAAGTGCGTAATCTTCAACGGCCATGTCGCTGGAAACTTTTAACAGGTCGTAGAGACTCAGCTGTTTTTTTGGGGTGCTCTGTGAAAACTGAACTTTGTGCTCCGAGTGGAAGGTGATTCCGTCTTCATCATACCATTTTTTTTGTGCAATCATTTTTTTACCTCTTTATACTTCATCGAGTTCTTCTATATAGTTTGCTGAATTTTCTCGTTTCATTACGACCACAGTGATGTCATCGTCGCGCTTTACGCCTTTTGTGAAGCTCTGGTAGGCATCAATCAAATCTTCCATGATTGACTGGGCGCTTTTCGCATAATTCTCTTTGAGGATGTGCTTGATTCTCTCCTTTCCGAACATGTCTCCGTCTTTGTTCCTTCCTTCTGAAAGTCCGTCGGTGTAAAAAAGAAGAATGTCGTCTTCTGCCATGGTGAAGTTTATCTGCGGGAACGAGACAGTGATGAAGTCAAGTCCGATTGCTCCGTGATGGTCTTCGTCTTCGGGACATTCAAGCTCGTCGCAGATATTGCTCTTGGCGGAATAAAGAATCGGGTTCGGGTGGCCTGCATTCGCCATTTCGACCAGGCATTCCTCTTTTTCGTCAAAGTCACCGATGCGGAACATGACACCCGTGAGGTAATTCTCGATTTCGCCTTTTGCCTCGATAATCTCGTCGTTGATTTCATAGAGCGTGCGTGAGACTGTTTCGTTCTTTCGCAGGTTCCGCATGAATGACTGGAAGACTATGTTTTTTGCAAGCATCGTGACAAGACTTGCGGCGATTCCGTGTCCGGAGACATCAAAAAGAGAGAAGCCCTTTAGAGCCCCGTCATCCATGTAATAATCATACATATCTCCCGAAACTTTGTCGAGCGGGCTGTAGCTTACGGCAATATCCCAGCCTCTAAGCGAGCGCGGCGGGTAGGGGAAGAATTTCTTTTGGACGAGGGATGCCATCTCTAAATCAGTGGCTGAGCGGTGAAGTTCTTCCTCGAGGGTGATGTTCTTTTGGGAAAGTTCCCTTGTCTGCTTCAAGACTTCTCGTTTCAGCTTGATGTTCAGGTATTCGTTCTGGGCCATGGCTCTGTTGTACCGAATGCTCATTATTACGAGGAAGTTGAGGACTGTCAGAAGCCAGCCAAAAATAGTGATGTAAGGATTATCTACCTTCTGGAAAAAACACTTGATGATAAGGTCAGTTGGAATTGAAAGAATGAATGGAATGAAAGCCAGCGAAAGCTTCGTCAAATCCCGTTTTTCTTCTTCGGTCTTTTCTGCGACGAGTACGAATGCGAATCCAAGAAGAAGATTGACAATTGAAAGCGGCAGCGTGATGGGCGGAAGTTTTGAAAGCGCATCGTAATCCGGCATGGCGTAGGTGACGACCGTACAGAATAAGAAGATTGTGATTCTTACCGTCCTGAAGATTTTGCTCTCGCCCTTTTTTATGAACTCAATGATGAGTGTTGCGAGAAGGAAGACCATCAGATAGAAGCTTTCGCAGAGAGTTGTCTTTATGAAAAACAGGAATGGAATCTGTGTCGGGTAATAGTGCGGAATATGGTGCGCGAAGAAAGGCAGCATGAACATCATTGAAACGAGGCAGAGAATTGAGAATGTAAGGTATTCGCGTTCCTTTTTTCGCCATATAAAAATAAGGAGAAAGAGAATTGATGTGAAGAGCATTCCACCTGCGGCAAAAAGATAAATAATCGACTGAAGGAATGTGTGCGATGTGTCTTCTGACTGCATGAGGGCGTGGGAACCGAGCTTGATGTTCTGGGAGATTCCGCTCTGGCCTTTGTTGTAGACCTTTATGAGAATCGTGTTGCGCCCTTCCTTGTCGATGAGAGGGGCTGGGATTGAGTAGAAATGCGAGCCCCAAAGTGAGCTCCATGCGTTCGGCGGAAAAGAGCCGTAGCCTCCGACATAGTTGCCGTTGACCCATACTTTATCTGAAAAATGCAGGTACGATATGAAGAGGCCGAGAGTTTGCCCTTTCAGCGAGTTCGGTACATGAAAGGAAATTTTGAGCCAGATGTATTCCTGATTCCTTCCTGCTGTTTTGCTTATGTTCCCGATACCTGATGTGTCGAATTTGTGGAAATCGAGGTTTTCTGCATCTTCCGGAAGGCTTGTAATATCGCACTCACACCAATAAACCTGATTCTTCAAGTCTATTACATTTGTGTCAGATGTCAGCCGGTTTTGAGCGTAACAAGAGAAAAATCCAATGAGCAAGAGAAAAAAGATGAAGAAAACGGTGAACTTTTTCAACACTATTTTATTATAGCATAAAAATCTCCAAAATCTATATTTTTTTTTCTGATTTTCCTTTACAATTTACTGATTGGAGATAAGAATTTGCTTGCAAATCTTTTTTTTACACTGAACGCCGTAATGCCGATTGTCCTCGTGATTGCGGTTGGTTATTTTTTGAAGACAATCCGCCTTTTTGACGGAAAATTCTTCTCGATGCTCAACAAACTCTGCTTCCGGTGCTGCCTTCCCTGTCTGCTTTTCTTCAATGTCTACAATGTCGAGAACCTTTCTGAAATCAAGAACTACGGAACTCTCTGTCTTTATGTTGTCGTTTCAATCCTCATAATCTTTCTGCTTGCCCTTGCTTTCGTATTTTTCCTTGTAAAGGAACCTGAGCAAAAGGGCGTAATGCTTCAGGGCGTTTACCGCTCGAATTACGCAATAATCGGAATTTCCCTTGCCATGTCGATTTCTTCTGATTCGGGGCCGGTCGTGGCGGCTTCAATCCTTTCTTCGTTTTCGATTCCGCTTTTCAATGTTTTGGCGATTCTTTCGCTTTCCCTTTTTGTGAACGAAAACGGCAAGAAAGTGAGCGTTGTCTCAGTCCTCAAAAAAATCGCGACCAATCCGCTGATTCTTGGTGTCGCATCTGGTTTCGTTTGTCTTTTGATAAGATTCGTGATTCCCGTAAATCCTGACGGGGCAAAATATTTCACAATAAAACAGAACCTGCCCTTCGTTTACAAAACCATTTCCATGCTGGCACAGGCGGCAAGTCCTATTGCGCTTCTTGCTCTTGGTGGAAATTTTGCTTTCAGTGCGGTCGCAAGGCTCAAGTACAAGATTATCGCTGGTGTAATCGCAAGAACGGTTCTTTGTCCGGCATTATGTCTTACCGCCGCATATAAACTTGGCTTTGGTGCACTCGAATTCCCTGCATTGATTGCCCTTTACGGAACTCCGCTTGCAGTCTCCACTGTTCCGATGACTGCCGAAATGGGAAGCGATGCGGAACTTGCCGGTCAGCTTGTCGTTTGGACGACTCTTGCCTCGGCATTCACCCTTTTCGTAATTATTTTCATTTCTGCGCAGCTTGGAATTCTATGAGCGGGGCTTTGAAAGCATCATCCCGCTGCCCCATAAAAATCCGTTCTTAATCTCGAAAAGCCAAAGCTCGTAACCATAACAGAAAATCGCCCAGTCGTAGTAGCCGACATTGGTTCCGAGCGGCACTGGAATCATTCTTTCACGCTTGCCTTTTGTAAGGTCATCAAAATTCTTGACATGAAAAATCTCATCGGCGATTTTCTTTCCTTCCGCCAAATCATTGAAGCAATAGAAAAAAGTATGCAGTTCCCCGCCTTCCTTGAATGGAATTATGACGGGAACTCTTTCATATGAAAAAATCGGTGAAAATACCGAGAGAATGAGAATCGAACAGACAAAAACTTTGATTTTAGAAATCATGCTTCTATTATCGGCAGATAGGACTCATAAATTTGAAAAAGACTTTAAAACCTGTGCTGAAAGACTTAAAAAATCCTTGAAATATTTTAAAAATATGATAAAATTCGCGTAAGGAGAAAGCCATGCGGAACTTTTCAAAATTATCCATCGTCGTTTCCCACGAAGGCGATGAAAATTCTGTTTTTTCTGCTCCCGTCGTTGAGCTTACGAGCGGGAATACGACCGTTCAGGTGTCAGATTTTGAGAGCGCGCTTGAAATGCTTCCCCCGGGCAGCCAGGTTTCCGTTGTCGCAAAGGGCACTGTCGGAAACAAAAGCGTTCATAACATTGCAAGAATTATTCGTGAAGGCTGTGTTCTTGTCGCATTGGATTTATCGGCGGTGAGTGAATTTTCGCGTGTATTCGACAGTCCTTTCAGGGCAAATCCAAATCTCAGCGGAATCATTTTCCCGAACAATCTCGCCTCAATAAATGAGCAGGCTTTTGCTGAATGCAAGAATCTTGAGAGCGTGGTGATTCCCGCTACGGTAAAAAAAATCGGCAAGCAGGCATTTTCCGGCTGCGAAAAGCTTTCAAACATGGAGTTTTCTGACCCCGAAGGCTGGTTTGCCGAAAAGGAAGGCGGTGAAAACGAATCAATCGCCAATCTGAGCAAAAGCGATGACAATCCTTACAGGTTCACTCTGCCGTCAAGCCCATACCGAAACTGCACCGTTCAAAAAGCCTAGACGAAGGTCGTTCAGGGCGCGCTTAAGCCTGTACACAATGCCGATGCCGCCGAAATTGTCAACGACCTTGCAAAAAATCATGATTTTATTTTTCTCGAGCGCTGTTTCCTGCCTTAAAAACGGATTCCGAACTGGATGGACGGAACCAGCTCAAGATTGTCGCTTAAACTGATTGATGAGAGCGGCTTTTTGCGTATGGATGAGTTGAATGCCTCGTCGTTGAACTCGTCGATGTGAGCGTCGAAAAGGAAACCTGCGAAAAACTGAACACTGCGGCGTGGTTTGACCGTCAGGGAAAGGCGCGCGGCTGGAACAAAGTTGAATTTCTTTTCACCGTCAGACTGAACCCAGACAAAATGGCTGAAAAGATCCGTGTCAAAGTAGAAGTGACCGCTGATTGTCGTCTGATGACCCAAGCCGAGTGAAAGCGCGAAGGCATCGGCAAGTTCCCTTGTGTAAATGTCCGCAAGAAGGGTACCGTAGATTTCCTTGTTTCCCGCCCTGAATCCAAGGTTGAGGATTTTGTCGGTTGAGATGCTGAATTCGGGCTGGAACTTGAAGCTCAGGTTGTGCCTGAGTCCGTATTTTTTGCGCAAATCCTGAGTTTCGGCCTTTGAAAGTTTGCTCGTAGTAAGAGCTTTTGTTTCAAGAGTTTCTGTGCCCGCCTTAAAACTCAAGGCTCGGGAGCCATGCGGGAAGAGGTGTTTTTTCTCGGTTATTTCGAGAAGATTTCCCTGCGCGTTGTAAGTCTCGATTTGATATGAGAGGACTGTCGGAGCAAGGCTGTCTTTGTAGACCACGACATTGAGGTTCTGGTTTCCTGGGAAGCCGATGACATTTTTTCCAGGATATGGCATTCCCGCGACAGGAACTTTCAGGCTGTAAAGCTCGATTACACCGTCCTTAATCCGGCCAAGAAGATTTCCGTCGTCATCGTAAATAGCGCAATCGTAGCTTCCGTCGATTGAAAGCTGGGTGCTACCGAGTGTGGAGAATGCCTCGTTTTCGTCGAGGGCAAGAAGCCATGAAAGGTAAGTCTCACAGCCGTGCATGTCGGCCAGAGCCTTGACTGCATATTCAAAACCGCCCTCGATGTTTGCGTTAACATTTTTTTGAATCATGCGGACAAGGAAGGGCTGTTTTTCCGAGTCTTTGAATTCCGCTATATCCTCGTTGTTCTCCGGGAAAATGCGCCAGAAAATTGATTCTGCCATCGCCCTAAGGCTGAAAAAATCCTCGTAGTAGTTTCCGATTGTCTTGTAAAGTTTCGTGAGAACCCTTGCAATCTGAATGTGAACGAAAGGTCCGTTTTTAAAAGGCGCGTATTCGCGGAGTAGCATTCTTGTGTAATATTCGTTCATCCGCGGAATGTAATCATTGAGGTACTGTTCCGGATTTGTGTTCCAGTAATTGACGAGAACCTTTGACCTTCCGTATTTCTTCCATTTCCAGTTGTTCCTGTTCGGCGGAACTGATGGAACGAAATCCTCCGCGTTCAGGATATTCCAGATGAAATTGTATTTCGGGCTTGTTGTTTTTTCTTCCTGACTGACATTCGGAGAAGCGAAAGTGTAAACGAAAAGCTTGTCGCCTGTGATTACACCCTCGTCATCAAGTTTTGCCGCAAGAAGGTTTGCGAGCGCTCCGCCCCGGCTGTGGCCTGTAATCATGAAATAGGCGTTTTCCGGGGAGATTTTATATTTGAGGAGATAATAAAGAAGCGCGTGTTGAATGGTCTCGCAGGTTCTGTAAAAGCCTTCGTGAATCAATACATCCTTGTGGGTCGTGTCGCTTACATTGATATTTGAAATCCATTCGTTTGCGCTAAGCGGCGTTCCCCGTAGAACCACAAAAATCAGTTTTTTTGTTCCGTTTGGTGTCTGAATGTCCTTGTGAGCAAAAGAATAGGCCGCCTGATTGTTTCCTTCGATTGGTGCAGTGTAGTCGAGAATGTAATTCCAGGAAATATCGCTGTCCTTGAAGCCAAGAAGCCTGTAAGTTTGCAGAAGCTCGTTTGACTCAGGGTTCTTTTCGGCGGGAATATATGAAATTTCGGAAAGTAAGGCCGCTATCCTCGCTATTCCGTGATGATATTGCGTTGTCGGGGTTTCAGCAAACCATTTTTCGTCCCAGTCTACTTCGATTGGAACTGGTTCTTTCGTCGCAACCAGAAGACCGTGAACCGGAAATGTGATTTTTCTTGCACTTGCAGAAGAAATTGCAAAAAGGGCGAGAAAAATCATAAAAAACGGACGAAATACAGACTTCTTCATTTTTTAACTGGCGCGATTTTGGTGGCGATTAACCTCCAGTGGCGGGGCGGAATTTTACAGCATTGAGCTCTGTGCGCTTTGTGCGCTTTCCTGCGATTCAGCTGTCCTTGTGCTTGTTTCCTTGCCGTCAAGCTTGACCTTGATTTTCTTGAATTCGCCGTCCCTGAATACTGTGACCGTAACATTGTCGCCCGGCCTTTTTGATTCGAGTGCGCTGGTGTAGTCGGCGTATGTGCGGATTGTGATGTTGTCGATTCCTGTGATTATGTCTCCGCCGAGATAAATCATTGTCGGGTTGAAGCGGCTTCCGTACTGAACCTGCTGAGTTCCGCCGAGGATTCCTGACTGCTCGGTTGATGAGCCTTGCTCGACTTCACTGACAAGGATTCCGTAGTTTATTGAGACTCCCGCATATCGGGCGATTGAAGATGTCATCTGAACCGGACGGATTTTAAGAACGCCACGGTTGACCTTGCGGTATTTTATGAGGTCGTCAACGACTCTTCGCGCCGTGCTTACAGGAACCGCGAAACCAACGCCGGCAGAGCTTCCTGAATTTGAGATTATGACAGTGTTGATTCCGACCATCTTTCCGTTTGTATCCAGAAGAGGGCCGCCTGAGTTTCCGGGATTGATTGCCGCATCAGTCTGAATCATGTTGCGGATGATTACATTCGTGCTTTCCTGAATCGGTCGGCCAAGCCCCGAGATGATGCCTGTGGTCATCGTGCGTTCCAGAGCGAACGGATTTCCGATTGCGATGACTTTCTGCCCGACCTTGAGGTTGTTTGAGTCGCCGAAATCAATCGTTTTAAGGCTTACATTGTCCGGCGGATTGAATTTGATTACCGCAATGTCGCTTTCAACATCCTTTCCGATGACGGTGCCCTCGTAGGAAGTTCCGTCATGCAGTGAGATGTTGATTTTGCTTGCGTTTGAAATTACATGAACATTGGTAACGACATAGCCGCGCTTGTCGATGATTGAGCCAGAACCTGAGCCACCTTCCTGAACGACAGGCTCCAAAAACCAGTTTACTCCCATTACCTGAGTGGTGATGTTGACTACGGCCTCATTGCATTTTTCGTATACGGAAATGTTCTGCTGTTCGTCCTGCGTGTATCCTGAATCATAAGATTTTGCGACAGATGTGGCTTTTTCTTCGATTACGGGATGTGATTCCGCAATGATCGGTGCGGGAGTTTCTGGCTCTGATTCTGCAATTTTCTGTCCCTCACCGGATTTAGATGTTTCCTCTGAGACCGTCTCTTCGCCCTGATTATCTTCGCTGTCCTTGTGCTGATGTGAGAAATATGCCGTGCCTGAAAGCGTTAGGACTACGCCTGCCACAAGTGCAAGTAGCGATGATTTTACAAGCTCGGAACGGGAGTAGAGTTTCATTTTGCGTCTCCGATAGTTTCGGTGCTTGGGCTTGCTGAAGTTTCCGCAGTCTGAGTTTCTGCGCCAGCGGATTCGGCCTGTTTAGCCTCTGCCTTTTCACGAGCTTCTGCCGCCGCTTTCTCTCTTGCCATTTCCCTTGCTTCGGTCTTCTTTTTTGTCTCTTCGGTCATTTCAAGTTCGATGTAGAAAATCTTTGACTTTCCGCCTTCGATATAGATGAAATTTTCCTGAGGAATATAACCTTCTTTTTGAGTTCGGAGAAGATAATAGCCTTCAACGAGATTTCTGAGGTCGAGCTGAGACTGTCCCTGAAAGTTTCCGTTCAGAAGAATTGAGCAGCCTTTTACATTCGTTTTGAATATGGCTCTGGTTTTGTTCCTCGGGATGTCGGTGACTTCCTCGGTTTTCAGCTCAGGGATGATTGCGAACGCTTCTGCTGACTGGCTTCCTGCTTCCGTGGATGCTGGCGAGGCCGGTGCAGTTGATTCGGTTTCTGCTTCCTGTGCGAAAAGCTGAGAAAACGAGATTAAACTAAGACCTAAAATAATAGAAATTGTGCGCTTCATCATACCTTATATAATACTGCAAAATCCTTCTTCTCTCAACAAATTGTATAATTTTTCTTCATTCATGCATTCATGCTCGAGAAAACTGTAATAAGAAGTCCTTGAAAGAATTATGTGGTCCAAAAGAGCGATTCCAAGCAAGTCCGCCGCCTGATAGAGTCTGAGCGTTGTGTGGATATCCTCTTTTGACGGGGATGCCTGCCCGCACGGATGGTTGTGGCAGATTACGATTGCCGCCGCATGTTCCTTAAGGGCTTCAGCGAAGACTTCTGACGGCTTGACTATCGCCATGTTCCCGCTTCCTGAGCAAATCACCCGTATCGAGATTATTTCCTGCGCTCCGTTCAGGCTCACGCAAAGAAAATGTTCCTGCTTTTGCATTCCGTAGCTTTGAATGTAGGGCAGAAGATCCCTCGGTGTTTCAAGCGCCCCTTCCGGATTCCGGTTGATTCTCTTCCCCAGTTCCAGAGCCGCGGCAATCATCAGGGCCTTGCTTTTCCCCATTCCGCGCACTTTCATCAGATTCTCCACAAGGTTGTCGCTGTTCGATGCCATTACCTTGCCGAGCACTTCCTTTGCAAGCTCTTTCACAGGCGTGTCCTTTGTGCCGCTCCCCAGAATCAGCATTATCAGCTCTTCCGATGACGGATAGGCCATGCCGTGTTTCATGGTCAGCTCACGGATTTCAAGCTTGTGCGACTTCTCGATTTCTTCAAATGACTGAAAGCTTAGATTTTCATTTCTCATGTTTCTTCTCCCAAAATTCCTTATGTATATATATAAGAAAAATTTTTGCAGTTTCGGCAGTAATGAATAAAAAAAATGTGAAAATTTCCGATAATCAGAGAATGAAAAAATCAATTTGTAATTTGAAAATCGTATTCTTGGGCATGGTCGCGCTTCTTCTCTTTTCGTGCGTGACTTCCCGCGTGACTGAAAGCTGTTCGAGTGATCTTCTCGGAAACGGAAGCAAGAATCCAGACCAGCTTGTGAAGTTTTTTATGAACCATAAGCCTGATGCCGACAGGGAAAAAGTTGAAAGGCTTGCGGGATTCTATATCGAGGAAAGCTCAATCGAAGGAATCAATTCCGATGTAGCCTTTGTTCAGATGTGCCTTGAGACGGGATTTTTGAGCTATGGAAATCTTGTTTTGCCCGAGATGAATAATTTCTGCGGACTTGGTGCGATGGATGCCGAGCACCCGGGGGAATATTTTGAGAGCGAGCAGATTGGCGTTCGCGCGCATGTTCAGCACTTGCAGGCCTATGCCACCACAGCCGATGTCAGCCTGAAGCAGGAGCTGGTTGACCCCCGCTACAGCTGGCCGCACAAAGCCAAGTTCGCCCGAACTGTCCACGATTTAGCCGGAAACTGGGCGATGGACCCCGAATACGGCACAAAACTGGACGGTCTGTTAGCAGAACTTTCTGGATTCTAAATCCATTTATTTAATCGTTGTTCCGATATAATCCTTGCCTTCAATGATTGCGCGGATGTTGTCGATGTTTTTTCCGCCGGCGCAGATTACCTTGAGACCCATTTCCTGAGCTTTTTTGCTTGCGATTGGGTCGAACGGACAGTTCTTTCCTGGAACCCATTCGTCACCGACCATTTTTCGGAAGTCAGCCCATGAAATCTCGTCGAGAGGTTTTGCGTCCGGGTTTTTGCGCGGGTCATCGGTGT
>JAEEGL016190993.1_pt1 | contig 11271 bp, 11 predicted proteins | sample 9134231 | NCBI WGS metagenome assembly JAEEGL01 (sample SAMN16246548, study PRJNA631951) | gut metagenome | biome: gut microbiome; feature: rumen; material: fiber-attached | host: Bos | place: Iran: Karaj | collected 2018-10
AAAGAACTGAAAATAGTACTTACGGATGCCGCCCGGGACTTTATCGGAGAGAGCGCCTACGATCCGGTATTCGGGGCAAGACCCTTAAAACGCTATATGCAGAAAAATGTTGAGACGCTTTCCGCAAGGCTGATCCTGTCCGGGGAAGCGCCGGCGGGAAGTACCATAACCATAGATACGGACGGGTCAAAACTCACAGGAAGTGTTGAAAAATAAGTAAAAAATACGGTAAAATTGCTAAATCTGAAAAGGCGGGGTTTCTATTGAAAAACCCCGTCTTTTTTGTTATTATTCTAAAGTTGTGGAAAATTACGCATTCCTGCTCTTTTCCCTGCTGCAGGAGATGCGGAGTAACTAGGGGATTAAGGTTAGAAAGAAATGAAAGCAAGTAAAAAGAACGTATTTATTTTTCTCATTATCCTTGTTGCCCTGATCCTTGTTGCCATATTCGGAATAGGCAGCGAGATCAAGAAGGTACAGGATATCCGCTTCGGTATCGATATCCGCGGCGGCGTGGAGGCTGTATTCAAGCCCGAGACAGATGAGGCCGTATCAGACAGTGAGCTGGAGTCGGCCAGAAGCATTATCGAGACAAGACTTGATAATAAGAAAATTACTGACCGTGAGATAACTATAGATAAGGACGGACGCTACATCATCGTGCGTTTTCCCTGGAAGTCTGACGAGAAAGATTATAATCCCGAGACTGCCATTGCAGAGCTTGGAGAAACAGCACTCCTCACCTTCCGTGATCCTGAAGGAAACATTATGGTGGAGGGAAAGAACGTTGCCAGCGCTAAGCCCGAGTCCCGTAATGAGAACGGCATAAATGAATATGTGGTTTCCCTTATTTTTGATAACGAGGGTGCGACGAAGTTTGAAGAGGCTACCGGCAATCTGGTGGGACAGCAGATGGGAATTTATATGGATGACGCCCTTATCAGCAATCCTGTGGTACAGACAAGGATCTCGGGAGGACAGGCAGTAATCACCGGAATGGATGATTATGAGGAAGCAAAGGATCTTGCAGATAAGATAAATGCAGGTGCCCTTCCTTTCTCGCTTGAGACCAAGTCCTTCAGCACCATAAGCCCGTCTCTCGGACAGAATGCACTGCAGGTAATGATATATGCAGGCATTATAGCATTTGTTGTGGTATGTATCTTCATGCTGGCATTCTACAGGCTTCCGGGTTTTGTGGCATGCCTCACGCTTCTTTTACAGACAGTGCTGCAACTCCTTGCAATCTCGGTTCCGCAGTTCACCCTTACCCTTCCGGGTATAGCCGGTATCATCCTTTCTGTAGGTATGGCGGTGGATGCAAACGTCATCATTTCCGAACGTATCTCTGAGGAACTGAAGAAGGGCGAGACCGTGCGGAGCGCTGTGCGCCGCGGTTACCAGAAGGCCTTTACGGCAGTACTTGACGGAAACATCACCACGGCAATTGTTGCAGTTGTGCTTATGATATTCGGTTCCGGAACTATGCTTTCATTCGGATATACATTGCTTGTTGGTGTTATAGTAAACTGTTTCATCGGAGTTAATGTTTCAAGATTTGTCCTTACTTCGCTTGTGGAATATGAAGCTCTTAATAAGGAGAAGATGTTCATACAGAAGAAGGATAAACAGAACATCAAATTCTTTGAGAATAAGAAGATATTTGCCATCGTTACCATAGTGCTCTTTATAGCAGGTGCGGTGATCATCGGGGTAAGGGGCTTAAAGCTTGATACCCAGTTTACCGGTGGTACAGTGCTTGAGTACACCGTGGATAATCAGGCTATAGATACCGAGGCGGTGGCAAATGCCGTTAACGGAGCTATAAACAGGAATGCCACGGTTCAGGTTTCAAACAGTCAGGCAGGAACTACCGTGGTTGTGACCCTGGCAGGAAATTCCGGACTTACCCCTGACGAGCAGTCAAAGGCCGGGGAGGCTATCGGAAAGCTTCTTAATATAAGTAATCTGGAACCCAGCCAGACTTTCGCGGTTGAGCCCTATGTAGGTGCCAAGGCGCTGAGGAATGCTGCGATCGCCATCATCATTGCTTTTGTGGGAATTCTGCTCTATGTAGGATTCCGTTTCGCGGCTCTTTCCGGACTTTCTGCAGGACTTACTGCTATTATCGCCCTGCTCCATGACGTGTGTATCGTGCTGTTTGCCTTCGCCCTTTTCGGTATTCCTCTCGGGAACTCCTTTGTGGCGGTTGTGCTTACCATAATCGGTTATTCCATTAATGACACCATCGTGGTCTATGACAGGATAAGAGAGAACAGGAATATGGATACGAAGCTGTCCATCGGGGAACTGGTTGATAAATCCGTAACTCAGGTTCTGGCAAGATCCATAAATACTTCCATTACCACTCTGCTATGCGTACTGGTTATACTGGTGGCATCCATTTTGTACAGGATCTCCTCCATCTATCAGTTCTCACTGCCGATGATGGTTGGTCTTGTGGCGGGCTGCTATTCATCTATCTGTATTGCAGCAGCTCTGTGGGCTACATGGAAGAGCAAAAAGGCATGAAAGTAAGAACAGATGAATAATTACCTGATAGTATTTTTCATATCCATGGTGCCCCTTATAGAGCTCCGTGGGGCCCTTCCGGTAGCGATGGGCTTTCACAATGCAGACCCTTCCTTTAATATGCTGCTGGCTCTTATCCTTATCATAATAGGAAATATGCTGCCGGTTCCTTTCATATATCTCTTTGCGAGAAAGGTTCTGGAGTGGGGCAAGGATAAACCGGTTATCGGAGGTTTCTTCACTTTCTGTCTTAATAAGGGAGAAAAGGGAGGAAAGAAGCTGGAGGAAAAGGCTAAGAACGGGCTCTATGTGGCGCTGGCTCTTTTTGTGGGAATTCCTCTTCCGGGAACGGGAGCATGGACCGGAATGCTGGCGGCCAGTATCCTGGATATGGATTTTAAGAAGAGCACTGCAGCGGTTCTTTCGGGAGTCCTGATGGCAGGGATCATAGTCGGGGCTGTTTCCCTTGGTGCTTTCGGTGCTTTTAATGCGATAGTGAAATAATGCTGATCAATGGGGATTGCCGTCCGGCGGTCCCCTTTTTATAAAGGAGAAAACTATGTTGCCATCGGATCCTGTAATTTTATTAAGCTTCATAAACACCCGTCTTCGCGATGAATATGCTTCTCTGGACGAGTTATGTGCTTCCCTTGATGTGGATAAGGATCATATCTGTGAAAAATTAGGGGAAATAGGTTATACTTACCGGAAGGAATCAAACGCGTTTAAGTAGGATTAGAATAAAATGGATCTTTTCGACTACATGCGGTCTGAAAACTTAAAAAAGGAATCTCCCCTGGCAGCCAGGCTACGTCCGGAAACCTTAGAGGAGATAGAGGGCCAGGAGCATATTCTTTCCGAAGGAAAGATGCTTTACCGCGCCATAAAGGCAGATAAACTGAGCTCGGTCATTTTCTACGGTCCTCCGGGTACCGGTAAGACCACCATCGCAAAGGTCATTGCCAACACCACCAAAGCCGGATTTAAGCAGCTGAATGCTACCACCTCCGGGAAAAAGGATATGGAAGAGGTGGTACATGCCGCTGAGGAAGATGCCGGGATGTACGGCAAGAAGACCATACTTTTTATCGATGAGATCCACAGGTTCAATAAAGCCCAGCAGGATTATCTCCTGCCCTTTGTGGAGGATGGCACGGTGATCCTTATTGGAGCCACCACCGAGAATCCTTTTTTTGAAGTGAACAGCGCCCTTCTTTCCAGATCATTGATATTTGAGCTGAAGGCCCTGAAGCCTGAGAGTATAAGAAATATCATTTTGCGGGCTGTAACAGACGGGGAAAAGGGCCTTGGGGCATATAATGCCGAAATAGATGAGGATGCACTGCAATTTTTATCGGATGTGTCAAACGGCGACGCAAGAGCTGCCCTTAATGCAATTGAGCTTGCGGTTCTCACCACAGAGAAGGGCGAGGACGGAAAGATACATATAGATCTAAGCGTGGCAGAGGAATGTATCCAGAGAAAAGCCGCCAGATATGATAAGAACGGGGACAACCATTATGACACTATTTCTGCTTTCATAAAGAGCATGCGGGGATCCGATCCCGATGCGGCGGTGTACTATCTTGCGAGGATGCTCTACGCAGGTGAGGATATCAAATTCATTGCGCGGCGTATCATGATCTGTGCATCAGAGGATGTGGGAATGGCAGATCCCAATGCACTGGTGGTGGCAACAAATGCGGCTTTAGCCGTGGAGAGAGTAGGACTTCCGGAGAGCAGGATCATCCTTTCCGAAGCTGCGGTCTATGTGGCTACTGCGCCGAAATCCAACGCTTCATATCTTGCTATCGGGGAAGCCCAGAAGGTGGTGGAGAATGAGCCTACGCCGCCGGTTCCGAGACATCTGCAGAATGTGCACGCGGATTCCCACGGGGAAGAGCGGGAGCAGGGATATCTCTATGCCCACGATTATCCGCATCACTATGTTAAACAGCAGTATCTGCCTTACGAACTCGACGGCAGGGAGTTTTACAAGCCCTCCGGCGAGGGATATGAAGTGAAGATACGGGAGCATATGAAGAAACTGAAGGATTCTGTAAATGAACGGAAGGGGGATTGACATGCCGGATATTAAGGAACTCGGAAGAGCAGCAAAAAAGGCCTCTTATGTAATGGCGCTTCTAAGTGATAATGAAAAAAAAGAGGCGCTCATCAGAACAGCGGATGCGCTTATAGCGGGAACTGACAGGATAATCAGCGAAAACGAAAAGGATATGGCGCTTTCCAGGGAAAAAGGCGTAAGTCCTGCCATGCTGGACAGGCTTGTCCTTAATGAAAAAAAGATAAGGGAAATGGCAGAAGGTATGAAAGAAGTGGCTGCCCTTCCCGACCCCAATAACGAGCTTATGGAGACAATAACGAGACCAAACGGGCTTGTTATAGAAAAGCGGAGGGTTCCCATAGGAGTCATAGGTATTATCTATGAATCCAGACCAAATGTCACGGCAGATGCATTTGCCCTTACTTTCAGATCCGGAAATGCCTGTATTCTCCGTGGGGGATCGGATGCTCTTAATTCCAATTCCGTGATAACAGACATTATACGGGAGAGCCTGAAGGGATTCCGTGAAGGCATAGAGGATTCTGTTCTTCTCATCAGGGATACATCACATGAATCGGTGACGGAGCTTATTCAATTAAGGGAGTACCTGGATCTCGTGATCCCGAGAGGCGGCGCAGGGCTTATCAGGAATGTGGTAAGTAACAGTACCGTGCCGGTGATAGAGACCGGAACCGGAAACTGTCATATCTATGTGGACAAAGACGCTGACCTTGAAAAGGCAGTTCCCATTATCGTAAACGGAAAGACCCAGAGAATGGGAGTATGCAATGCGGTTGAGTCTCTGGTGGTACATAAGGACATTGCCGGAAAAGCACTGCCGCTGATCTACGAAGCCCTTCATGAAAAGGACGTGGAAATAAGAGGGGATCAGTACACTACCGGTGAATTAAAGGGAAAAGACGGGATAAAAGCCGCTACGGAAGAGGACTACGGAACAGAATATTTAGGTCCCGTGATCTCCGTAAAAACGGTATCTTCCCTGGATGAAGCCATTGATCATATTAACAGATATACCACCCATCATTCCGAGTGTATAATAACCGAGGATAAGGATGCGGCGGAGAGCTTCTTAAAAAGGATCGATGCCGCCTGCGTATATCACAATGTCTCCACCAGATTTACAGACGGCTTTGAATTCGGCTTCGGTGCGGAGATCGGTATCAGCACCCAGAAGATCCACGCGCGCGGGCCTATGGGTCTTAAAGAACTTATGTCCTATAAATATGAAGTCAGGGGCACGGGACAGATACGATAGATTTAATACTTGTAATTCAAAATAAGATGTAGTACAGTTTCTAGTTAAAAGGAAATGGAAACAGAAAGGAGAGTGGTTCAAGTTGGCACTTAAAAATCTGGATTGGGAGAATATTGGATTCGCGTATCATAAAACGGATTTCCGCTATGTTTCAAATTATAAGAACGGAGCCTGGGATGAAGGAAAGATCACAGAGGACGCTACCATTGTGATGAGCGAGGATGCCGGAGTTCTGCATTACGCCCAGGAGTGTTTTGAAGGACTGAAAGCATACCGTACAGAGGATAACCGGATAGTCTGCTTCCGCCCCGACTTAAATGCAGAGCGTATGGTGGATTCCGCTTCGCGGCTTGAAATGCCTCCTTTTCCGAAGGACAGGTTTATAAAGGCGGTTGAGGAAACGGTCAAGGCCAATGAGGACTGGGTTCCTCCATACGGAAGCGGGGCAACGCTCTATATCCGTCCGGTAATGTTTGCTACCGGTAACGTAATAGGTGTAAATCCTGCTGACGAGTATCAGTTCAGGATCTTTGTGACTCCTGTGGGACCTTATTTCAAGGGAGGGGCTAAGCCCATTTCCATAAAGGTCAGTGATTATGACAGAGCAGCACCCCACGGAACAGGAAATATCAAAGCCGGCTTAAATTATGCTATGAGCCTTTACCCCATAGTAAAAGCACATGAAGAGGGATTTGCCGAGAACCTCTATCTGGACGCAGGCACCAGAACCTATATTGAAGAGACCGGCGGCGCAAATGTGATACTGGTAGATAAGGAAGGAAATCTGGTGATACCGAAGTCCTATACAGATTCCATCCTGCCCTCTATTACCAGACGTTCCATAGCCTATGTGGCGGAACACATCCTGGGAATGAAAGTGACGGAGAGGCCGGTTAAATTTGAAGAGATCCCCGATTTCGTGGAGATGGGTCTCTGTGGAACGGCCGCTGTAGTGAGCCCCGTAGGAAAGATCACGGATCACGGAAAAGTGATAAACATACCCAGCGGAATGGAGGATATGGGTCCTGTCACCAAGAAACTCTATGATACCCTTACCGGCATACAGATGGGACATATTGAAGGTCCTGAGGGATGGGTTCACGAAATAAAGTAAATCCGGGAGAAGAGAAAATGCCAAGATGCATAATGTCACCGCTGGATCTTTCGGTGGAAGAATTAAACGGTCTTATGGATACTGCCATGGATATTATGAAAAATCCTGAGAAGTATTCCAGGGCCTGTGAAGGAAAGGTGCTGGCCACACTGTTTTACGAGCCCAGTACCAGAACAAGGCTTTCCTTTGAAGCGGCAATGCTGAGGCTGGGAGGAAGAACCATGGGCTTTCACTCAGCGGATTCCTCGTCAGCCACAAAGGGAGAGACAGTAGCCGATACCATAAGGGTAATGTCCAAATTTGCCGATATCTGCGCCATGAGGCATCCCAAGGAGGGTGCAGCACTGGTAGCAGCGGAAAAGTCCGACATTCCTGTAATTAATGCGGGAGACGGCGGACACCAGCATCCCACCCAGACCCTGACGGACTTAATGACAATAAAGGCGCTGAAAGGTCATTTTGATAACCTGACTGTGGGGATGTGCGGAGACCTTAAATTCGGAAGGACGGTTCATTCCCTGATCAGAGCTTTGGTCAGATATGAAAATGTGAAGTTTATTTTTATTTCCCCGAAGGAACTGATGCTTCCTAGTTATTTAAGGGATGATCTTCTGATCCAGAATAATATTGCCTTCAGGGAAGTGACGAAACTGGAAGATGTGCTTTCTTCTCTGGATCTGCTCTATATGACGAGAGTGCAGAGAGAGCGTTTCTTCAATGAAGAGGACTATGTACGCTTAAAAGATTTTTACATTCTGGACAAGAAGAAAATGGACCTGGCAGGAAAGGAAATGCTTGTGCTCCATCCCCTTCCCAGGGTTAATGAGATAGCTACGGAAATAGATGATGACCCGAGAGCGGTATATTTTGAACAGGTCAGATACGGGATGTATATAAGGATGGCGCTTATTCTTAAGCTGCTGGATATTAAGGTGAAATAATGGCTGATAAAGAGAGAACCCAGTACAAGCTCCATGTGGGCAAGATAGAAGAAGGTTTTGTTATAGACCATATAAATCCGGGAAACGGTATGAGGATCTACCATGATCTGGGCCTGGATAAACTGGACTGTGCAGTCGCTATCATAACAAATGCCTTAAGTATGAAGATGGGCAGAAAGGATATGATAAAGGTGGAAACTCCTATCAGGGAGTATGATCTGGACATAATCGCTTTTCTGGATCATTCTGCGACAGTGGATATCATACAGAACGGTGAGATCATTGAGCGGCCCAGGATGGAGCTTCCTAAGGAGATAAAGAATGTTATCTCCTGCAAAAACCCCAGATGCATCACAAGTACCGAGCGCGAGCTGGATCAGATATTTATGCTGACCGATCCGAAGACAGGTACATACAGATGTAAATACTGTGAGACCAGATACGATCCGTCCTGATAGGGCGGATCTTTTTATGCCGGTTATCAGATGAAGGGTGCCGGTGCGATGGGTCCTGCAATACTCTGGTGGAAGCAGGACGCCTCATCATCAAAGGCGCGGAAATATACGTACAGACTGGTGAGGTTAATATCGGTATAATTTCCTGAAAGCACCCGCTCGGGATCCGAGCCGTCAAGCCTTATCCTTATCAGAGCCGGATCGTCCTTAGAATTCTTCTGATAGTAGATATATCCTGCGTCAAAGGCAATGTTATAACAGTCTACCCTGTCCTCCGTAAGCCTTTCCTCGCTCTCTTCTCCGCCGAGAAGGGTGCGTCTGTACAACCTGTAATTATCCTTTGGCTTCATATAATAAACCGTACCGCTTCTTTCATCCAACAGGGGATTCCATACGCTTCCCTCGAAAACCGTTGTATCTGTAGCGGTTTCTATATTAAAGGCATGGAGATTATGGTCACCGTCCTGTCCGGCATAATAGAAGCTCCCGTTATAATACATATAAGGAGTAACCGTAAGGTCGGTTAAGGTCTCGGGATGTTTATTCTGTATGGTTTTTCTGGAGATCCCGAGAGCTCCGGTCTCGTTATCCTGGAAACAGAAATAGACAAAACTGTCGATCAAATTTACCACGATCACCGGCTTTTTCAGCAGGCATACCCTGTCCTCACCGTTTTTCTTCGCGCGGTAAACTCCCAGATTATGTGACAGAAAGGCAAGATCACCCTGATCGTTATGATCCTTCTGATAATAATAGAGATAATCACCATACGAATTAATGTATTCCACATTGGAATCTACGATCAGCTGACGCCCGGTTTCATCAGGGTTCATGGAGCAAAGTGCACCGCCGGCGCTGTAATTATGGAAATACACAACGCCGTTTTCCTCGGTGAACATACCTGAATTCATGAGGTTTCCGGCAGTATTTCCCCGGGCTCCGGGAGGATTGTCCTTTATCCTTCCCAGAAAACCTGTTGCTACGATCATCGTCAGCACGGCTATTGCCAGTATGATAACTATGATATTAGTGCTTTTCTTCATGATATTATTATATGATACAAACGCCAAAAGTCCAAATGTCCCTGTATTATTTATCCTGTCCGGGAGGCCGTTCTATGCTACAATAGATAAGTGAGAACTCCCGGAAGATTTGCAGCGGGAGATGAAAGAGTTAAGAAAGGAACGGAAATGATACACGAAATAGCACCACATGTTTTTGACAATCAGTACAGGAAAGATGAGGTACCGGAAGATGACAGTCCGGTTTTTATTTTCGGAGGGGAAAATGAGCCCGCTTTCGGAGGCGGGGTCCTGATAATAAGAGACCATCACATTCCGGTATACGAAGAACTGAAGCCTTATTTAAGTGGAGATGAAAAGCCGGTATATCTCTTCAGTATAGACGGAAAAAGCTGTTTTTTGTTAAATGGGCTGTCCACAGAAAAGATCGGTGCAGAAGCAGGCTTTGAAAAGAAGAGTTTCAGGGATGTGAGAAATGTGAAAGAGATCCCGGATCACGAGTACTTTCTTGCTATGACTGCGCTCCAGCTCCATAACTGGTATCGGAATAACAGATTCTGCGGGCGCTGCGGGAAGGAAATGAAACCCTCGGAAAGAGAAAGAGCCCTTGTCTGCCCGGTCTGCGGCTATACTGTTTATCCCAAGATAGCGCCGGCGGTGACGGTAGCCATAATAGACAGGGAAAGGGACAAGCTGCTGCTTACCCAGTATGCGGGACGGGACATACCCTTTTATGCACTGGTGGCCGGATTTACGGAAATCGGTGAAACTCTGGAGCAGACCGTGGCCCGGGAAGCCTATGAAGAAACCGGACTGAAGGTAAAGAATATCCGCTATTTCGGCTCACAGCCCTGGGGGATCGTGGACGACCTGATGGTAGGATTCTGCTGCGACCTTGAGGGAAGCAATGAGATACACCGGGATGAAGGAGAATTAAAACTTGCGGACTGGTTTTCCCGGGAGGATGTTGTCCTGCAGCCCACGGATATGAGCCTTACCAATGCCCTGATGAGAGCATTCAGGGAAGGACGAATTTAAGCTGTTTCGAAAGGATGACCGTACAAGTTAGTGGAGACAAAGTTGTATTGGTTCCTACAACTTTCACAAATAATCAAATACATATTTGGACATTATGTCAATTGCGCGAAACGTTTTATTCAAGTATGCTTTAGCCGTAACCAGGTTGAAGGGGAGCTTTAGGAATGAAGCTTTAGGAGAGCTTGGAGATGGCATACGAAGAGTTAAAGGCAATAGTAGGAAACAGACTGGATAAAGTTGATTGTGCTATTGAGGCTTTGAACGCAGGCAGCCTTGGTGCAGATTCGTACAGGAGTATTCTGGACGGATATGAAGAGTTCCACAGAACCGGGGACATTAAAGTATTCAATGCGGTTGTTTCCCAGTTAAGGACCAGCACGGGAGTTAATTTCTAAGGGGTTGTTTATATAACTGAATAATGGAATGGAGAGTCAGCGGCAGTTCCGGGTAACAGACCGGGACTGCTGTTCTTTTTAAATATTTGTCAAAAAATTATCAAAAATAGCAAAATGCTCTTGTAATTTCAATGAAAAAAGGTTATAATGTGCCGGTATTTGTTAAATAATTAACACAACTAAAGGAGGATTTTTGATGTCACGCTTTACTTTACCAAGAGATCTGTATCACGGAAAGGGTGCCCTGGAGACCCTTAAGACCCTTAAAGGAAAGAAAGCCATGATCTGCGTGGGCGGCGGTTCCATGAAGAAGTTTGGTTTCCTTGACAGGGCAGAGGGTTATCTTAAGGAAGCCGGAATGGAAGTTAAGATATTTGAAGGTATTGAGCCTGACCCTTCCGTTGATACGGTTATGAAGGGCGCTGCCGCAATG
>JAEEGL016654142.1_pt1 | contig 11271 bp, 3 predicted proteins | sample 9134231 | NCBI WGS metagenome assembly JAEEGL01 (sample SAMN16246548, study PRJNA631951) | gut metagenome | biome: gut microbiome; feature: rumen; material: fiber-attached | host: Bos | place: Iran: Karaj | collected 2018-10
ATCTCGAGCCGCGCGAAGAGTTGGTCGAATTCGACGAGGAGGACGGGGGCAGCGGGGTTCCTGCGCGCGGGGTGGAATTCGTTGTAGCCGGCGCGTTGGCGCTTGTTCCTGCGGGCGCGGCATGAGTCGAGCCGCGCGGGTGGGCGCGCGTATCGGCCGGCGCGTTGTTTTCGCGCGTTTGTCCTCGGTTATTCGCCGAAGAATTTGTCGTTTGCGGCGCGGCGCTCTGTTGCTCGGCGGGATTGCGAGCCGGTCGCGCGTTCTGTCGATCGAAGAGATCCGGCGCGGAGCGCGTCATATTGGGCGCGCTTGCAGGCGGGACGGGCGTGAAATCGTCCTCAATTCCGTAGTCGAGGTCGTCTTCTAGGAACTCGACGTCGCCCTTATAGCTTTCCGGAATGGCGGCGAGTCTATTTTTAGCGCGCGAATACCATACGCTTTCCGGGTACTGGTCGACGATCATATCGAAGGCGACGAGCGCCTTGTCGTAGTCCCTTGCGCGTAGCGCGATTTCTCCCTTGAGGAAGAGTAGATAGTCGATAATAGCGACGTCGGGTCGGTGGGCGAGGGCGTCGTTAACGATTCTTTCAGCGACGACGTTTCTTCCGCGTTCGCTTTCAATTTTGGCGAGTCTCCATGCGCCGTGGCTCCAGTATGCGCTATCGGGATAATTTTTATAGAGTTTCTCGAAGGTCTGGGCGGCGTCGGTAACGGCGCCTCGTTCGAGCTCGTTGGTTCCGAGGTAGTATAGCGCGACGTCGGAATATGGGAAGTCTGCGCGTCCTCGCGTGGCTGCGCGTAGGTAGTCGATGGCGTCTGCGGCGCGTCCGACGGAGTCGGCGAGCGATCCCAAATAGAAGTTTGCGAGCGCGGCTTCCGGCGAGTTCGGGTCATGCTCGATGAGATCCTTGCATAGCATTTCCGCTTCCGACCGCTTATTGAGCTCTAGAAGGGTGTTCGCGCGAAGAATTGTAATTTTTGAGGCTTCCGCAGGGCAGTCGTCCCAGAAGGTTTCCGATTTTGTCGTCGCTTCTAGGAGAATGGTGTTTGCGCGTTCGAATTCGAGGTTCTGATAGTAGGAGGTCGCCTTTTTGAGGGCTTCGCGCGCCTCTTCCGGGGTTAGCTTTGGCGGCGCTTCGTTTGCGATCGCCTGTTGCTGTTGGTTCGGATCGACGTATCCGTTCGCGTTGGCGTTCGGCACGTTGACGACGTTTCCTTGCGGCGCGTTCTGCTGATTACCGGGGACGTTTGGATTTGCCGGTTGATTAGCGTTCGTCTGATTCTGAGCGGGATAGTTTGCCGTTTGGTTTGGCGCGGACGTTTGATTGGCGACCTGATTTCCCTGATTATTGGGATTCGTCTGGAGATTGGAATTCGGGTTGTTCTGGAGGAATCCCGGCGTCGTGCCTAGCTGGGAATTTTGACCTTGCTGGGCATTCTGACCTTGCTGGGCATTCTGACCTTGCGGGAGGTTTTGACCCTGTTGAGCGTTTTGACCCTGTTGGGCGCTAGGCGCCTGCTGACCCGCCGGACCGTACCCACTGTAGCTAGGCGCGGAGTTCGTTAGACCGGGATTCTTAAAGGTTTGCGGATCAGTTGGATTGGAGAAGGATCCGGCGCCCATCGTATTGGCGTTCTGGGAACCGTAAATAGGTCCGAGGACGCTGAGTCCCTCTTGCGTCGTATTATTTGAGTTCGGATTGGAGATGATATTCTTTCTTCCGCGATCGACGGCTTCGAGAACGAGGTCGAGCGAAGGATCGCTCTGGCTTTTGACGTATTCTGCCGCCGCCTGATAGACGAGTTCTTGTCCGTTGTAGTCCGGATCGTTATTCGGAACGGCGTTTCGATTGGGATTATTGGCGTACCTTCCCGCGAGAGCGAGCGTGAGAATACCGCACGCTTCGGTGAAATCCAGGGGCGCGAGATAGTTTCGTTGAGTTTGGAAGTAGTTGAATGCGAGTCTAGGCGGATTCGACGAGATCTGTTGCGTCTGCAACAGATTGGAGAGGGATGAAATAACGGCGTCGCGATCTCCCTTTGCGAGAGAGACCATAGCGCGGTAGAGCGTAATGAGGTCGGGCAAGGTCTGACCGTACGGGGACTGCGCGAGCGCGTTGAGCAACGTCTCCGCTTCCTGGATTCTCCCGAGATTCAGCAGCAGCTTAATCTTGAGGGTCGCCGCTTCCGGGGGTAGGGTTTGCGCGACTTTTTCGAGTTGCTCGACGATTTGTAACGCGCTTGTCGGATCTTTCTTGGCGAAATAGCAGTACGCCATGTAGACGTACGCTTCCTGAACGGTCTTAGCGGAGGCGGGATCGGCGCCGTATCGCGTAATGTAGTCGTTGAGAATGCTAATGGCGTCGTCTTGTCGGTGTTGCGCGAGCATGAGCAGCGCGCGCTGGTTCGCCGCTTGACCGACGCTGTCGCTCGGCGTGCCAGCGGCGTAAATTTGCGCGAGTTGCGCGTCGGCGGCGGCGAACTGTCCGAGCTTGCCGGCGATCGTCGCCTTTTCGAGCAGGCAGTAGGAGCGGAGCGTGGAGTCCTGTTGCGGAATGAGCGCGATCGCGGCGTCGAGATCGGCGATCGCCGCGTCGAACGCGCCGGTCTGCGATTCGCAGACGCCTAGATAGTAGTACGCGAATTTGTTGAAATCGTCGCTGGGGAAATCGGCGAGGTATTGGCGCAAGAGCGGGATCGCGGGCGCGTAGTTCTTCTCGCAGTAATAAGATCGCGCGTTATGAAAGGACGCTTCTCGATAGTACGTTTCCGCCTTGCCCTGGTTCATAATGAACTGGAAATGCTGACGAGCAAGCGTGTTGTCGGCGGGATCGACCCCGTTCTTTCGCATGAGGAAGGAGCATCCGAGATATAGCTCGGCGACGTTGCGATCGGCGCTCGTCGGATACTGATTTACAAACTGCGTTAGCGCTTGAATCGCGCCGTCGTAGTCCGCCGCCTGGTATTTCGCTTTGCCCGAGGCGACGAGCTCGTCCCCGGGCGCGCCGTAGACGAACTGGCGCTCCAGGAACGTAAACGCGGTCGTAAGGAGAAGGACGAGCGCCGCCATGCGCGCGCAGCCCTTAATGCTGTGATTTACCATATCGGCGCCTTTCGTATAACGCTTCGATCCTCAGCGGAACGCCGTCGACGTCGCCCCGCGCCAGATCCCGACTCTTTGTCAACATACTACAGTATAAGCAATTTGTACGACGACGGCAACCTTGTTTTCGCTAAAGGACAGGAAAAGGATAGGTTGCGCGCGCGCTTTTGCCGAACGCGTCGATATTAACGTCGGCCCGCAATCTGCGGCGCGCGATCAGAAGGAAATACCCTGATTTTTTCACAAAATTTCGCCTCGACAGTTGCGCTTGCCGGGTCTGTAGACTACAATCTATATTGGGGCGTTCGGCTGTTGCGCCGCTGCGTCCGGGCCGCCGTCGATTCGAGAAATCGGTTCGACGCGATCTTAACGAAAGTCCGCTAACTTAAGGAATAAATCATATGGCTAACACACCCAGCCCGACGACAAATACGGAATGGAGATCGGGACGTCCCTCTTTCAAGGCGTTCTACCCCGAGATTTTCTTACTCACAATTATTACGATCGCCTTTATCGCGCTTGGCGCCAAGCTAAGTTGTAGCGCCGTTAAGAAGGCGAAGGGCGAGCAAGCGCCGGCGGAAGTTTCCTCCGTTTCCTTCTTCTGCGTTCCCGCCTATGCTCAGGAAGCGGATCTCAACGAAGCGCCCGAAGCGCCCGAAGCGCCGGCGACCGAAGAACCGCAACCAACCGAAACCGCCGAGACGAAAAACCTCTTGCCGAAACCCGAACAGGCCGCAGATCTTGCCGAGCAGGCGCCGACGTCGACCGACGACGCGACGGTCTCCGAAACTGCGGCGCCCGCCGATACTGGTTCGAAGAGCGCCGCGGCTGCGACCCCGACGCCTGCGAAAGGTTCGATTCCGTGGAATAAGATCCTGTGGATCTGGATCGTGTGCCTCATTCCTCCGATCGCGCTTTGGCTCTGGCGCGGCGCGCGCTGGATTGTTGCGGTTTACGGGGTCGAGTATGAGCTTCGCGTCGACGAGGAGAATCCGCGCGCGACGACGTTCCTCATTAAGCGCGGCATTTTCAACAAGACGACGGACTCGATGCACATAGGCGCGGTTAAGGACGTTAAGAGCATCCAGTCGTTCTGGCAGAAGTACTTCAAGGGCGGAGTCGGCACGATTTGGCTTTATACGAACGATAAGACGGACGACAAAGTCGAAATGAAGAATATGCCGGAACCGAGCCGCATTTTTAACGCGTTCGACTCGTTGCGCAAGCATTACTGGGCGCGCGGCGGCATGCAGCTTGCGTCGTCTGCAGATCACGGCGAACCGATGGGCGACGACGACGGCGCCTTCGATCACAACGGCGATTTCGAGCATCAGATGTAACGACGTCGCGTCGAGACTTCGCTTAAAATGGGCTGGTCGGCGTCCGCGCCTGACTTTCAACAATAGGGTGTTCTTACATGACAAAACGTTATTTAGCATTTTCGCTATTCGTCGCCGCTCTTGCGACGACGCTCGGTTCCGCTCTTGTCGCCGCAGACGCGCAGTGGACCATACGCAATAAGGCGCGCGAGACGATTACCGTCGTCGCGCACCGAGGCGCCGGAGATCTCGCGCCCGAAAACTGCCTCTCCTCGCTCGAACTCACTTGGGGCATGGGCGGCATTCCAGAGGTCGACGTTCGCACGACCAAAGACGGGCACATTATGATGTTCCACGACGGAAACTTCCAACGCGTCTGCCCGAACGAGTCCGAAGAGATTCGCAAATCAAGCGTGGAATCGCTGACCTACGACGAAGTCCGCGCGCTCGATATCGGCGCGTATCGCGGCGAAGAATTTAAGGGCGAAAAGGTCCTCTCGATCGAAGAGATCGTCGAGGCGCTCAAAGTCGATAATCGGCGCGAAGTCGTTATCGACGTCAAAAACGTCGATTTCGAAGCGCTCGCCGCTGCCGTCGCGCCCGTGCGCTTCCAAGTAACGCTAACGTCCGGCAACGAAAACGACCTGGCGCGCTGGGCTGATATTAACCCCGACTGGTACGACGCCACGCTATGGATGGGACTCGGCAAGTATACCGACGAAGACGTTGAAAAACGGTTCCAGACGTTGCGGCAGAAGGGCTTCAAGGGAATCAAGCGCCTGCAGATCCACATTGCCAAAGACGCCGACGGCAATCTGCGTCCGTCTCCCGCATGCATTCGCGCCCGCGCTGAGGAATGTCGCGCTCGTGGGATCGAGTTCCAGACCATGCCGTGGCGAACGAAGGATTGCCCGCACGCAGAGACCGATATCGACTTCTATAAGCAGTTGATCGAATTGGGCTCGATGGGATTCGGTACGGACCGACCCGACTGCGCCTATCAAGCGATCGACGAATTCTATGCGAACTCGCCGGAAGACTGGAACGTTCGCGATAATATCCCGTATTCCGAAGTGGTCGTGCAAGGACATCGCGGCTTGGGGAACGAGCGACCGGAAGGAACGCTCGAAACCTTCCGCGAAGCGTGGACGCGAGGACTCGTTCCGGAAGCGGATATCCGTATGACGAGCGACGGAATAATTATGTCGTTCCACGACAATAATTTCCAACGCATTATACCCGACGCGGACGAAGAAACGCGCAAACTTGGCGTTAAGGACTTCACCTACGACGAATGCCGCAAGCTCGACGTCGGTTCCTATAAGGGAGAAGCATATTGCGGTCAGCGCATGGCGGATCTCGCCGAGATGATCGCCGCGCTAAAAGAAGACCCGCAGCGTATGATCTTCTTCGATATTAAAAAGGTCGACTTCCAAATTCTCGCCGACGCCACGCGCGAGGTTCATCCGCAGATCATTATGGCGTCCTCAAACTACGACGAAATCAAAGAATGGAAGAAGTACGCGCCGCGCTCCAAGGCGATGCTCTGGATGCCGACGACCTGGTCGGGCACGCCGGAAGATCTCGTCGATCGATTTAACGTCATACGCGATCAAGGGTTCGCCGGTCTCTTTGGACTCCAGGTGCACGTCGTCGTCGACGAGCAGGGGAACGTCAAGCCGACCCCGGAAGTCTTGAGATACTGTGGAACCGAATTGCGCAAAAAGGGCGTGATTTTCGAAACCCTCTCATGGCAAAACGGCGATAAGTATCGAACCTATAAGATTCTCATGGACGCCGGAAGCGCTTCCTTTGCGACCGACTATCCGACTGAAACCATGAAGTCGCTCTGGGACTATTACTACGATCCGCCCGCTGAGCCCGTCGAACCCCCGGCTCCGAAAGAGGATGCGACTCCGCAGCCCGCCGAGGGCGCCGAACAGCCGGCCGCGCCAGCGCAAGCGGCGTAAGCCAACGGTGTTGTAGACGGTTGCGCTATGAAAGAAGCCCGAGGAATCCTTGCGGTTCGTCGGGCTTTGATTTTGTGCGACAGGACCAAATGTTTCTTCGCGCAGCGATGGGAAAAATCTGAGCATAGGGTAATCTCTAAAAAAACTTTTAGTTAGAGAGGCGCCCGTAATTCGACTCAGAAAAAGTCGACGAGTAGGTAACGATAATATGAAAGATAAACTTAACTTTGCCTGTGATTATGCAAAAGGAGCGCATCCTGCCGTTTTGCGGAGAATAATTGAAACCAATATGGTAAAAACAACAGGATACGGTCGCGACGAGATCTCTGAATCCGCAAGGAACAGGATTAGAAAAGCCTGTGGACGCCCAGACGCCGCCGTGGAGTTTCTTGTTGGAGGAACGCAGACGAACGCCGTTGTGATCGACGCATTGCTGAGATCCTATCATGGAGTCGTTGCCGCCGAAACGGGACATATCAACACTCACGAGGCGGGCGCCATCGAGTCTAACGGACATAAGATTCTGGCGCTCCCGCAACAATATGGCAAGATACCCGTTGACGAACTGGAAAAGTATCTGGACGATTACTTTAGCGACGTCAAGCAAGATCATATGGTAATGCCGGGAGTAGTCTATCTGTCCCATCCTACTGAATACGGAACGCTCTATTCTAAAGGAGAACTTCAGGCTTTCAGAAAAGCGTGCGATAAGTATTCTGTAAACCTGTATGTTGACGGTGCAAGACTCGCTTATGCGCTTGCGTGCCCGGAGAACGACGTGACTCTGGAAGATTTGGCAAGATTGTGCGACGCCTTTTATATCGGAGGTACTAAATGCGGCGCGCTGTTTGGCGAAGCCGTCGTGGTTCCCGACCCGAAAAAGATTCCTCGCCTTTTTACAATCATTAAGCAACATGGCGCGCTTCTGGCGAAAGGAAGATTGTTAGGAATCCAGTTTGACGAGCTGTTTCGGGACGATCTGTATCTGAAAATAGGAGAACCGGCGATTAAAGCGGCTGCAAGCATAAAGGCGGCTTTACGCGAAAAAGGGTACCGCCTGTTTTTTGAAACGCCGACGAATCAGATATTTGTCGTCCTCGAAAACGACGCGCTAAAGACGTTTGGAGAAAAAGTTGAATACGGATTCTGGGAAAAATATGACGACGATCACTCGGTGATACGGCTTGCAACAGATTGGGGAACAACGGAATCAGAGACGATCGCGCTAATCGACGTATTATAAACGCGCGGCGTAATGAGACGACATTGGGACTTTAAAAACCGCTAGGTCGTGTTGACATTAACAATAAATTGGTATTGATAGGCATTTGATAAAATCATATATCTCAACATGATAAAACTCGCCAAAGATCAATACCAGCGTATTAAATGGACCTCGCGATTCTACGCGGTAACGTTCGAGTTGACAACCTGAGCCTGCATACGAGAGCTGCGAAACTCGCAAAACCTCCGTCGATCTTGGAATGAATCCTTGCGTTCCTCCAAAATCTAACCGCAGGGAACCTCGGGATTATAACGTCGAGCTATATATATAAAGGAACGAAGTAGAACGGTTCTTTCGGAGAATGAAGCGATTCCCGGCGGATTCAAACACGATTTGAAAAACTCGATTTCTTGTTTCGTTCTGTTTTCCTCGACGTCATGATCATGGAGTTCATCACATGTTAGTGTCAACACGTCCTAAGAAAGTTTGGATTCTTTGCACAAAGACAAAGCCCGAGAGTCATTTCATTGGACTCGTCGGGCTTCTTACGTTTACCGTTCTTCTGCGCGTTTACCTCCTAGTGAGTACGCGTTCGCGTCCGAAGTAAGGATCGCGGACGACGGAAATAGCGAACCAGCCTTTTGAAACGCGGCATAGTCCGAGCGCCAGCCCGGCGAACCGTTCGTCGTTGTGGAGGATTTCCGGATTGATTTCAAAGGACTTGCTAGCGGGGAATATTTTAGCGAACACTGCGCGAATGGGGAGTTGCTCGCGCGGACTGGTCGGCCCGTAAATATCGACGTTTCCGTCGCGCGTCAGCATTGGCGCGCCGTTTTCTCCCGCGACGGGCCGATACGCGACCTCGACCTCTAAATCGTTCCACGTCTTATTATTGAGTTCGATCGCGTCGAAACGCAGGAGCAATCTCGCCTGGTCCTCGTAAAACCGCACGACGACCGGATCGGTTTTGGCGAACGTAAATGCGATATCGGCGGCGTCGTCTAGCTTAACGTCGCGTAGCTTCGGCTTATTCGTTTTAACGGCGAGGTAGTCGAGCATCTGGCGCGGGGTCATCGTCCTCCCGCCGAGTTGCAGTTGGGTAATGAAGGCGTTAACGGCGGACTCGTGGAGCTTAACGTCTGCGAACGCGCCCGGTAGAGTCGCAGGCTCCGTCGACTGACAACCGAGCGAGGATTCTGTTCCGAATCGTAGCGAAGCGCGCAGCCAGTCGTCGGTCGTTCTCGAACGTTGGGTTCGTAGCGAGAGTCCTAAGTTCGCCATGTTTTTGAAGAAGTTCGATCGCAGTTGCGTATTGAGCGCGTCGAACCGTTCGTTTGCCTCGCGGTCGAATCGTACGCGCGTCTCGCGCGACGTTTTCTGTCGCGTTTCCTCTCGAATTTCATTCTGTCGCGCCTCGTACTGACTTCGGGTAATTTCGCGCGCGACGTCGCCGACGAGCGGAACGAAATCGACGTCGGTCTCGACGGCGTTGAGCTGATTGGTCGCGCTTGCGGAGACGGAGGCGGGCGAGTATGCGATTCCGGAATCTCGCCATTCGATCGTTTTCGTGGCGTAATAGTTGACGTAACTTTGGTTATGCAACGTAGCGGAGAAGACGGAACTGCTCGTGCTCGCGACGGCGCGTCCGTTAACGTTGAGGTTCATGAGGAGCCGATTGGGATCCGGTATGAGCTTAATAGAGACCTGCGTGTCGACGCGCCTTGTTCCTACGACGGGGTTGTCGAGCACGCGCTCTTGCACGACGGCGAATTCGGGATCGCGCACGGGCAGGAGTCGGTTAATGAGCGCTTCTGAGACGTAGGCTTTGACGTTCGGATTATCGTAGACGGCGTCGAACGCGCGTCCGAACCGACGACAGACGTCGGAGCGGGAAGTCGTCATTCTTAGCGCGAGTTGCTGGAGCGACCGTCCGGCGTCGCCGCCTCCGAGTCGTTCATAGCGTTCGAACGCGTAGAGCAGCGCGAGTCCGTTCGTCTGATCGCCTGCGAGAGTCGAGACGAGCCGCGCCCATTTGGAGAGGGTCGGCTTTTCGAAGACGCGCCGCTGTTCCGGGGTCATGGGAGTTTTCTCGAACTTATAAGCGACGGCGTTAATCCGGTCGTGCAGGAATCTCATTCTTCTTTCGCGTTCGAGCGCCATGGATTCTCGTCCCGAGGGCGCGCGTTCGCTAGCGGCGACGGCGTCTTCGAGCGCGATCTGATCGAGATAAGGGTCGGCAGGGGACGAAGGAACGGGGGCGCCGAGGTATCCGACGGAGCTCGTTTTAGCGTTTGAGCGAGTTGCGATCGGCTTGAAATCGACGGCGGGAATTTCAAGGACGCGTTTGGCGTCGCGCGCGAGTTCGTCGACGTCAAAGCTAGCGCGCCAGTTGCGACCGTTGGGCGAGTCTCCGAAGAAGACGCGGGTCTCTTCGGTCGTACGAATAACGAGCGCGAGCTCTTGCAAGGTGAGCGCTTGCTGTTCGTTTAGTTTCCCATTGTTTTTCGCTTCGAAATAGTCTGCGGCATAGGACCAGACGAAAGCGCGACGTTCGAGCGCGCGTAGAAGCGAGTCGAGCAGTTCGACGCGTTGCGTTCCGCCGTATCGAGTCGCTATGGTCGGTAGATTGTCGCCCTGATTCGCGCGCGCGGACGCGGAGTCGCTCACGCGCTCTTTGAGCGTTTGACCAACGGCGATCTTTTCCTTAAGCGCGCGAATTCCTCGACGCGCGGACGCGGGATCATTTTCGAGCAAATCGAGAATAAGATCGACGTCTTCGAGGACGGCTTCGGTCCACGCGTAGGTCGGTTCATATTCGATGAAAAGGGACGTGTAATGATCGAGCGCGGCGAAACACTCCTCTTTGAGGGTTTCCAAATCGACTGTCTCGAGCGCGAGTTCGTCGGCGGAGAAGTCGCTAGAATCAACGATTACGGCGTCGAGAAATTCCGCTTCGTTCGCCGCTCGCGCGTCCGATTCCGCTTCCTGGGCGAAGCTAGCGACGTCGTCGAGTCGGAGCCCCGACGTCTGCGCGCGCAACTCGCGCGCGGCGGCTTCGTTGGCGTCGCCGCGATACGCGGCGGAGTTAAATAATCCGTTAGACGCCGCTGCGGCGCGACGCGCCTCGACGTACCCTTGCGGCGCTCGCGGATTCGTTTGAGTCGCGGGTCGAGTCGTACCGAACGCGCGCTGGTCTGCGACGAGGGTCGGCTCGGCGCTTTCGTAGGTAATCCATCGCGCGTCGTCTTCGACGTCTGGATAGGGCTCAGACGCGTCCGACTCGGCCGTTTGAACGTCGGGTTCGCGCGTCTGCGCGCCGCTCTGCTCCGGAACAGGCGCGACGTCCTGATCGTCGTTCGGCGTTTCCTTTTCTTCTTCGAAGAAGAGTACGGCGGGCGCGGGCTCAAAGGTATTTTCCCGGCTCGACGCGTTCTCGCTCGGTTTGTCGGTTTTGAAATATCCGAATTTCGCTTCGACGGGCGCGTCGGAGTTTTCTAGCTTCTTAATTTCGTCTAGTTCGCGCAAGAACGCTTCGTTATCCTGGGTAATCCGTTGTTTAACGGGCTCGTTCGTCTCCCTAGGGACGGGCGCGGGCTTGGTTTCGCGTTCGTTGGCTTCGTTGAGTTCGGCGAATTCGCGCAACATTCTTTGAAT
>JAEEGL010717469.1_pt1 | contig 11270 bp, 12 predicted proteins | sample 9134231 | NCBI WGS metagenome assembly JAEEGL01 (sample SAMN16246548, study PRJNA631951) | gut metagenome | biome: gut microbiome; feature: rumen; material: fiber-attached | host: Bos | place: Iran: Karaj | collected 2018-10
ATGAATAATTATAGTGGCAACGAGACAGTCAATGCCGGCACAGGTAAGGAGATTACCATCAAGGAGCTTGCCGAGCTGGTGGCACGAACCGTTGGCTATCAAGGAACGATAAAATGGGATGCCAGCCGACCTAATGGTACCCCCCGAAAGCTGCTCGATGTCAGCAAGGCGACGCGGCTAGGATGGACATATAAGACCGAGCTGGACGAAGGCATCCGTCTGGCATACGACGATTTTTTACACTCACCCTTACGGGCTGAAAGATAATATTATGGCAACAGCAATCGAATTCAACAACGTCTCAAAACAATACAGGTTGGGACTTGTCTCCACACGCACCCTCAGTCACGACCTACAACGTTGGTGGGCCGTCAGCGTGCGCGGCAAAGAAGACCCTTATCTCAAAGTCGGCTCCGTCAATGACCGTTCCACGAAGGCCGACAGCGAGTACGTGTGGGCACTTCGCAACATCGATTTCAAGGTCGAACAAGGCGACGTAATCGGCATCATCGGCCGCAACGGCGCAGGCAAGAGTACCCTGTTAAAAATCCTCTCCAAAGTCACTGGGCCAACCACCGGTACCATCAAGGCTCGTGGCCGTATCGGCTCGCTCCTCGAAGTTGGCACCGGCTTCCACCCCGAAATGACTGGTCGCGAAAATATTTACCTCAACGGTGCCATTCTCGGCATGACCAAGGCCGAGATAGCCCGCAAACTCGACGAGATAGTCGACTTCAGTGGCTGTGCACGCTATATCGATACGCCTGTCAAACGCTACAGTTCAGGCATGACTGTGCGTCTTGGTTTCGCTGTCGCCGCATTTCTGGAACCCGAAATACTTGTGGTCGACGAAGTGCTGGCAGTCGGTGATGCTGAATTCCAGAAAAAAGCTATCGGAAAAATGCAGGACGTAAGTCAGGGCGAAGGACGCACTGTCCTTTTCGTCAGCCACAACATGGCTAGCATACAACGACTATGCCGTTCCGGCATACTGCTGGAAAAGGGCTCTGTTTCATACGCAGGAACTGCCGCTGAAACCATCTCTAAGTATCTTTCTGAACAAGTCGTCCAGTCCGAGTACCAAAACCCCAACCCTCAAGCTAATCAGAAACTCGTACTCCTTTCGGCAAACGTTAGCCCCAAGACAGGTAGCCTCATATATACTACCACACCCATCCAAATCCGTTTCACCATACGTGTCAACCAACCGGTCGGCCATATGGTTGTGGGTTTCAACCTTATGAGCTCTTTCCAATATCCCTTGGCGAGAGCCGATTACAACGACCAAAATGGAGCCTATTCCCTCGACCCGGGCGAGTATGAGTTCCTTTTCGAAATACCAGCTAACACCCTCTCCAACGGCGACTACAAAATAGAATTCGACGTGGCTGAAAAAGGTGTTAGAAACTATGCCGGTGAGCAATCGGTACTGACGTTCCATGTTGACATAGACGAACACAGCCACGCCAATACCTTCTCCGAAAACATCAGTTCTAAGATGTCCATCATTAGAGAAAACTGGTTGGTCAAATACGAGAAACAGTGAGCATAGAGCGTTTTCTCAACTAGAAACTCCCTTCGAAATGATCTCCGTCATTATTCCCAATTACAACCACGCCCCCTTCCTAGGCGAGCGGCTTGACACAGTCTTCTCGCAAACCTATCAGGATTTCGAGGTGATAATTCTCGACGACCGTTCCACCGACAATAGCCTCGAAATACTACAGCCCTACGCAACCCATCCCAAAGTGTCGCACTTTGTGGCGAACGAAGTCAATTCGGGTTCACCATTCAAACAGTGGAAACGAGGAGTGTCGTTGGCAAAAGGCGAGTGGATTTGGATAGCGGAAAGTGACGATATCGCCGACCCTACGTTCTTAGAACGGATGATGCAGGCCGTTGCCAAACATCCATCAGTGGGGTTGGCGTACTCCTATCTGCGATGGATTGATGCCGCAGGCAAAACCCTAGGTGTCGACCAAGTCGATGGCGCAACGCATTACTATACAGGCAAACAGTTTGCTGTCCAGAAACTGCTCTACACTACCACCATCTACAATGTCAGTTCATGCATCTTCAGGCGCGACGCATTCATGCAGGTCGACTGCTCATTCTTCGAAACTATGCGCTGTAGCGGTGATTACGGCTTCTATGCTCAGATGGCACAAGTGACCGACGTGTTAGAAGTGAAAGAAGTCCTGACAGGATATAGGCAGCATGCCTCCAACACTTCGCGACAGATGATGAAGGCAGGAGTCTCGTGCCAAGAAGACCTCGCCGTCCTAAACCTTATTTGCGACAAATACAACATCCCTCAGTCAAAATACGCAAAGTTCTGGGCGCGTATGCAATCATTTTATCGCCTACCCTGGAGTGTCCGGACTACGATATTCAAAGCATATTGGAAAAAGCATCCCCGCATAGTGCTTTGGAGTCTCTACTACTTAGTATACAATCTTTTGAGAAAGATATGGCGCAACATCAAGCGTTAGACAATACCACTAGGCAGATACCCCTGCTCAGCTATATAGTGGTTGCCCACAACCATGGGCAGTGTATACGCCGTTGCCTAGACAGCATACTGTCGCAACAAATGAGCTTCCCCTACGAAATAGTTGTAGGCGACGACAGGTCAACCGACGACACGTGGGCGATATTGGAAGAATATAAGGATAAGTATCCTGACATTTTTACCATCTATCGTGTTAACTCCGACGACTGCAACCCACTATCATCCTCCGACAGAGCTAGCTATAACAGGGGACATGCCTACAGGTTGATCAAAGGGAAATACTATGCCGAAGTGGATGGAGACGATTATCTCCTACCGGGCGACACCTACCAAAAGCAGGTTGAACTGCTGGAAACCCACCCTGACTGCTGGCTCTGTATGCAAAACATGTCAATTGTGGAAGGAAAAGAATCTAGTGACGGACTTTCGGGAACAGTGTTCAGCGCGGCGAGAAAGTGGTTTCCTGACAACAAGTTAAAGAACATGCAGATAGTAACAGCCGAGAACTACCTTTCACATCCTGACCTCTTTTCTCAGCATCAGTCTTTTGTATATCGGAGGCATCGTGACAGTAGTCCTATTGACCTATTAGGACTAGACTACGAAGACACCACAGCCACACTCTTCCATCTCCAATTTGGTGACATTATATACCTCAACCAGTCTGGCTACCAGTATATCAGCTACCCTCAAGGCATCAACCGACAGCTCAGTGATGATGACCGTCTGGTGCGGCTAGCTCTCCTTCCATTGATGCACACACACTACTTCCCTCAATTTACCCGTCCGATACTTCTGGCTGCGATGCCCGAGCTGAACCACCTGCTCAAAGTCACCGTCGGGAGACAGATGTGCTTGTCGGCTGAAACACGCCGCACACTCACCCGATATAAAGGTTTCCTATTCCACTATTACACACACGACAGACACACTATTGTACAGCAGTTTAGAATCAGATTCGCTCGCTACGTGGTGCTACTGATAAACCGTCATAAATGTACGTCACCCTTTTGGACAAATCTCTCGGCACGGATACTCAGCTAATCACCTCATGCACAACCTTGACTGCACTATACGCTATGGAAACTACGTCATAAAAAAACATTGGGCTCTCAGCCTCCTTAAACACACCTTGGCAAAATATGGAGTCGACTCAGGCTTAGAGATAAAAGCATAGATGGCCTCCCAAACCATAGATGGACGGCTGTTCGCCGACATCAAGCGACTTGTGGACATAACTAACAAAAGCTCTGCCCTTAGCGGTAAAGTCGTTTTGGCTCTGTCTGAGTGCAATATTGTGGCAGCATCAACAATTCCGACCGCGGTGCCGACCGTCATCCCCATCCTGCATACCCTGCCCATATCTAGATTCAAAACACTATTCATTACACAACACAATCGCGAGCTGTCCACACTATTGCGGGTTCTGTTCCACAACATCCCTCTCACCGATAGCACCGAGTTCTACTACACCCATTTTGATACCGTCATGCGTAAAAGCCACGGCTCCGCATAGCTCAAGCACTATAGTAGTACTATAAGATACACAAACGTTCCGACCACAGTTGACCAATTTTACACATTGTTGGTCAATTAATCACTTCCCTTATCATGCGCCTTGCCATCATGCAGCCCTATTTTATGCCTTACATAGGCTATTTTCAGGCGATTGCTGCGGTTGATAAATACATTCTCTATAGCAACCTTACCTTCATCAAAGAAGCTTGGATGAATCGCAACAGGCTCCTCATGCGTGACGGCACCGTGGTACTCACCACCGTGCCCCTCCGCTGCAAGAGCTCCCATACCATGATTTATGACGTAGAAATAGACAACACCAAGCCTTGGAAAGAAAAACTGCTCCGCACCCTGCAGATGTGCTACAGCCGCAAACCATACTACGATGAAACATATACGCTCATCGCCGACTTGCTAGCACCTGAATATTCGCTGCTCAAAGACCTCAACGCTGCAACCATTGTTGGTATAGTCCACCATCTGGGCATTGACACACCCATCGAAACCGACAACAGCCGCTTCCTCGACATGGAACAGCAATTGCAAAACATTGAGTCGGACTACTCCCCGCTGCCTTATCTCACAGCCACACGCCCCATACGCAAAGTGGCACGTGTCATCGAGATGTGCCGTCGCGAAGGTGCCGACCACTTCATCAACGCCATCGGAGGACAACAGCTATACTCTCCAGAAGAGTTCGCGCAATACAACATCCGCATAAACTTCGTCCAGACTAACCCCATCCAATATAGGCAGGACACCAAAACTGGTCAGTTTGTCCCCAACCTCTCCATCATCGACGTTCTGATGAACAATGGTCGCGAAGGCACGCGGTCACTCCTCACCCAGTACACACTAGTTTGACACCATGTCTACCACTCCGCTCGTCAGCATTTGTTGCCTCACCTACAACCATGCGCCCTTTCTTCGAGACTGTCTAGAGGGCTTCCTTGCCCAACAGACCACCTTTCCCGTCGAGATACTTATCCATGACGATGCCTCCACCGATGGCACCGACGCCATTATCCGACAATACGCCCAGCAGAACCCCGACATTATCTTCCCCCTTTATGAAACCGAGAACCAATACTCTCGCGGTCTTGCTGGCAAGATGGACATTCTCTACAATTATTCTCGTGCCCGTGGTAAATACATAGCCTACTGCGAAGGCGATGACTACTGGACCGACCCTCTCAAACTACAGAAACAGGTCGACTTCATGGAGTCTCACCCAGACTACTCTGTCTGTTTCCACCGATGCAAACGGCTCAACATCCACACTGGCAAGACTGTCAACGACCGTTGCTGGCGATACCTCTCGCAGGGACAGGAAGGCACCGACATCACCGTCGACATGTACCTCAGCAGTTGGATCACTCAGCCTCTTACCATGCTCTTCCGACGCGATAAATTCGACCCCCAATGGCAACAGTGTTATCGCTACTATCGCGACATGCATGAAATATACCATCTCCTTAAGGCGGGCAAAGGTTATCTTTTTGCCTTCTTTGGTGGAGTCTACCGATTACATCCAGGAGGTATCGCTTCCCAAATTTCGCAGGCGGAATATTGCAAGGTGTCGCTCCCGATAGACCGCGAATTTTACCACAAGACACATCATCCGCAGGCTCGTCGCATATATGGTGCCACCCTGCAGAATTGTGTGAATGTGTATGCCAGCACCAATAGATGTAAGGCAGTGTATTACGCGTTGGCTGAATTATGGATAGACCGTAGGTACAAATCTTTTGGGAAGAATATTATTAGGATATTCAATGGGAGATAGCTTTTCATATCACATACTGGCTCCGTTGGAGCAGAGCGTCAATCGTTATGCCGACAACGCTGCGTTGTGCATTGCAAGTACGAGCTACACCTATCGGCAGCTGGCTCAGCGCATTGCTGCTATACGTCGTGGCATTAGGCAGCAAGGATGTGCGGACATTATAGTGGCTCTGGTCGTGCACGACGATATTGACACGTATGCCTCAATATTCGCCCTATGGATGGAGGGGAAGGCATATGTGCCACTGCATCCCAACCAGCCGTTGGAGCGTAATCTAGGCATCATACGGCAGGTGGAAACTCGGACTGTGCTCGATTCTGTTGACACCTCGCCGTTCGATGCCGTCAACACTCATAACTTTCTTGTTGACGACGACTGGCAGGGAGAGTGCGAGAACTGGGAGGCGTCCAACGACGATGCATTGGCGTATGTCCTCTTCACCTCGGGTAGCACGGGCGTTCCCAAGGGTGTGGCTATCAGTCGTAGGAATGTGGCAGCCTTCATGGATTCGTTCTGGCAGACGGGCATCAGTGTCGGCCCCTACGACCGCTGTCTGCAGGCGTTTGATCTCACGTTTGATGTGAGTGTGCAGTCATTCCTCGTCGCGCTTACACGTGGTGCCTGTCTCTATACGGTGCCATACGGTATGGTCAAGTACCTCTATGTCGCACAGCTTATTCAACAGGAAAGGATTACCTTCGGAGCCATGGCTCCGTCAATGCTCACCTATCTGCGACCTTATTTCGACGAGTTGGACGGTAGCAGTTTGCGTGTATGTATTCTCACCGCTGAAGCTTGTCCCACAGATTTGATGGAGGATTGGTACAGATGTGCTAAGAATACTGACATATACGACTTCTACGGTCCAACTGAGGCAACCGTCTATTGCACCTACTACAAGCTCTCACGCCATAGCGAAAACATCTCTGAAAACGGTATCATCTCCATAGGCCGTCCCTTAGCCAACGTACGTGCAATTATAGTGTCAGAAGAGGGCTCGCTAATTACTGGTCAGGAGAAGGGTGAGTTGTGCGTCAGCGGCGACCAAGTGACGCAGGGATACTGGAACAACCCTGCTAAGAATGCCGAAGCGTTTTTCGAAAAGGAGGTCGATGGCATCGTCCGACGCTACTACCGTACTGGCGACTTATGCTACCGCCATGCTAGCGGCAATATCATGTACTGCGGACGCATCGACCAGCAGGTGAAGATACAGGGCTTTCGTGTCGAATTGGGAGAGATTGAATACCATGCTCGCGAGTACTACAATCGGCAGCACCGTGCCGTTGCGATTGCCTTTGAGAACGCTGCGTCGCTAACGGAAATTGCGCTCTTTGTGGAGAAAGAGGAGGAGAATCCGTCTCAACTACTCGCCTATCTCCGTTCGAAACTCCCTGCCTATATGGTGCCAGCGCGCATCATCTACTGTCCGTACTTCCCGTTAAATGCTAGCGACAAGATAGATAGAAACCAATTGAGGCATGAATTTGGAGCTAATTAAGATATTATGACAAAAGAACATGTAGTTGAAAGACTGACTCCGATGGTACGTAAGGCATTTGGGAATGCCGAATTGGTAGTGGAACCAACGATGAGTGCTGAGACGGTCGATGGATGGACATCGATTGCCTTTATGCGACTGCTGTCTCAAGTGGAGCAGGACTTTGGCGTGAAATTCAAAATCATGGAGTTGGTAGCTATTCGCACGTTGGGCGATTTGGTGGATGCCATTGAGAAAAAAGCGAATTGAGTATGACGGAACGGGTGGAATTGCGGCTCTATACCGCCGCACAGTTGAAGGACTGGTTGCTGCTAGGGCATATTGCCGAAGGTCTGTCAGACGAACTGATAGACCGAACTCGAGCCTATGCATTGGTGAATAACCCCTTTGTGTCAGATGAGATGGTGCTAGTCTCCGCCCTATTTGTTGACGGTGAGTTGGCTGCATATACATACGTCTTTCCCGACAGAATGGAGCGGCCTTTTGGACGTACCTTATACTTCGCCACCGCCTTACATGTGAAGCCTAAATATGAGGGTAGGGGCTATGCTTATTGTGTGGTTGCCGCCATCTGCGAGTTGTACGGTGACGACTATTTAGACTTAGACGCTGCCGAGGCGACGGTGGAAGTGATGCGATATCAGGGAATGAAGGTGAGGTACTTACCTCAGTATGTGTTGAGACAGAAGGCTATAAGTGGCAACAGCATTAAGGCGAGGATAGCGCGCGTATGGGAGTACTTGTGTCGGAATCAACGCTCGAAAGAGGCTCTGTTGCGGAAGCAGTTGGCGCAGAGCGATTACGAGCTGCAATATGTGAACTATCTGGATGATGCGACGTATGCCTTTATAAAAGAACACGCTTGTGGTGACCTGTTGTTGCGAAGGAGGGAGACGTTCGACTGGATATTACAGCATCCACTGATGCAAGAGTCGCCATTGCGGACAAGAGTGAGAAGCAGGTGTTGGTTTGCATCGGCAATGACAGTGTTTAGATTATACGGTGTGGTGGTGCGGAAACATGGTACGATGGTGGGCTTTGTGATATTGCGTGCCTCGCAACACGAGTGGGCGGTGAAGTATATCTACTATGACCCGGCGGCAGCAAGGGATGTTTTTCTAGCTGTGACAGAGCATCTGTTGGCGCAACCGAAGGCGGTTTTCACGACGGCGAACAGGCTGTTGCACGTCTTTGTAGCACAGTATGGATTGTTTGCGTGCGATGAGGTCTATCAGAAGTCGTTTGCCTATCCGTCCAATTTTAATCATGATGAGACATTGGAAGTGCAGGCTGGCGAGGGTGATAATGTGACGTGAAATGTATGATGTATATTGGGAAGATAAAACACAGGATAGAGAAGCTTTGTTGCTCACCGATAGAAGTGTTTGTGTTTCACGCTGTGTCTGACAATTTCGACGAACGTGAGAACAAACGTGTCGATTGGTTGCAAACTGCGGATTTCGAAGGGCGTATATTGTCATTAAAGGAACAGTACCGCTTCATCTCGTTGGATGAGGCGTACCACAAGCTTCGCTGGCAATGGTTCAGAATGAGGCGGTATGCTGTGTTGACATGCGACGACGGTTATGCTTCCGTGCTTGGGGTGCTTCCCTTTCTTGAGAGAGAACGTGTGCCGGTGACACTTTTCGTTAATCCGAAGTATCTCGACGGTGTTAGTAAGCGAGATGGTTACGCAACAACACCGCATTACATCACACGCGAGCAGTTGTGGATGTTGGACACTAGGCTGGTGACGGTGGGAATGCACGGCTATAGACACGACGATGCCACTCGACAGAGTGCCGGTGAGTTTGAAGAGTCGGTGAACAGATGTGTGGAAATTTTGCGAACGCACCCTAGATATATTCCCTTTTTTGCTTATACATGGGGTCGTTGTAACGATAAAACACAGCGTCTGCTCAAAGAGAAGGGAATCGTGGCTGTGTTTGCCGACGGCGAGTCGAATTATCGCTTCCGTCAAGGAATAGGGAGGAAAGTGTTGTGACAATTAAAAATAAGTGCTATATAGTATGGCCACGCCAGTATTGTTGATTACCTTTAACCGTCCTGAGATGACTCAACGGGTGCTGGAAGCGTTACGCGCTTATCGACCAGATAGATTGTATGTGTTCCAAGACGGAGCGCGTGCCGGAAACGCAACAGATCAAGAGCGTTGCGCGACTGTGAGGCGGGTTGTAGAGGAAATGGTAGACTGGGAGTGCGACGTGCAGAAGTATTTCTCGGAAGTGAATCTGGGTTGCGGTCCCGGACCCGCTACTGCGTTGACATGGTTTTTTGGCGAGGTAGACGAAGGTATAGTGCTGGAAGACGATGCTGTGCCCCATCCCCATTTTTTTCAGTACTGTAGCGAACTGTTGGAGCGATATCGTGATGACGCATCGGTGATGGCGATAGGGAGCATGAATGTCGATACGCGACGATGGGGCGACGGCAGTTACTATTTTTCTATGATGAACCGCAACTTGTGCGCATGGGCAACGTGGCGCAGAGCATGGGAACGATTCGACTTGCATCATCGCGGTGTCACGCGGAGGAAGCTGTCGCGTGCGTTGCATCACTATGGGTGCGGGGTGCTGGAACGGGAATATTGGTGCGACAGGCTGGACGAGGTACACCACGACGGCGTAGGTGGCACGAGTTGGGACATGCAGTTCCTTATTTCGATATGGCTACATCACAGTAAGGGCATCGTACCTAACACTAACTTGTCGAGCAATATCGGGACGGTGGTCGATGCGACGCACGGTATGACGCGAGGGAATATCATTGATAACAGGCCTTCGTTTCCGATATTACCTTTGGTGCATCCGACTGATGTCACGATACAGCGCGAAGCTGACAGAGAGTTTCATTTTCGCTATTTCGAGACTGCGAAAACGCATTGGGGAGGGGTACATATAGCATATCATTTGTTGAACAAGAGGTTGAAGAAAATAGTAGGACATCAAGGCCCGTGGAGGAGGCGAAAATGAATATCAAATACCGTATCCAGAAGCTGTTGGGCAGGCTGTTTGACTACCCCATAATACCAGCAGGCAAGTCGGTGGGGTATTCGTTGGTGCGGTCGGAACTGGCACGATGTCAGTTTGGCAGGCACAACAAGGTCACACCACCCTATTGGTTGCATGACGTACGACTAGGCGACTACTCGTATGTGTCGGCCAATGCACACATGGCAAGGGTGACGGTGGGGAAGTTCTGCTCCATCGGACCCAATTTCTGTTGTGGCATGGGCATGCACCCCACTACAGGCTTATCAACAGCTCCGATGTTCTACTCCACGCTGAAGCAGAACGGTATGACGCTGTGCAAGTATGATAAGTATGAAGAGTCGAAAGATTCGTATATTGGTAACGATGTCTTTGTTGGAGCCAACGTGACGATGCTCGATGGAGTAAAGATAGGCGATGGAGCGGTGATAGGTGCAGGGGCAGTAGTGACGAAAGATGTACCTCCATACGCGATAGCCGTAGGCGTACCTGCCCGTGTGATTAAATATCGTTTTGATGTGCGACAGAGGGAGTCCCTGCTGCAGTCGCGGTGGTGGGATTTATCGCAAGAGGAACTGGCGCAGGTGGAACATTTTTTTGAAAATGTTGACGGCTTTTTGGAGAGGAAAAAATAAAATACAGTCATGGTGCGTTTTTCAGTAGTGGTACCTCTATATAATAAGGAAGAATATGTATCCCGTACTGTCAGAAGTATTTTTGCACAGACCTTTCAGGACTATGAGTTGATAGTTGTCGACGACGGTAGCACCGATGGCTCCCTTGAGATGGTTCAGAAAGAGCTAGAAGAACATAAGGAGAGTAGAGTGGTGCGTCAGGACAACGCGGGCGTGGCAGTGGCACGTAACCATGGTGCCCAATTGGCTAGGGGTGAATATATATGCTTCCTAGACTCCGACGATTGGTGGGAACCCACCTTTCTAG
>JAEEGL010748360.1_pt1 | contig 11270 bp, 4 predicted proteins | sample 9134231 | NCBI WGS metagenome assembly JAEEGL01 (sample SAMN16246548, study PRJNA631951) | gut metagenome | biome: gut microbiome; feature: rumen; material: fiber-attached | host: Bos | place: Iran: Karaj | collected 2018-10
AATATTTTCGCTCAATCGCACGTTTAGAGGCATCACTGGTCAAATACTCACGTAGAATCTCCAGAATTTCCACTTCAGATTTCTTTACATCTTTGCTCATAAGTTGAACTCTAATTTTGTCAACTTATTTAGTACACTACAAATAAGGGAAACGAAAAAACTAGTGCACCTAGTGCACCTTTAGTGCATAAAACACTGACTTGTAAGTCGTTAATTGGTGCACCAACGGCAAATTATCGTGCACCAGCAGACCCACCACCCAGCCCCTCGCTTTAAAGAGGGGAGTGGATAGTTCTGCAACTGTTCTGTTGTGGCAATATGATCGCCACTGAACAGGTGATTGGAATAAGTGGCCGAGTTATGAGAATAACTCAACGACTTATTCCAATAACTCGGCTCCTGGCTGAATTATCTCATTGACTTATTCTCGTAACTCAACGACTTATTCTTCCCAGGTGTACCAAAACTTGGGTCAGGTGCAGTACAGGTGCACGAAAAAAACGGTTGGTGCACCTGATAGCGACTTGCAAGTCTGACTGTTATGTGTCATAGGTGCACTTAGTGCACTATTTTTTTTGTTTCCTCATTGTAGCCACCTACATTAGGCGGTCAAGATGGGACTGGTAAGGGCTGGGGGGGTCTGCTGCTGGGTGGGTCTGCGAAACGATGTTTAGCTCTGTAGCAGCATTGCTGCCCACGGCGGTGAGCAGCAACAGCAGGAGTGAGGATGAAGGATGTTTCATAGAGATGAGGGATGAGAGATGAAGCGAATACCCTTCCTACTTAGCCTGCGAGGGCAGGTACCAGTTGCGCTCAACGCTGAGGAACGCCAGCCAGCCGGCATAGTCGCGAGGCGACCCGTCAACGTTCTGTAGTTTGGCTGCCACACGTGCTGCCAGATAGTCAGCCGAACGGCGGTACTGGCTGATGCGCATCAGGTCGTGAAAGCGGTTGCCCTCGAAGGCACACTCCAGTACATACTCAGTCATGATCTTGTTCTCGACATCGGTCAGCGAGTCGATGCCCGTGCTGGTGTCGATGGCAAACGAGGCATTCATGTCGGTGTCGCCCGAACCGCGGCTGTGCAAGGCTGCATTGCCGTTGAACGTAGCTGCCAGGCTGAGGTTGCGCTGTCCGAAGTCGGTGAAGGGATATTGCGTCAGGTCTTGATTGCCCATATAGTTGGTGTTGCTGAGGGTGTTGGCATTCAGGCCATATTTCAGCACACCCAAAGCCAGGCGGTGCAGGCCCAGCCGATTGACAGCCTCCGCGTAGCGCAGGTAGACCTTGGCTGAACGAGCCAGAGCGAGGTAGTAGCTGTCAGAGGCCCGCAGCTTGTTGTACTTGGTGACATGGGCATCGGTCAGTTCACCATCGGTGTCGGTGGCCGACTGGCGCATGACGTAGCAGCCGTAGTCGCTGGTCAGGCCGCAGCCACGCAGGTCGCCGTTCTGTGACACCGCGTTGAGGTTGATGGTGTACTGCTGACCGTCGAAGATGTCCTGACAGACACCTGATGCCGACAACTGATACTCGCTGTCGAACAGTTGCGGCAGATGTGTCTGCCCATCAACGAAATCGGAGCTGAACGGGATGACCGACACCTGGTTGTTGCTGCCCAGCGTTGAGAACTGAGCATCCCAGCCACGCGTGCTGACATCGAGACAGAGGTTGTTGCGCCAGCGGTTGCGATAGCTGAGTGGCACGGTGAGTGAGCGGTCGAGCATGAGCTGGTAGTACATGCGGGCTGCCTCATAGAAGTTCTCCTGCCACATGTAGAGCTCACCCATCATGTAGCGGATGGGAATGAACAGATAGCTGGTGGCATAAGAGTTGACCGAGGCATACTGCCCGGAGGCAAACGGCAGCTGTTCCTTCTGACCATCGGCAGGCACGTAGGGCAGCAGGTCGTTAATCAGGCTGTCGACAAGAGCCGCGCGGCTGAGCGTGATGGTCTCCACCTTCTCACTGCCTACGATAGGCTGTGTGTAGTAGCTGACGGTGCCATAGTCGAGTGCCAGCTGCATGAACGCCCAGGCCCGGATGCACTTAGCCTGCGAGGCCAGCGTGTCGGCTTTCTGACCCATGTAGTCGTGGTCGAGCGATGCAATGAAGTAATTGCAGTTGTTCACGATGGCATAGAGCTTGCGCTCGTTCAGATAGCTATTGTCAGCGTCGGCAGCAAAGAACTCAATGTCGCGCAGCTCTTGCGATGAGTTGACGGTCTGCGACACCAGGTCGCCACGCAGTTCGCCCGTCACCACATAGCCGTCGCCTACCTGCTGCATGAGCTGAAGGATGCCGTTGAGCTGATAGAAGGCATCGCGCTCTTGCTGCACCATACGGCCGTCAACGGGACTGACGCCGTTGAGGTCGGTGTCGAAAAAGTCAGAACAGCTGGTGAGCAACGCTGCGCTAAATGATAAATGACAAATGATAAATGATAGACCTATCAATCGTCCTTTGTTTATCTTGGTACTCATAATTACTGATTGCTAATGTCAAATTGCAAATTATTAGAGGTTGAGCTTAATGCCTAACTGGATGCTGCGCGAGAGGGGCGATACGCCGTAGTCGATGCCCTGTGTGAGAGGACTGGTGCCATAGCTCACTTCAGGGTCGCTGCCAAGATAGCGTGTCCAGGTGTAGAGGTTTGACACCGATGCCCAAAGGGTGGCGCCTGTGAGGAACGTCCAGGGCAACGGCAGGTCATAACTCAGTCGCACCTCCTTCAGCTTCAGGTAGCTGCCGTCTTCGATGAAGCGGTCGCTGAAGCGGCTGTTCTGCATGGGGTCGCCATAGACGGCACGGGGCATGCTGGTGAACTGACCATCGTGTTTCCAACGACTGGCGACGGCCTCGGTCTGATTCATCATCGAGGTCATGCTCTCAAGGGTGTGCCGCTGATAGTTATAGACATCGTTGCCCAGCGAGAACGAGAACAGTATGTCCATCGTGAGGCGACCGTAGCTGAGTCTGTTGGCCCACGACCCTGTGAGGTCGGGGTTGGCATCGCCAATGATGGTGCGGTCAGACTCATCGATGAGTCCGTCGCCGTTCATGTCGGCAAAGTGCACGTCGCCGGCATGGAAGCTGAGTTGCTGGCTCTTGTTCTCGTTCCATGTCCGAAGGTTGGCTGCCTGCGCCTGTGCCTCGGTAGCGAAGACGATGGCACCGTCGGCCTCTACCGTGCGATAACCATAGAACGTACCAACGGGCAGGCCCTCCTGCAGGAGGAAAGGCTGGAAGCTCAGTATCGAGGACTGCGCCTCAATACCTTTCGGAAGCGAGGTCAGTTTGTTCTTGTAGTGGGCCAACCCCAGTTCGGTGTTCCACTTCAGCTGACGGCCATTGACCACACGTAAGCCCAGCGATGCTTCGAAGCCTTCATTGGTCATATCACCACCGTTCTGCATGGTGCGTTCCAAGCCCGTTGTCACAGAAGCCGCACCATACATGAGCATATCCGTTGTTTTGTGGCGGAAGTAGTCGAGGCTCAGGCTCACGCGGTCGTTGAGCACGGTGAGGTCCAGTCCGAGGCTAAGCTTGCGGGTGGTCTCCCACTTCTGTGTCTGGTTGTCGAGGTTGGCTATCTGCAGGCCATTGGCAGCACCTAGGTAGTTGACGGCACGCAGGTAGGCATAGCGGTTGATGGCACTAAGCCCATCGTTGCCCGACAGACCATACTCAGCCCGCAGGTTCAGGCGGTCGATGCCCTTAACGCCTGCCATGAAGCGCTCAGAAGACACAACCCAGTTGGCACCCACAGAGGGGAACAGCGCCCACACGCCATCCAGCATCTTCAGGCCGCCGTCGGCACGGCTGCCGAAGGTGCTGCACGACTCAGCCGTGAGCACGCCCCATACACCATATTTGTGATGATAAGTGTAGGCAGCCTGTGCGTAGAGTGCAGCGTTGTTGACAGTGGTCTTCTGTCCGTCAGTGGTCTTGCCGTCGAGCGAGGCACTGAGGTTCACCACCTTGTCGCTGCCCGTGTTGTGGGCCTCACCATCATTGCTCTTGTAGACATTGCTCTGGAGACGGAAGCCCAAGGCTGCATCGAGCGCATGGATGCCGCCAAACAGACGGTCCACATGCAGACGGGTGTCGCTGAACAGCAACCCCTGGTTGATGCTCTGGTCCTTGACGGTGTTCTGCCAACGGTTGCCCTGACTGTCTACCTGAGGTGCAACGCCCTCGATGGGACTGTAGTAGTGCTCCTTGACGGCGTTCATGCTGTAGGCCAGTCGCGAACTAAGGTCCAGCCAGTCGGTCACCTGCCAGCGCGGCATGATGTTCACGCCAAACCGATACTGTGTGTACTTGCTTACCGAGTTGTTCAGGATAGACACTGGGTTAGACACACCAAAGACATCGACATCGCTGAGCTTCGAGGTGTAATGACGGCCATCGCGTGTATACTGGTAAGGCACGAGCAAGGGCGACTTGATAAGCGTCAGATAGGGTGCTGAGGTGTAGGGGTTCACGCCCTGATCGAGCAACTGGCGGGTGATGTAGGTAAAGTCGAAGCCTGCGGCCAACGTCAAACGCTTGGCCAGCAGCACATCGGCATTGAAATGGGTAGACAGGCGGTCATAGTCGGTCGACTTGACCTGTCCCTGTCCCATCATATAACTGACGGAGAGGGCATACTTGGCCACATCATCGCCACCTTCTACGTTCAGTCCGTAGTACTGCCGGAAGGCGGTGCGATAGACATCATCGCTCCAGTCGTGGTTGTTGTGGAAGGTGTTGTAGGTGATGTTCTTCGACAGGTCGGCCTCATCATTGAGGAAGCCCTCGAAGCGGTCGGCAGCCGTCGTGCCGCCATCAGCACCTTTCAGCATCTCGCTGGCATAGGCGCGGAACTGGCCGGCATCGAGCATGCGCATCTGAAGGGGCTTGAAGTCGAAGCCCCAGTTCATGTTCAGGTCAATCTTCGTTGACACGCTCTTGCCACGTTTCGTGCTGATGATGAGGACGCCGTTGGCTCCTTTCGACCCATAGAGGGACGTGGCGTTCCTAAGCACCTTCACATGGTCAATGTCGTTGATGTCGATGTTGGAGAGCGGGTTGATATAAAAACCCTGGAAAGACGACTCGACATTCTCCATGTTCTGGATGACGCCATCGATGACCACCAACGGCTGGCTGTTCAGATGAAGCGACTGATAGCCACGAACGAAAAGGCTGGCACCCACGCCAGGCAGGCTGCTACGCCCGATGACGCGGATGTCGCCGCCAAAACGCGTGGACAACTCCTCGTCGACCGACATTCGGCTGCTGTTGCTGAGTGCGTCTTCGCCATCCTTCTGTGAGCGGAAGGAAGCGCTGTAAAGGCTGACGTCTTTCTGGCATTCGCCACGCAACGAGGCTTCACGGTCGACGAAACCTGGGCTGGAGAACACCAGCGTGCCATCGAAGGAAGCCACCGGTACGCGATAGCATCCTGCCGAGTCGGTGAGTACCGAGATGCCTGGCCCTGAGGCTACGCTGACGCCCTGCAACGGTTGGCCTGTGACCGCATCGACCACACGTCCCGTTACGAAGTCTTGTGCCCCTGCAGGAGTGACAAACAAGGCAGAAGCAATCAATGACAGACCCATCAAAAGTCTTTTATTGGTAATCATAATCTTCAATTATCACTTAACACTTATCACTTAACACTAAACACTCATCGCTAAACGCTAAACACTCATCGCTCATCACTTTTCCGTGACGGGTTCCAATATGATGCAGTCTATGCGCATCGTCTTTTCATACTCAGTGAGGGCTGCCGCCGTGGTTACATCGCTCTCAACACGCAGGTAGGCGGTCACTGGCATGTCGACCGACGATGAGCGGAAGGCAGAGGCCGTGTAGTTGGCAAAGGGGAAACGGAAGTTACGGGCAATGAGCATCTTGTTCACCTTTCGGGCATCGGTGACAAAGGGTGGCTGCGCTTCGTCGATGGGGGTTGGCGTCTGGGTGCCACCAAAGTCGACAGGGGTGCTGATGGCGGCATCTTCCTTCAGCGAACCGTCGTCATGAACATAGCGCAGATAGAAACGCAGACGGGTGCTGCGCAACACGTCGCTGTCGACCAACGAGGTGTCGACTGCCGAAGCAGGCACCGTCACCATGTAGATGTTGTAGCGTGAAGACAGCGTGTTAGGCAGACTGAAACGGACTGCCGTACGCTGGAACGACAACTGTGTGGGGTTGACCACGAGGAAGGCGTTCTCTGACACCTGACTGGCAAACTGCGGATAGTTGATGACCGACCCTGTCTGGGTGGAACCGGCATACTGAGTGGCATAGTTTGAAGCGTTCTCAGCCTCGATGCGTATCTCCTGATGCCAACTCTCCGTGGGATTGAACAGCAACTCATCAGTGATGTACATCTGACCGTTGCTGACGCCCCGCTTCGTGGCATTGGCAAACAGATACTGAGGCGAATGGAACACGTGGCCATTCGTAGACGTAAGGGAGTCGCCGTCGGGCTGCGACACATTGGCCATCTTGCGGAACACCAGATCCTGAGTCATGGCCTCCAGCGTATGAGCGTGGGCCAGCGAGTCAGCCATGTCACCTTCGGTGGCAAACGTACCCGTGATGTTCAGACCCGAAGCAGGGTTGCGTATCTCGCCTTCGCCATAACTGCGGAAGTACGACCTGACCCGGCTGTACTGGCGGTTCCAGGCTGCATTGGTGGGCACGAGCATGGTGTAGACACTGTCCTCGAGATGGATGCTGCCGTAGTGGCGCATCCAGTCGTTGCGGAAGGAGAACACGGAGTCGTAGACGGTCTCGTCGCGCTCGTTCACACCGATGACCGTGCTCTGGTCAGGCAGGAAGGTGTACTGGTCGTAACGTTGCAGGTACTTCGCAATGGAGTCCGTACCGTCCGCCAGCTTGATTTCTTCATAAATATTATTGTAGAAGGGTACCACACTGCCGATGATGTTCAGCACGCCGTTGCTGGCACCCTGGGTGACCTCCACCCGGCCAAGGTCGCCAAAGAGCAGACTACTGCCCGAGGACACCAGGCTATGGTACTTGCCGTTGAGCATTTTTACGCGAAGGATGCCTTCGTCGGCTTGAGCCACATCGCCCAGCGTATAGGTGTAACGGCAAACATGGTTATAGAGAAAGCGGGTCAGCACATCACCGTTGCCACTGAAGTCGGCCATCGCCTCATTCGTAGGTGCAAAGACCGTCAGCGACTGTGACGATGAGAGCAACGGCTCCAGCCCGCCCTGCCTTACGACAGCGGCGAAACGGCTCAGGTCAGGATGGGCATCGATGGCCTGCATCAGCGTCAGCCCTGTCTTGTCAGTCGAGCCATAGTAATTGTCCCACTCATGTTCTTGACAGGCCGTCAGCAGTATGCCAATCGACAAACCCGCCAAAAGTCTATTGAAAATTTTCCCAATCATAGCTTATCACTAAACACTAAACACTAAACACTTATCACTAAACACTAAACACTCATCACTAAACATTAAGCACTTGTCACTTAACACTAAACACTCATCACTAAGCACTCATCACTTACCGTCAATGCTCTCCTGCAACTGATAGTATTCGTTCTGGTGCAGACGCTTGTTGACATCCATCTCGTTCTTGTAGACAGGCCAGTACCAGTAACCTATGCTCGACAACTTACCCGTGATGCCGTCAGGTGCAGTACCGCTGTACTTGTTGGCCACCAGGCTGTTGACAATGCCCTCAGATGGTCCTCCTGCACGGCGCACCTGGCGCAGCAGGTCGAACCACCGCTTACCCTCAAAGGCAAACTCACGACGGCGTTCGTCCATCACCAGGCTGAAGGCCGAACTGTTGTCGGTAGACAATGCATGGTCGAGCGAGTCGGCGCCTTCGGGATGACTACGCACATAGGTCAGATTGCATAGCGTGGCTACCTGGTCAAAGTCGGCTGCCGTAGTGCCAGAGACGGCCAGTGCCTCGGCCTTCATCAGATAGATGTCGGCCAGACGATAGACAATCCAATGGGAAGCCGAGGTGGCAGCACGATAGGTATAGGTGGAGGTGCGGGCCTCAGCCTGTGTCTCAGCAAGGGGAGCCACCTGGCCCACATACTTGAAGATGCGGTTCGAATGACTCAGGTTCACATATTGCATGCCGCGCGCATCGGCCTCGTCGTACATTGCAGTCAGGCTGGTGGTAGGCAGGAAATGCGGATTGGTGGTTGCATTGCCGTAGAGTTGGGTGAACACCGTCAGGTTGGCGTTATTGCTACTGTTCAGGTTGAACTCAAAGATGCTCTCTGCCGAGTTGCCTGAGTAGAACACACGATTGAAGAACGAACTGCGCGGCAGCAACAGCCACTGATGCTGCTCGGTGCCGTCAATGTGGACATAGTTGTCGAGCAGTTCATTACACTCGGCAATGCACTCGCCATAGCGCCCGGCCCAAAGATAGAGGTCAGCCAGCAGTGCCCGACAGGCATTGCGGGTGACACGGCCGCAGTTCTTGGCCTGTGTGCCCCATGAAGGGGTGGCCCACTGCTTGGCTTGCTGCATGTCGCTGATGAGCACGCCTACGATGGAGTCGGCAGGCGACTGGGCAACGTTGTAGTCGGTAGCGTCGCTCGCGCTGGGCTCGGTGACGTAGGGCACGTCGCCCCAGCCCCGGACCAGGTAGAAATAGCAAAGCGAACGCAGGAAGTAGACCTCGCTGAGGGCGTGCTGATAGTCGGCATCGCCGAAGTTCTGGTCTACAGTACGCACAGCACCGGCCTTCTGAATGACGTTATTGCAGATGTTGATGACCTTGTAGAATGACTGCCAGTTGCACAGGGCATTATCGCTGAGCAGGTTGCCCTCGCCGATGACGGCGCGCTCGTTGCCGTTGGGACTGCCAGCCTGCAGATTGTCGGAGCGCATCTCTCCCAGATAGACAAAGCGCTGCAACACATCGTTCTCAAGCATATAGCGGTAGGCACCACTGACCATCATGTCGACATCGTCGGACGATGTCCAGAACTCGTCTTCAATAATCTCATCTTCTGGATAGAGTTCGAGCCAGTTGCTGCAGGAGATCGTTATTGTGATGCTGCAGCATACCGAACAAACGGCGAGTAACTTCTTGATGCTTTTAGTAATCATGACAATAATTGTTTATTCGCTATTCACTTTTTAGTTTAGAATGCCACTTGCAGTCCGAGCATCCAGTCTTTTGAACGTGGGGTCGATGAGTTGTCGGTACACATGCCGAAGTTGCCAATGCCCACCTCTGGGTCTACACCTGAGTACTTGGTCAGACAGAACAGGTTGTTAACAGTCAGATAGAGACTGGCACTGCTCAGGCCTAAAGCCTTGATGACCTTCTTGTCGAACGAGTAGCGCAGGTTGATGTACTTCAGTCGGAGGAACGAGCCATCCTCTACATAGCGGTCGCTGGGAAGCGAGTTGTAGGCTTCCATATAGACGGCACGGGGTACCTCGGTGACATCACCTTCCTTGCGCCAGCGCCAGTTCACGCTGGCTGACTGGTTATAGCCCGAGTACATGTTCTCAAGCGAACGACGCGCCTGATTGATAATCTTGTTGCCGTAGCGGAAGTTGCAGAAAGCCGTCAGGTAGAACTGGTCGTAGTGAAGGTTCAGACTGAAGCCGCCCGTCAGTTTGGGATTACAGTTGCCCAGATAGACCACGTCGTACTGGTCAATGCTACCATCGTTGTTGATGTCTTCATAGATGGCGTCGCCACCCTGGAACTGATAGGCCGTGGAGTTATAGTAGTAGTACATAGGCTTGGGCTTGCCCTCGTAGTCGACCATCATGGCGCCGTTGGCATCGCGAGCCACAGGAGCCTCCTTACCCTCGGCCTGGGCTTGGGCATAGCTGTCGAAGCTATAGTTGTAGACACCCTTATAGCGGAAGCCGTAGATGGAGCCTATGGAGTTGTTGATTTGCAGACGTGTGGGATAGGCGGTGTTGTTGTTGAAGTTGGTCACATTGTTATACTTGTCGAGCACTACCTGGTCCATCTCCTTGATGGTGTTCTTGTTGCTGGCGAAGTTCACTGAAACCGAAGCATCTAGCTTTCCGGTTTTGATGAACTTGTTCAGCCCAAGGGTCAGTTCCCAGCCATCATTGTCCATGACGCCGACGTTCTTATAGCGTAGCGAGGAGAAACCTGAGGTGCTCGAGATGCTCAGCTCAGGGAACAGCATGTCGTTGGTACGCTTATGGTAGAAATCGAAGGTGGTGGTGAACAGACCGTCGAACAGTTCCAAGTCTACGCCAAAGTTGGTTGAGGTGATGCGCTCCCACTTCAGGTCTGTCAGTCGGATATTGCTGGGATAGACGGCTGATGTGCCCATGTAGCCATAGGTGTCGATGGCCAGACGGTTGAAGTACAAGTAGTTGCTGCCAGGCTGGCGGCCAGCGACGCCCCATGAAGGACGCACGGCAAAGAGCGAGACGGCTTTCTCGGCCCACTTCATGAACGGCTCGTCGCTGATAATCCACTTGGCCGAAAGACCAGGGAACCAGCCGTAGCGGTTGTCATCGCCAAACTTCGTGCTGCCGTCCATGCGGATATTGGCATCGAAGATGTAGCGTCCTTTGAAACCGTAGTGCAGACGGCCAACCATTGAGACCGAACGCGACGAACTGTTAGAGTTCTGAAGGTTCTGCAGCGTGGCCGTTGAGGCGGCATCGGTGAGCGTAGAGCCTGGGTGACCGTAGGATACGGTGTACTGGCTGGTCGACGTCGACTGGCTGGTGTTCCAGGCTACCATTGCCTGCATGTTGTGGTCGCGGTTTGTGAAGGTGCTGCGCCAGGTGAGCTTGTTCTCAGTCATGATGGTCAGCGCCTCCGAGTTCTGGTCCGACGAGTTGTTGACGCTGGTGTTGTCCCAGTTGCTGTTAGTTGCCTCTGAGGGCAGGAACTTCTCGCGGTGTGAGGTGTTCATGTCCAGAGCCACATAGCCGTTGTAGCGCAGGAAGAATTTTTCTGGATTGAAGAAGTCGTACTGCAGGCGGATGGTTGGCAGCACACGATAGCTCTTCGTGTTGTCCTTGGCCAGGCGGCCCAGGGCCACTGGGTTTTTCAGGCTTTTCTGCTGGCTGCTCATCGACGAGGTGCTCAGTATGTTGTAATACTCGTTGAGGTCGCGTCCGTCGGCATCCTGCTTGTAGATGCTCAGGTTGGGCATCTTCTTGTAGGCAATGTTCAGCAACGACTCGTAGTTCTGGTTGTTGTCGCCGTAGGTGAACTGGAACTCCGTGCGCACCATCATGCGGTCGCTGACGTGATAG
>JAEEGL011865867.1_pt1 | contig 11270 bp, 5 predicted proteins | sample 9134231 | NCBI WGS metagenome assembly JAEEGL01 (sample SAMN16246548, study PRJNA631951) | gut metagenome | biome: gut microbiome; feature: rumen; material: fiber-attached | host: Bos | place: Iran: Karaj | collected 2018-10
CTGACAAACATTAGAATTACAGAATAAGGGTTGAATTTTATCCTAGAATTAGATAGAATATAACTGCTGATAAAAATTTGACAATCGCGAAGTTTTTTGCGATTTAGCTACAAAGTCAGAACTTAAATAATAATATTTTTTAGGAGGAACTAAGAAATGGCAGTAAGAGTAGCAATCAACGGTTTTGGTCGTATCGGTCGTCTTGCATTCAGACAGATGTTTGATGCAGAAGGATACGAAGTAGTAGCAATCAACGACTTAACAAGTCCTGAAATGCTTGCTCACTTATTAAAGTATGATACCGCTCAGGGTACATACAAATATGCTTCCACAGTAGAAGCTGGTGAGGATTCCATCACTGTTAACGGCAAAAAAATCACAATTTACAAAGAAGCAGACGCTTCCAAACTTCCTTGGGGAGAATTAAAAGTAGACGTTGTTCTTGAATGTACAGGTTTCTATACATCCAAAGAAAAAGCAAGCGCACACATCACAGCTGGCGCTCGTAAAGTAGTTATCTCTGCACCTGCAGGTAACGACCTTCCTACAATCGTTTACAATGTAAACCACAAAACATTAAAAGCAAGTGATACTGTTATTTCTGCAGCTTCTTGTACTACAAACTGCTTAGCACCTATGGCTAAAGCACTGAACGAATTAGCACCTATCCAGTCTGGTATCATGACAACTGTACACGCTTACACAGGTGATCAGATGATCCTTGACGGACCTCAGAGAAAAGGCGATAAGAGAAGAAGCCGTGCAGGCGCTTGCAACATCGTTCCTAACTCCACTGGTGCTGCAAAAGCAATCGGTCTTGTTATTCCTGAATTAAATGGCAAGCTCATCGGTTCCGCTCAGCGTGTACCTACCCCTACAGGTTCTACAACTATCCTTGTAGCAGTAGTAAAAGGTAACGTTACAAAAGAGCAGATCAACGACAAGATGAAAGCTTCCGTAACAGAGTCTTATGGCTACAACACAGATGAAATCGTATCTTCCGATGTTATCGGTATGACATACGGTTCCCTGTTCGATGCTACTCAGACCATGGTTATTCCTATGGAAGATGGCAACACTCAGGTTCAGGTAGTTTCTTGGTATGATAACGAGAACTCCTACACAAGCCAGATGGTTAGAACAATCAAATACTTCGCTGAATTAGCATAATTCTTGTGACGTATACAAAGGTCCGGTCCCATAAGGGCCGGACCTTTTTTCAAACACTTATGTTTCGGCATAGTGCCAAAAACAAAACACAAAAAGGAGAATAGTCATGGGTTTAAACAAAAAATCTGTAGATGACATTAACGCAAAGGGAAGACGCGTACTTGTTCGTTGCGATTTCAACGTACCTTTGAAAAACGGCGAGATCACTGATGAAACTCGTATCGTAGCAGCACTTCCTACAATTCAGAAATTAATCAAAGATGGTGGTAAAGTTATTCTTTGCTCTCACCTTGGTAAAGTAAAAAATGGCCCTAACGAAGGCGAATCCCTTGCACCTGTAGCAAAGAGACTTTCCGAGAAATTAGGCAAAGAAGTAAACTTCGTAGCTGATTACAACGTAACAGGCGAAGCTGCAACAGCAGCAGTAGCAGCTATGAACGAAGGTGACGTAGTACTTCTTCAGAACACCAGATTCCGTGGCGCTGAAGAGACAAAGAACGGCGAAGCTTTCTCCAAAGAATTAGCTGATCTTTGCGATGATTATGTATGTGACGCTTTCGGTTCTTCTCATAGAGCACATGCTTCCGTAGCAGGTGTGACTGAAGAAGTTCGCAAAAAAGGCGGTTCCTGCGTAGTTGGTTACTTAATGCAGAAAGAAATCGAATTCCTTGGCAACGCTGTAGAGAATCCGGTTCGTCCTTTCGTAGCTATCCTTGGTGGCGCTAAAGTAGCTGATAAATTAAATGTTATCAACAACCTGCTTGAGAAATGTGATACCCTCATCATCGGTGGTGGTATGGCTTACACCTTCTTAAAAGCAAAAGGTTATGAAGTAGGTCTTTCTTTAGTAGATAATGAGAAGATTGACTACTGTAAAGAAATGATGGAGAAAGCTGAGAAGAATGGCAAGAAGCTTCTGCTTCCTATCGATACAGTTGTATCTACAGGCTTCCCTGATCCTATCGACAATCCTAACATCGAAACTGCTATCGTTCCTTCCAATGCAATTCCTGCAGACAAAGAAGGTCTTGATATCGGTGTTGAAACCAGAAAACTCTTCGGCGATGCTGTTAAATCCGCTAAGACTGTAGTTTGGAACGGACCTATGGGTGTATTTGAAAACCCTGTACTTGCTGAAGGTACAAAGGCTGTAGCAAAAGCTTTGGCTGAAACAGACGCTACTACAATCATCGGTGGTGGTGATAGCGCAGCAGCTGTTAACCAGCTTGGCTTCGCAGACAAGATGAGCCACATCTCCACAGGTGGTGGTGCATCTCTTGAATTCCTGGAAGGTAAAGAGCTTCCTGGTGTAGTAAGCGCAGACGACAAATAAAAAGGAGATTAGCCATGGCTAGAAGAAGAATTATTGCCGGCAACTGGAAGATGAACATGACTCCATCTGAAGCTGTAAAGCTTGTTGCTGAGCTGAAAGATTTAGTAGTAAACGATGCTGTAGACGTAGTATACTGCGTACCTGCAATTGACATCGTACCTGTAGTAGAAGCTGTAAAAGGTACCAACGTAAACGTAGGTGCTGAGAACTTCTACATCGAAGACAAAGGTGCTTTTACAGGTGAAATCTCTGCACCTATGCTTGTAGATGCAGGCGTTAAATATGTGATCATGGGTCACTCCGAAAGAAGAGATATCTTCGGTGAGGATGATATCCTGATTAATGCAAAAGTGAAAAAAGCTTTTGCAGCTGGTCTTACTCCAATTCTTTGCTGCGGCGAGTCTTTGGCTCTTCGTAAAGCAGGTACTTACAAAGAATGGATCGAGAGACAGATTACTTGGGATCTTTCCGGCGTAACAGCTGATCAGGTAAAGAATCTGGTTATCGCTTACGAACCAATCTGGGCAATCGGTACAGGCGAAACAGCAACTGCTGATCAGGCAGAAGAAGTATGCGGATTTATCCGTGAACTGATTGCAAAACTGTACGATGCACCTACTGCTGAAGCAGTACGTATCCAGTACGGCGGTTCCATGAATGCAGGTAATGCAGCTGAACTTTTATCCAAGCCAAACATCGATGGTGGCTTGATTGGTGGAGCTAGCTTAAAACCTGATTTTGGTAAGATCGTAAACGCTTAAGATTTTGTCACAGGTACGTTTTTATGCTATAGTAAGTATAGTAATCGTGCCAAGGCTTAGGCATCAAGAGAAATAAGTAACGACTAAGTCGAACGTAAGAAAGGAGATGGCAGATGTCATCTCCTTTTGTATTTTTGGGCGCGTCCTTTTACAACTGAATAGCTTGTCTTATTAGGAGGAACATTGAGTGAAGGGGAATACTCATAGATCTCACAAGGATAGTATGCTTCGTGCAGAATGTACCATGCTTGCCGTGCTGATAAATGTCATTCTTGCTTATTTAGCCGGAAAGTTTGGACTTCCGATTTATCTGGACACCATTGGCACCATGTGCATCGCAGCAATGGGTGGCTTATTCCCGGGCATTATGGCAGCAATTGCGACGAATGTCTTTTGCATCATGTTTGATGATACTGCAGTTTACTTTGGTATCGTAAACGTGGTGGTTGCTATGTATACCGCGTGGTGTATGCGTGAGAAAAACTTTCGGAAAGTTAGGACAATCTTTGCATTTATTTTATCTGTAGGTCTTTTGGCAGGTGGTTTAAGTGCAATTCTACAATACGGCCTTTTTGGAGGCACACAAAATGCAGCAATTAATACCCTCATGGAAACCGTGGTGGGTACCGGTCGGACACCGGGATTTACTGCTTTATTTGTGGTGAATGTATTTCTAAATACCTTTAATTTGGGGCTGTCTTTAGGCGCCACATTAATTGTCTTATATTTGATACCAGAGGATATTCAAAACAGAATACGTACCAGTGGTTGGAGGCAAAAACCGCTATCCAAAGAGGAAGTTAGGGAGATGGATTCTCTCAGTAAATCTGTCCACTATTCTGTAAAACGGCGTACTACCGTCATGCTTTTGATTGTTGCGGTAACGCTGTCCTTTGTCATGGCCTGGATTGGGATAAGTCTGTACTTTAAGAGCTTTAAAGAAGAACGAATTTCCAATGCCACCCAAGCTGCTAAATTTGCAGCGGAATTGATTGATGGAGATAAAATGGCTGAGTATTTGGCCAAGGGAGAAGATACACCGGGTTATACAGAAACAGAGCATATGCTGATGCATGTGAGGGAAACTGCTGCCGGAGTGAATTATCTGTACGCAGTGCAGTTTCGAGATGATGGCCTTCATATCGCATTTGATCTGGATACAGATGAAGTCTCTGGGGAAGAGGCGGGAACCGTGCTTCCGTTGAAGAAAGAGTTTGAACCTTATATCGCAGATTTCCGTGCCGGAAGAGAAGTGGGTCCCATTGAAAACGATTCGGTGGAAGGCTGGCTTGTGACCGCTAGTGCGCCTATCTATGATAGCAAGGGCAAGTGCGTAGGCTATGTGGGGGCAGACGTAGCTATGAGTTATGTGACAGAGTACATGGGCGACTTCTTCATGAGAGCCGGTATGATTCTGTCCGGATTTTTTATTCTGGTGTTGGCATACGGTCTTTGGACTACCGGTATCTTTATGGTTTATCCCCTGGATAAAATGATGGAGGGCGTAGAGGAATTTATCGATGCAGGTGCAGACCAGCAGCAACTGGATGATGCAGTGAGACACCTCCGAGCCATAGATGTACATACCGGTGATGAAATCGAAAAGCTGTATGAATTGATCTGCAAGATGGCGTCGAATCAAACGGAGCAGATCCGTAGTATTCAAAGATTCAATGAGAATACTGCAAAACTGCAAGATGGTTTGATTATTACCATGGCGGATTTGGTAGAAAATCGTGACTCAGACACAGGAGATCATATTCAAAAGACCGCTGCATATGTGAAAATCATTGTGGATGGTTTGAAGAAGAAAGGATATTATGCTGAAAAGCTGACACCGAAATTCATGTCAGACGTGGTAAGGTCTGCGCCGTTACATGATATCGGTAAAATCAATATTTCCGATAAAGTTTTAAACAAGCCTGGAAAGCTTACAGAGGAAGAATACGAAATCATCAAAACCCATACCACAGCAGGTAAGGATATCATCGAAAAGGCAATTAAAACCGTAAAAGGGGAAAGCTATTTGAAAGAGGCTAGAAATATGGCCGCGTATCATCATGAGCGTTGGGATGGTAATGGGTATCCGGAAGGACTACATGGTGAGGTGATTCCTCTCTCTGCCAGAATCATGGCAGTGGCTGATGTGTTTGATGCTTTGACATCTCCAAGAGTATATAAAGAGGCGTTTCCTTTGGATGTAGCCATTAAGATGCTGGAAGAGGCTTCCGGTACACAGTTTGATCCAAAGTGTGTGGAAGTCTTTATAGAAGCACTTCCGGAAGTGAAAGTCATCTGGAGAAGATACAATCAAGGAGTATAGAGAGGCTTGTCATGAAGAGGAATAAAAAGCAGATTGCAGCGGTGATGCTGGCGTTCCTGATAGCCGTTTTGCAGTTACAGATAAATACAATGTATGTAAGGGCTGCCGGTTCCGATTATGAGGATTATGGCGGTGGCTATGCAGCATCCAAACAGATTTACGGAGTAGGGTATACGGCAGAAATCTATGATGCAACCAATGGACTGCCTACCAGTGATGCCATGTGTATTCTTGGCGCACGGGATGGTCGTGTGTGGATAGGTGGTTACAGTGGCATCATTCGTTACGATGGAACTACCTTTGATCGACTGGATACCAGGGATGGTTTGACCAGTGCCAGAGGATTCTTTCAGGATAGTAAGGGACGTATCTGGGTTGGAACCAATGATAATGGTGTAGTTGTTTTAGATGGGGAAGAACGCATTTGGATTACCTATAAAGACGGACTTCCGTCTTCCTCCATTCGTGTATTCTCGGAAGATCAGAATGGAAATGTCTTTATTGGAACCACTGCCGGCGTATGCTATGCAGATGCAGAACTTAATATCCATTCTGTATCGGGGGCGGATTTTTCGGATGAACGTATCCTGAAAATGGAAGCAGATGCCAAGGGTAAAATCTATGGACATACCTCCAACGGTATCATTTTCACCATTGAGAATTGCCAGATTACATCTCAGTACACCGGAGAGCTGATTGGTACGGAGAAAATCTCTACCATTATGGTGGATCCAAAGCAGGAAGACTATGTCTATATCGGTACAGAAAACGCAGTGGTCTATCATGGCAAATTCGGTGATCATGCCTGGCAGATGGATATGATTGACACGGATGAGTTAAAAGGTGTGCAATGGCTGATGTTTGCATGCAACCGTGCATGGGTTTGCTCAACTACCAGGTTTGGCTATATCGATGGAAATAACGATTATCATGAAATCGAAAACACGCCTTTAGATAGTGGAATCGAAATGATGACCACAGACTATCAAGGTAATATTTGGGTAGCAAGTTCTACGCAAGGCGCTATGAAAATCGTTACCAATAATTATACGGACTTAAGTAATCGGTCGGGGCTTCCGGAGGAGGTTGTGAATGCGACCTGTCTTCACCAGGGCGATTTGTATATTGGCTCCAATAGTGGACTGCATATTTTAGGCATTAGCGGTAGACTGATTCAGAATAATCTTACGGATTATCTGAAAGATATCAGGATTCGCTGTATCAAAGAAGATTTGAAAGGGAATCTTTGGATTGCAACTTATACCGGCGATTTGGGCCTTGTGTGCTATTGTCAGGACGGCTCCATCAAACGGTATACCACCAAGGATGGGCTTTTAGACAATAAGGTCAGATCCCTGGATGTTACGAAAGATGGCAAGCTACTAATCGGTACCAACGGAGGCTTTTCTATTTTTGAAAAAGACCGCATTATTCGTAGCGTAGGAAATGAAGACGGCATAGGGAATACCGTGCTTTTGACTGTGTGCGAAGGAAACGATGGCGAGTATTTGGTGGGCTCTGATGGTGGCGGACTTTATGTAATCGGGGAAGACACTGTGACCCATCTGGGACTGGAAGATGGACTTACCAGTGAAGTGGTCATGCGAATTAAGAGGGACAATACAGAGGAGAATTTGTACTGGATTGTCACTTCTAACTCCATCGAGATGATGCGGGATGGTGTGATTACGGAAGTGTCAAACTTCCCCTTTAACAATAACTATGATATCTATTTCGATCACGAGGATAATATGTGGATCCTTTCTTCTTACGGTGTATATACCTTAAGCAAGGATCAAATGATTCGAAATGAAATTACGGATTACGAATTGTACACCGTAGAAAATGGACTACCCTATGGAATTACGGGAAATTCCTATAGCGCTTTAGATGAAAAAGGCAATCTGATGATACCGGGAAGAAATGGTGTAATTCAAGTCAATGTGGATCATTACTTCGAAGAGCATATTCCGATTCTGGTAGATATCAATGGCATCTATTGCGATGATGTGAGGATAGAACCGGATGAGAATGGCGTTTACCAGATTCCTGCTTCAGAAGGTCGTGTACAGTTCCAGCCTTCCGTGCTGGATTACACCATGATCAATCCTACCATTCATGTATTTTTGGAAGGGGGACCGGATGATGGATTCACAGTTCCGCGAAGCAGACTGTCTGCGTTGGAATACACCAACCTGCCATATGGGGAGTATACGCTGCATATCCAAGTGCTGGATAAAAAGACTGACGTTATTTTGCAAGATGAAGTCTTTCACATCAAAAAAGCAGCAAGACTGGGCGAACTCTTGACCATTAAGATTTTGATTGTAGTATTGGTAGGCTTGCTGGTAGGTTTTCTTGTTTGGAGAATCATGCGATCCACTGTGGTGGCAAGACAGTATGAGGAAATCAGACAGGCCAAAGAAGAAGCGGAAAATGCAAACTCCGCAAAATCCAGATTTCTGGCCAATATGTCCCATGAAATTCGTACCCCTATCAATACCATTATGGGTATGAATGAAATGGTGCTGCGTGAAGACGCTACCGGAGTGCCCAAAGGATACTTCTTATCCATGATGAATTATGCGTTGGATATTCGAAATGCTTCTGAGTCCCTTTTGGGATTGATCAATGACCTTTTGGATATTTCCAAAATCGAGTCCGGTAAAATGCATCTGGTAGAGCAGGAATATGACGTGCAGGAAGCATTGCGCAGCATTGTTTCCATGATTCGTGTCAGAGCTAATGAAAAAGAGCTTACCTTTGATGTGGTAGTAGATGAAATCTTACCAAAGCGCATGTATGGCGATGTAGGCAAGATTAAGCAAATTATCCTGAATCTATTAACCAATGCAGTGAAATACACGGAAGCCGGTGGCTTTATTCTTAACGTAACCTTAGAGGAACGATACAATGATATCGCGAAGCTGAAGATATCAGTAAAAGATACCGGTATGGGCGTGAAGGAAGAGGATTTGGATAAACTGTTCCACGCCTATGAGAGACTGGATGAAGAAAAGAACAGCGGTATTCAGGGCACAGGTCTTGGACTGAATATTTCCAGTAAGTTTGCGGAACTGATGAATGGTACCCTGGTGTGCGAAAGTGTCTATGGAGAAGGCAGTGAGTTCATTCTTACCATCAACCAGAAAATCGTAGATGATACGCCGCTTGGTGCCTTTACAGAACATGATGAGTCTACGAAGAAAGGACCATACGTACCACAATTTATCGCACCGGATGCAGACATTTTGGTAGTGGATGATAATCCAATGAACCTGAATGTCATCAAGGGTTTGCTAAAAGCTACGAAAGCCTTTGTCACCACTTCTTCCAGTGGTGAAGATGCCATCGATAAGATTAAGGACAATCACTTTGATGTGGTGTTGCTTGATCATATGATGCCGGGATTAGATGGTGTGGAGACCTTACAGATCATCCGAAAGACCCATCCGAATCTGCCGGTATATGCACTGACTGCCAATTCCACGGCAGGAGAGGAGTACTATAAATCCAAAGGTTTTAACGGATATCTGTCCAAGCCTATTGATAGTGAAGTGCTGGAAAAAACCATTATGCAGCATTTGTCCAAAGACATGATGGAGATTCCGACTGCAGCGGATGTGGTGGAAGAACCTACAGAAATGCCGCAGGATCTTTCCTGGATTTATCAAACAGAAGGAATCGATCCGGAGGAAGGTATCAAGAACTCCGGTGGTATTTCCGGTTATATTTTCTCTCTGAATCTGTTTTTGGATACCATAGATGAAAATGCAAAGATCATTCAGGATGCGTATAAGGCAGGAAATATCAGACTATATACCATTAAGGTGCATGCTTTAAAGAGCTCGGCCAGAATCATCGGTGCTATGAATTTGTCTCATATGGCACAGAAACTGGAAGATGCCGGTAACATGCAGGATAAAGAATACATTGATGAAAATCATGCGGCTTTCATGGATGAATATGAAGGATTCAAAGACAAACTTAGCTTGCTAAGAGAACCGGAAGAGTCTGACGAAGGCAAAGAAGAGATTTCGGAAGAACAGCTACAGGAAGCTTTTGAGGCACTACAGGAAGTGGTACCGCAGATGGATTATGATGCAGTGGAAATGATTGTGGATCAATTGCATGAATTCAAGCTTCCGGAGAAAGAAGCAGAAATTATCAAACAGCTTTCACAGAAAATGAAGAAGTTTGATTGGGACGGCGTGGAAGAACTGATTCGCAGAGATAATTAGCACAAGGAGAGAAGGGGAATGGTTTATAACTTTTTGTTAGAACATCAATTAAATATCATGCTTTGCTTGTGCGCGATTTCCGTCATGATGGTTATCATGCTGCTCCTGACGAAGTTTATGCCCGCAAGAAGAAAACGTATTTTGCTACGAGTGGAAATCGTAGCTGCCCTTTTGCTGGCTTCGGACAGGGCAGCGTATTTGTATCGCGGAGAGGTCAGTTCTACCGCACACTTTATGGTGCGTTTTGCGAACTTTATGGTGTTCTTTTTGACACCTGCCGTTGTGCTGGAGTTCAATGATTATCTGATCGACTTGATGGAGATTGACGGAAAGGTAGAGAAAATTCCCAGAAGACTGACGATATCGGGTCTAGCAGCTGCACTGGCGATGCTGTTAGCTATATTGGCACATTTTACGGGACTTTATTATACCTTTGATGCGCAAAATGTCTATCACAGGGGCCCCGGGTTTTTGATTTCCTATATTATTCCCGTGGTTTTCCCGCTTGTGCAGCTTACCGTAATCGTAGAGTACAAGAAAGTATTTAGTAAACTGATTTATACATCCTTACTGGTGTTTATTCTGGTTCCCATTGCCATGGGTATTCTGCAGATTTTTACCTATGGTATATCCATTGTCAATATGGCCATGGTGCTGGTGTCCTTGTCCCTTTACTTTTTCTCCTATCTGGATATCAATGCCGTAGTAGAAAAAGCCCACGAGATGGAAGTGGAAGACTTGCACAAGGAACAAGACAGTATGAAAAGACTGTTTAACCAGACGGCTACCGCTTTTGTTTCCGCGGTGGAAAAAAGGGATGTGTTTTCGGAAGGTCATGCGACACGCGTGGCGGAACTGGCTAGGCGCATTGCTTCCGCTGCCGGCAAAAGTGAAGAAGAATGCGAAAAAGTATATTATGCGGCATTACTCCATGACGTAGGTATGATCGGCATATCCGATGCAGTGATTGAAAGTGCGGACGATTTAAATGGGGAAGAATACGAAGAGGTTCGACATAAACCTGAACTGAGCGCACAAATACTTGCCGCCATTAAGGAGTATCCTTATCTAAGTGAAGGGGCGAAGTATTCCTGCGAAAGATATGATGGAACAGGGTATCCGAAGGGGTTAAAAGGCGAAGAAATCCCGGAGATTTCCCGTATCATTACGGTGGCAGATGCTTATGATAACATGCATTCCAGAAAGAGATATCGCGATCCCCTTTCTTACATTGTGATAAGAGAAGAGTTCGTGAAAGAGTCCGGCGGACAGTTTGATCCGAACTTTGCAGAAATCATGCTGCAGATTATGGATGCAGAGCATTTGAAAAATGAAATACAGGAATACAGGCCACTGGAAACAGAGCTTTCCTGCAAAGAGTACAGAGAGCATGTGTCTTCCGGCATTCCGATAGAAGAAGAGGAGACGCGAATCACCTTTGA
>JAEEGL012942980.1_pt1 | contig 11270 bp, 8 predicted proteins | sample 9134231 | NCBI WGS metagenome assembly JAEEGL01 (sample SAMN16246548, study PRJNA631951) | gut metagenome | biome: gut microbiome; feature: rumen; material: fiber-attached | host: Bos | place: Iran: Karaj | collected 2018-10
CATCGCTCTTCCAGCCCGAGGGCCTGAGCAACGTCACTCCGCGTTAGCAGAAGGGCGGTCACGATCACTCGCCTTAAAATGACCTTTAACCCCTAGGCTCATGGCTTAAGCCTGAGTCAGCCACCAGTGCTTCTCGGGGACCTGCCGTGGTGTTACATAGCGCGAAAGACTCAGATTGCACCCGTTGCCCCGGGAGCCTGCTGCCACATCGCTAGTCAAATGCTAAAAAGCACACTTCTAATGCAAATATAATGAATTTATTGAGAATAACAAAAAATGTTTATCTTTGCGTAGAAATTACGCGTATGTACACTTATCAGTACCCCCATCCCGCTGTCACGACGGACTGCGTCATCTTCGGCTACGACGTCCGCGAAGGACTTTCCATCCTGCTCGTCCAGCGCGGCATCGACCCCTACAAGGGCCGCTGGGCTTTCCCCGGCGGCTTTCTTCAGATGGACGAGGACGCCGACACGGGCGCCCGGCGCGAACTGAAGGAAGAGACGGGCTTCGAGGCGGCCTCCATTACCCAGTTCGGGACCTTCACCGCCGTGGACCGCGACCCGCGCGAGCGCGTAATCACGATCGCCTACATGGCGCTGGTGCGCAAAGGCAGCGTGCAGGGCGGCGACGATGCCGCCGACGCGCGCTGGTTCCCGGTCTCGGCCGTCCCGCCGCTGGCGTTCGACCACGACCGCATCCTGCGCATCGCGCTCGACCGGCTCAAGGAGCAGATCCATTTCCGCCCCGTGGGCTTCGAGCTGCTGCCGGAGGTCTTCACGCTCCCGCAGCTGCAGGCCCTCTACGAGGCCATCCTCGGCGTCCGCTTCGACCGCCGCAACTTCGCGTCCAAGATGCTCAAGCTGGGCATCCTCACGCCGACGGGCAACCGCCCGGCCGACGCGGCGCGGCGCATCCCGCAGGAGTACCGTTTCAATCCGCAGAAATATGAGGCGCTGAAGCAGAGCGGCTTCCGCCTGGAATTCTAATACCGGAAATTCTCCAGGAAACGGGCCAGGTTCATGAATCCTTCGAACCAGTGCCCGACCACCACGATGGCGCACTTGACCACGAGATAGACGAGGATCAGGTTCTCGGGGTCGTTCAGTTTCATCAGCGTCTGTTCCCGGCTCATCTGCCGGAAGAAACACTTGCGCGTCGGCGTCCGGGCGAAGCAGCTCAGCAGGATCACGCCCCAGCCCAGCGCCAGCAGGCCGGCGCAGACGAACAGGTCGATCCGGCTGGTGATGAAGGCCGCGCACAGCAGCAGCCCGACGAGCAGCGCCGGCAGCAGGAAGGCGCAGCGCCGGCGGCGCAGGATCCGCAGCACATAATAGATGGAGAGCAGCAGCGTGGTCTCCCCCACGAAGCCGATCAGGCCGCCGATCACCTCGTTGGTCTGCAGCGTCTTGGACCAGAGGAAAAGATAGGTCAGCAGGGCATAGATGCCCGTCAGGACCAGCAGGGCGGCATACAGCGTGAACGAAGTCAGGCGCGGAAGCTTGCCGTAGTCGATGCCCGTGGTCGCGTCGATGGCGGGATGCTTGACCTGCGCCACGATGCACTCCAGGGCCGCTTCCCGCCCCAGTTCCATCCAATCCACATACTGCACGGAGGACAGATAGAGGCTCACGGCATCATTGTAGGAAGAATGGTCCAGGCGCACCGGAATGATGCGCTTGCCCAGCTGCGCGGCCGTGCTGATCTCCCGGAGCGTCCATTCGGAGGCGTTGGCCGCCTCGGTGGACAGGAACAGGAAGATGTCGCATTCCCGGATGTTGCGGGAAATCCGCGCGGCATAGGTGTCGCCGCCGGCCAGCTGCTCGCGGTCGAGCCAATAGCTGATCCCCTCCCGCCGGAAAGCCGCCAGGATGCTGTCCAGACAGTTGCCGGGGACCGCACCGCCGTCTGCGGCGATGTAGTCCTTCTTGGCGTAGCTGATGAAGACCTGGGCCATACTTTCACAAAGATACGCAACTCCGTGGAAATCACTTCAGCGGAGCTGAAAAATTTTTTATGTAATTTTTACGCAAAATATTTGGAAATCTCGAAGCGCAAAACTATTTTTGCGTAAAATTAACACATACGAATATGAACTTCAAGACTTCCCTCCCCGTCAAGATCGCATTCATTGCGCTCTTCACCCTGTTGCTCCTCATCCCCCTGGCGATGGTAAAGGACCAGATCCGCGACCGGCAATATGCCGCCGAAGGCAGCCAGCGCGAGGTGGCGGAGAGCTGGGGCAACGCCCAGATCCTCGCCGGACCGGCCCTCGCGTTCACTTATGACATCCCTGTCGAGGAGAAAGGCAAGATGAGCTGGAAAAGCATCACGGAGACGGTCTATCCCCGCAACCTGGACTACGACATCCAGCTCTCCACCCAGATCCTCCACCGCTCCATCTACGACATCCAGGTCTATGGTTCCGAGATCCTGGCCACCGGCGACTTCGTCCTTCCCGCCGGCCTCGCCCGCGATTCGCTGAGCGGGCAGGCCGTCCGGATCGACCTCACCGACCTGCGCGGCATCGACGGCGCCGTCGAACTCCAGCTCGGCGGGCAGCAGATCCAGATGCGTTCGCTCTGCGAGCCCATCGCCCTGGATCCCGCCCTGATGGACGGCAAGACGGTCCTCCCCTTCCAGCTCCGCTTCCGCCTCCGCGGCTCCGCCTCGATGATGGTCCGTCCCTACGGCGAGACCACCGAAGTCCGGATGCGCGCCGACTGCCCCGACCCGTCCTTCTGCGGCGACTTCCTGCCCGCGGAGCGGGAAATCACGGAAGCAGGTTTCACGGCCCGCTGGGCCGTCTCGGAAATCAACCGCGGCAAGCCGGACGACACCGCCTTCGGCGTGAACCTCCTGCCGGGCGTGACGCAGTACCAGAAGACGATGCGTTCCGCCAAATACGGCATCCTCATCATCCTGCTGGTCTTCATCGCCGGGCTGGCGGTCGAGCTCGTGAGCAAGAAACGGATCAGCGCGCTCCAGTACCTGATCATCGGCCTGTCGCTGGTCCTCTTCTACGCGCTGGTGATGGCATTCTCGGAATTCATGAGTTTCGGACTGGCCTACACGCTGGCGGCCCTGATGACCGTCACGGCCCTGTTCGGCTACTTTCGCGGCATCCTGCGCGACCGCGTCGCGTGGGTCCTGACGGGCTTCGTCGCCCTGGCCTACGCGCTCAGCTATCTGCTGCTCCAGATGGAGAACTTCGCCTTCCTGGCGGGCACGCTCATCCTCTTCGTCCTGCTCGCGGGCGTGATGTTCCTCACCCGCAACCTGAACAAAGAGGATGCAGCGGCCTAGCCGCACCTGCTAAACTTCCTTGGACTTCGACCGGGAGCTCCCGGCGTCGTAGCCGTAGCCATAGCCATAACCGTAGCCATAGCCGGCGCCGCAACCGGAACCATACCCTACGCCATAACCATAACGATACTTGCGGGCGTTGCGGTTGAAATCGTTGAGCACGATGCAGAGGTTGCGGATCGGATTGACCTTGCTGCGCGCGGCGGCGTCGATCTCCCGGAGGAGTTTCAGGGACGTGTAGTCACAGCGCACCACGAACAGGGTCGCATCCACGCTCTTGTTGATGATGGACGAATCGGCCACCGGGAAATACGGGGTGGTGTCGAGGATGACATAGTCGTAGCGCTTGCGCAGCTCGGCCAGCAGCTCCTCGTGCTTCCCCTGCGCCAGCAGCTCGTTCGGATCCTGCGGCACGAGGCCCGCGGGGATCAGGTCCAGGTGGTGGCTGATGCCGCTCGGGACGATGATCCCGTCCACCTCCGTATACCGGCCGCACAGATAGCCGGAGAGCGAGCTGAACTTGTCGGGCATTTCATACTGGAAGATGCGGGAAAGGGCCGGCTTGCGCAGGTCCATCCCGACCAGGACGACCTTCTTGCCCACGTAGGCCAGCGCCAGCGCGAGGTTGGACGCCACGAAGGACTTGCCCTCGCCCAGCACGGACGACGTGACCTGGATGACGGACGCACCCTCCAGCGACTGGACCGTGGTCCGCAGCATCCGGAACGACTCGCAGAGAGAATCGTGGCCGCCGCGCGGGATCAGCTTATAGTCCTTCGCCCCGCTGCTCGGGAGCACGGCCAGGACGGGCGCATCGATGATGCTCTCCACGTCCGCCTTCGTCTCCACTTTATTGCGCGCATAGGCGCGCGCCCGCTCGATGCACGGGCAGATCGCGAGGCCGAAGAAGATGGCCATCAGATAGATCATCCGCTTGTTGGGCGACACGGGCGCGGCGGAGCCGAAGGCCGGTTCGATCACGCGGAAGGAATCCTCCTCGCCGTACATCGTGATCATGTTCTCCTCGCGCTTCTGCTGCAACAGCTGGTACAGCGGCTCGATGACCTCCAGCTTGCGCGACAGCTGCTGGAGTTCCAGCTGCTGCTGCGGAATGGCCGCGATCTGGCTCCGGTTGCGGTTGAGCACCTTCTCCAGTTCCTCCTCGCGCAGGGTATAGACCCGCACGAGGTTCGCCAGCGAGAGTTCGATGTTCTTGCGGCTGACTTCCAGTTCCGTATTCACCGAGAGGACCTTGGGGTTGTTCTCGGAAGAGTTCGCCACCATGCGGTTGCGGTCGACGATCTTGTCGTTGTATTCCTTGATCGCCTCGATCAGGGTGGTGCCCGTGATGCCGAGGTTGGAAGGCACCGCCCGGTAGAGGCCCTGGGGCGTCTCGTCCATATAGGCGGTGATCATGTTGAGGATCTGCAGCTGGAGCCGGACGTCCGTCAGCTGGTCCCGGTAGGACATGTCGCTGACGATCGTCAGGTCGGTCTGCGAATCGCTGTTGACCAGCGCGCGGGCGGACTGGTAATCCTTGTAGCCGGATTCGGCGGCGCGCAGCTGGTCGGAGATCTCCCGGAGCCGTCCGTCGATGAAGTCGATGACGCTCAGCGTATTCTGCTCCTTGTATTTGCGCGTGTCCATGTTGGACACGTTCACCAGCGTATTGAGGATGTCGGCCGCCCGGGTCGGCGACGAATCGGTGAAGGAAGCGATGACCACGTCCGTGCGGTTGGACTTGCTGCCCTGCACAGTCACGCTCAGGCGCTCCACGAGGCTCCGCGCCATCGCGTAGGAAGTGCGCCAGGAGGCGACATAGCGCCCGCCCGCCACCATTTCGCGCGGCAGGTCCAGCGACAGCGCCAGGCGGGAACCGTCCAGCCGGATCGTGTCGCCATAGGCGTATTGCGTCTGCTCCAGCTTGTATTTCTCGCCGTCCACCAGGAATTCCTCCACCTGGAACGACCCGTCCGACAGGTGCCGGAATCCCAGCGACACCGAGGTGGGCAGCAGGGCCTCCGGATAGTTCGGATCCGTCGTATAGCGCAGCGTGAAGGGGTTGTTGCCGTAGAATTCGGACTTCTTGAAGGCAAGCAGCTTCCGCAGGAAAGCGGACTTGCCCTTGCCGACGGGCACCTTGTACTGATAGTAACGGGTATTCAGGTTCAGCTGCTCCACCACCTGCCGCATCAGCGACGGGCTCCGGAGGATGAACACTTCGTTGTCCATGCGCTTGTTGCCCGATCCTTCCGAGACGCCCGGCAGGGCCAGCTCCGCGTTGATGCTGTTCTCGTTGCCGTTCAGCTTCATCCAGGTCGTGCGCTCATAGACGGGGGTCGCGAAGCGCAGATAGAAGAAAGCCACGGTCAGCGACACCGCCAGGGCGGCAAGGATCCACACGCGCAGGCGCCAGACATAATCCAGCAGTTCCCGGATGATGACGCTGCCGTCCGTCACCTGCATCTGCCCGTTGGGCATACGATTGTCACACGCTCCCATAGGCTTACTTCTTGATCAGGCTGATTACGGCAATGACCGTCGAGATGGAGGACAGGACGGCGCCCCAGATGTTCGTCGCACTGTTCTTGGTCATCAGGCGGGACGAACTGGGCGGGATATACAGGATGTCGTTCTGCTGCAGGTAGAAATACGGCGAATCCAGCAGCGAACTCTCGCGCAGGTCGAAGCGGTAGTGCTGCATCACGCCGTCCACCTCGCGCAGCAGCAGGACGCCGTCGCGCTTCGCGGCCACGGTCAGGTCGCCGGCCATGCCCAGCGCCTGCAGGACATTGACCCGCTCCGTCTTGTAGGTGTAGGTCCCGGGCGCATTGACCTCGCCCAGGACCGTGATCTTGTAGTTCTTGAAGTTTACATAGACAATGGGATTCTTCACGTCCTTGCCGATCTCCTCCGTGAGGTAGTCGATCAGCTGCAGACGGGTCATTCCCTCCACATGGATGCGGCCGAGGACGGGGAAATTGATGTCGCCGTTGGTATCCACCAGGAAGGACATCATCGGGGTCTCCGGCTCATTGTGGGTCGTGAAGCCCGAGGTGATGTCGGCCAGCGTCATGTTGTACGGGTCCGTCACCGACTTGTCGGGGCCGCTGACGATGATCTTCAACTCGTCGTCCCGCTTGATGACCAGTTCATAGTGTCTGGTCAGCTCCCCCAGCGTCACTTCGTCGATGTCCTGGAAATACAGGAGATCCCGGGACGTCGCACAGCCGGCCAGGGTCAGGCAGCAGGCAAACAGGATCAATCTACTAACAACCGGTTTCATGCTTTTTACACGTGTTATCTGTTTACGCAATTAGTATGAGGTCAGAAACAGTTTTCGCAAAAAAACAGAGGCAAATTTACGAAAGTCCGCCGAAAAGGCTGTATTCCCCGCGCACGTTTGTGTATTCAGCGTGCACAAAAAACAAATTGATATAGAATATTTTCCGAGTTTATTTCGTATATTCGTGTCCTGCCACCTGTTTTATGAAACGGCTATTCATCTGCATAATTCTTTCAATTTTGAGTCTTTCCGCCTGCCGGAAGCAGATCAACGAACACAATGACTATCAGTCACTTGTGCACGAATTAGGCATCTGCAGGAACCATCCCGACAGTGTGCTGGCCGCAATCGATATTTTAATGTCGGACGAGCGGATCGACGAGCCGATGGCGGACCTGCTCCGGGCAAAAGTCTATGATTCACAGGGGCAAAGGCGGGTCAGCGAACATTTTTACGAGCGCGCCTACGAGCACTGGCCCCAGCCGGTCGAGGACTGGGAAGGCTATCTCTCCGCCGCCTACAGCCTCTCGGCCCTCCGGATGATGCGCAACGACACGGAAGGAGCGCTGGCCGTCGCCCTCGATGCCCTGGACAAGGAGAACACCGACAAAGCCAACCAGCCCCTGTACCGGTCCACCCTCCTGCACACGGTGTCGCAATGCCTCTACGCGCTCAAGCGCCCCGAATGCATCCACGCCGAGCTGGAGAGCCTCCGGATCCTGCAGGAACACCCCGACGCCGCCTCGACCAAGGCCAACACGATCATCTCCTGCCGGACCCTCTTCGACCTCTATTTCGACCGCGGCGAGGTCGAGGACGCCCAGTACTGGCTGGCGCAATGGAAGCAGGAAATGGACGCGGGCGGACTGGAGGACGACCCCGCGTTCGAACGGGAATACCGCGCCGCCCTGCAGCTCGACCGGGCCCGCCTGCTGGAAAAGGCCGGCAACCCGCGCGAAGCCGCCCGGCTGTTCGCCACCATCCCGCCCGAAGACCTCGAATTCGGCTTCACGGTCGAGGACGCGGCCGATTACCTGATGTCCGCCGGACGCTACGGCGAAGCCGCGGACCTGCTCGCCCGCCTGGACGAGAAAGACTACAAGGACGACGGCGCCCGGATGAACCTCGACAACATCGCCGAACGCCTGGCGCCCCGCTACATAGCCTCGATGAAGGCCGGGCGCACGCAGACCGCCCTCGCGCTCGGCGCCCAGATCTGCGAAGCCCTCGACTCCGCCGTCACCTGGGAGCGCAACGACCGCACCGCGGAGCTGGCCGTCGTCTATGACATCTCCCAGAAAGAAGAGGCGATGCACACGAAGCAGGCCCAGGTCGCCATCCTCCGCAACATCATCTTCTGCCTGATCCTGTTCCTGATCGTCGTGGGCGTCGCGCTGCGCGTCGTGATGCTCTCGCAGCACCAGCTGCGCGAGAAGAACCAGGACCTCTACGAGACCGTCCAGCAGCTGACGGCCCGTGAGGAAGCGGCGATCGAGACGCTCCAGAAGGAGCCGGAAGAAGGCCTGAACCCCCGTCAGAAGCTGTTCCGGCGCATCTGCACCTTGATGCAGGAAGAGACGCCCTACACCGACAGCAAGCTCAAGCGCGAGGACCTCGCCCGGATGCTGGCCACCAACTACAACAACGTCGCCGAAGCCATCAAGGAATGTTCGAACGGCCAGACCCTGAGCGAATTCCTGGACGGCTTCCGCCTCAAGCACGCCGCCCGGATGCTGGCCAAGCTGGACGAACCGATCGGCCTGATCTCCGAGATGAGCGGCTTCCAGAGCCGCGGACACTTCAACGCCCTCTTCCGCGAGAAATACAAGATGACCCCCAGCGAATACCGCAACGTCATCCAGGAGACGAAGAGTGTTTGATTTTCGCGTTTTTATCCCTACCTTTGCAGCCACAATAATCATCTCTTCAGGGCAGGGTGCAATTCCCTACTGGCGGTAAAGTCCGCGACTCCCCGACAGGGGACTGAATCGGTGCAACTCCGATACCAACGGTACAGTCCGGATGGAAGACGGGATCGATATGGAAAAATTTGTCTGTAACTGGTCGGACACCGACCGGCAATACATGCAAGAGGCTATCGCCCTTGCAGAACGCGGTCGCGGGCACACGGCCCCGAACCCGATGGTAGGCAGCGTCATCGTCAAGGACGGCCGCACCATCGGCCGCGGATACCACCACAAATACGGAGACCTGCACGCCGAGCGCGACGCGCTCGCTTCCTGCACGGAGGATCCTGCAGGCGCGACGATGTACGTCACGCTGGAACCCTGCTGCCACCACGGCAAGCAGCCGCCCTGCACCGAGGCCATCCTGGCCGCGGGCATCGCGCGCGTCGTCGTGGGCGCCACCGACCCCAACCCGCTGGTCGGCGGCAAGGGCATCGACATCCTGCGCGCGCACGGCGTGGCCGTCGAGGCCGGCCTGCTGGAGGACGAGATCCGCGAGCAGAACCGCATCTTCCTGAAATACATCACGACCCGCCGCCCCTGGGTGGCGCTCAAGGTCGCGATGACCCTGGACGGCAAGATCGCCACCGCGGACGGCGACGCCCGCTGGGTCACCTCCGAGGAGGCGCGCCGCTTCGTCCACCAGCTCCGCGGCCAGCTCACCGGCATCTGCGTCGGCGCCGGCACCGTACGCGCCGACGACCCGATGCTCGACTGTCGCCTCGAAGGCGGCAAGAATCCCGTCCGCATCCTTCCCGACAGCAGCGCCTCGCTCTCCCCGGAGAGCCGCATCGCGCGCAGCGCCGGCAGCATCCGCACCCTGCTCGCGCATACGGGCGCGGCCGCGCCCGAAAAATTGGAACGGCTCCGCGCCTGCGGCGTGGAAACGCTCCCCTGCGCCGGGCGCGACGGCCACATCGACCTGGACGACCTGCTCACGCAGCTCGGCGCGCTGGGCATCGACTCCCTCCTGCTCGAAGGCGGTGCGGAGCTCAACGGCAGCTTCGTCGCGCAGGACCTCGTCGACGAGTACTACTTCTTCGTCGCCCCCAAGGTCCTGGGCGGCCGGGACGCCAAGACCGCCGTCGGCGGCACCGGATTTGCCAAGATGGCAGAAGCCCGGGGCGTCCGCATCGAATCGGTCCGTTCCTTCGGACCCGACCTCCTCATCCACGGATACCCGGAAAACAGATAGGATATGTTTACAGGAATCATCGAAGAAACCGGCACGGTCCGTGCCATCACCACGCAGAGCGCCGGCACCGCCCTGTGCATCGCCGCCGACAAGGTGACGGAAGGCACGGCCGTCGGCGACAGCATCGCCGTCAACGGCGTCTGCCTCACGGTCACCTCCCTCTCCGGCAAGCAGTTCACCGCGGACGTGATGCCCGAAACGGTGCGCCGCACCTCCCTGGCGCAGCTGCGTCCCGGCGCGCGCGTCAACCTGGAGCGCGCGATGACGCCCTCCGGGCGCCTGGGCGGCCACATCGTCTCCGGCCACGTCGATGCCTGCGGCCGCGTCGCCTCCATCGTCCGCGACGGCATCGCCAACCGCGTGACGGTCGAGCTCGACCCGTCCCTGCTCAAATACATCGCCGAGAAGGGGTCCGTAACCCTGGACGGCGTCAGCCTCACGGTCGTGGCGGTGGACAAGCGCTCCTTCGCGGTCTCGCTCATCCCGCAGACACGTGCCGTGACCACCCTCGGCGAGCTCAGGCCCGGCAGCGCCGTCAACGTGGAAGTCGACGTGCTCGCCCGCTACACCGAACGCCTGCTCGCCGCAAGCGCCCCCCAAGAAGAAAAGAAAAGCGGCCTTTCGCTCGAATGGCTCGCCCAACATGGATTTTAATATGCAAGATACGAATACCCTCTCCACCATCGAAGAAGCCCTCGAAGAACTCCGCCAGGGCCACATCATCGTCGTCATCGACGACCCCGACCGGGAGAACGAAGGCGACCTGATCTGCGCCGCCCGTTTCGCCACGCCGGACAACATCAACTTCATGGCCACCTACGGCAAGGGACTGATCTGTATGCCGATGAGCGAGGTCTATACCAACCGGCTCAACCTCAACCAGATGGTCACCTACAACACCGACAACCACCACACGGCCTTCACCGTGTCCATCGACCATATCTCCACGACCACGGGCATCTCCGCGGTCGAGCGCTCCGTCACCGCGATGAAATGCATTTCGCCGGAGGCGACGCCCGCCGACTTCCGCCGCCCGGGCCACATGTTCCCGCTCAAGGCCCGCAAGGGCGGCGTCCTCATCCGCTCCGGCCACACCGAGGCCACCGTGGACCTGATGCGCCTGGCCGGGATGGAAGAATGCGGCCTCTGCTGCGAGATCATGCGCGAGGACGGCACGATGATGCGCACGCCCGAGCTGATCGGGTTCGCCCGCGAGCACGGGATGAAGATCGTCTCCATCGCCGACCTGATCCGCTACCGCCGTCGCCACGAGAAGACGGTCGAGCGCGTCACGGTGGCCGACCTGCCGACCAAATACGGCCATTTCAAGGCCTACGGCTACGAGAGCAAGATCACGGGCGAGCACCACGTCGCCCTCGTCAAAGGCGACGTGACCACGGACGAGCCCGTGCTCTGCCGCGTGCACTCCGAGTGCCTGACCGGCGACGTCTTCGGCTCGCTGCGCTGCGACTGCGGCGAGCAGCTCGAAGAGGCGCTGCGCCGCATCGAGCAGGCC
>JAEEGL014317777.1_pt1 | contig 11270 bp, 8 predicted proteins | sample 9134231 | NCBI WGS metagenome assembly JAEEGL01 (sample SAMN16246548, study PRJNA631951) | gut metagenome | biome: gut microbiome; feature: rumen; material: fiber-attached | host: Bos | place: Iran: Karaj | collected 2018-10
AGATTTTTATCGCCTGATCCATCTCTTTTATCCCGGATTCTTTTTCCCCCTGCTTATAATGATAGAGCCCCAACAAAAAGAGATAGAGATTTCTTTCGTATAACAGGGTCTCATTCGCTAACAGAGGCAGGATGTTGTCCTTATAATATGCTGCAGTCTCAAGCTCATTTCTGTGAATGCAGGTTTCCCAGATGTTCAGCAGAGTAATCAGAACCAGCCCCTTATTGGCTTTGTTTCTGGAATGATTGGTTATGATTTCCTGACCCATCTTATGGAGCAGCGGAATATCCATGAACAGATACAGATTTCCAATCAGGATCAGTTCGTAGATCTTCCATTCTTCAACGGTAAACAGGTAATCCGTTACTTCATCTATGTATTCTTTGGGAAACGGAACTGAATCATCGCATTTGCAAATAAAGCTCTGGGCCAGAATCATGTTTAAATGATACTGATAGACAGAAGGCTTCTTTTCAAACTTTTCTTTTTGCTCGTCAAAAAGACGCTGAAAGCCGGCCTTGTCCCTTTTATATTCAAGCGGAATCAACTGGCTCATGAAGCTGATGGTTTCTGTCTGTTCATACCCGTGCACCGCGGCCATGAACTCATTCATTTCCACGTGCATGTTTTGCAGCACTTTCAGAAATCTGGTAAGAGAAATATCACTCTCGCCTCTTTCAAAGCGGGAAATCTGGGATGCCGATACCGTATTGTCAGCAATCTGTTTTAAAGAGATATTCCGGTTGGTCCTGAATTCGCGGAAGACTTCTCCCAGGTGATCATAGTTTGGCATGGTTCCGGAGATCCTTTCAGATGATTTCATGAGCAGTATAGCATGAATGAAATAAAAAGGAAATGGCATGATTTCGCGTCATGCCATTTCCATTTTTATAGCATTTAAAAGAATATCTTCCGATGTTTGTTTTTACAGACTGTTGCGATATTCGTTTGCGCTCATGCCGACCAGCTTTTTGAAGACCTTGGCGAAATGCGCAGTGTCAGCATAGCCAACCTTTTCTCCGATATCGCTGATTCTCAGTCCCGGGTCTGTCAGCAGTTCCTTTGCCGCCTTTATCCGCAGGGAATTGAGAATATCATAAAAACTTTTGCCGGTATGCCGGTTCATGAGCTTTGAGAGATGCCACTGCGAGACGTAGCAGGCATCGGCAACTTCCTGAAGCGTGAGTTTTTCGGCATAGTGTTTCTGCATGTAGGCAATTGCCTGGTTAATGAGAAAGCTGCCTGCATTTTCATTTTCTGACTCTTCCCTGTCTTTCTCAGCGGAAGAGGAGAGGCGTGCAGCCATAGCTTCCAGAGCCTCATGGATTTCATCCATTCTGGAAGGCTTGAGCAGAAAACGGGTCACTCCGAGCCGGATAGCCTCCTGCGCGTAGTTGAAATCACGGTATCCGGTGAGCACGGTGACCTGCATGTCAGGGAACTCACTGCGGAGCCCTGCAAGCATTGTCAGACCGTCATCGCCGGGCATGCGGATGTCTGTGAACAGGATATGCGGCTGCAGCGAGCGGATCAGCTGAGCGCCGCTGACGGCGTCTTCTGCGGTTCCGACAACCTCACAGTGATATTTCTCCCAGGAGACGATTTTTCGCAGACCCTCCGTGATCAGCGGTTCGTCATCGATCAGAACAACGCGGTACATTTTTATACCACCTCCGACCCCTGTATCTTATCCCTTGATCGCTCCGGCTGTCAATCCCTTAATGATATGCTTCTGCAGGCAGATATAAACAATCAGTACGGGAACAACCACCAGCACAACAGACGCGGCCATAAGGCCGTAGTTGACACCGGCCTGAGAGCTGATTTCATTCAGCAATCCGGTAATGGCACGCTCCTGCGGATAGCGCAGGAAGAATGACTGTGTGAAAAGATCGTTATAGCTCCAGAGGAAGGCAAATATGGCAACGGTTGCGAAGCTGGATTTTGCAGCAGGGATGATGATATGAAAATAGATCTGGAATACATTGCAACCGTCCAGATAAGCGCTTTCCTCCAGTTCAATCGGGACGGAGCGGATAAAGCCCATCAGGATGACAATGGCAAAGCAGAGGTTCCCAGCAATCTGAGGCAGGATCACCGCAATCAGGCTCAGCCAGCGGTTCCCGGTTCCGGCAATGCCCATGACGGCTTCCATGCGGAAGACAGGGATAATTGTTGAGAATACCGGGAACATCATTCCTGCCATGATCAGGCTGTAGAGGAGATTGCGCAGCCGGAACTGATAACGGACGAGGCCGTAGGCGGCAAGCCCCGCAATGATAACGACAAAAATTGTGACAGTTCCGGAAATCAGGAAACTGTTCAGATAGGCGTTTTTAAAGTCCGAACGGTGCCAGGCTGTCAGATAATTGTCCATTGTAAAGGCATCTCCCAGAGGAAGGGAGAAGGAATCGGACATGATCATTCCTTTCTGGCGGAAGGAATTCAGAATGACCCAGATAAATGGATAGATGGTTGTCAGAGCCCAGAAGCCGAGCACCAGATAAGTGAAGGTCATGGAGACGCGTTTTTTTTCTGTTTTCATGGCAGCCTCCTCAAATATCCTCTGACGGCTTGAAAATGCGGTTTGCCACATTTGAAAGCACGACGCCCAGCACGACAATTAAAACAGCGATCGTAGAACCATAGTCCACGTTCATTTTGTTGAAGGTTTGGTCATACATGTAGGTTCCGGTCAGCCAGCCCATATTCTGCGGCATTCCGGCCCCGAACATGACCCACGGGAGATCGAACACCTTTAATGAACCGGTAATCGCAAGAACCAGACAGGTGCACAGCACGTTCCGCAGCAGCGGCAGTGTGATGAAGCGGGTACGCTTCCATCCGTCTGCGCCGTCAAGGGCGGCAGCCTCATAAAGATCCTCCGGGATGTTGTTGAGCCCCGTAACCAGGATGACAAAATAGAAGCCGACATACTGCCACATGACGGGAAGAAACATCGTAAACAGGAAGTGTGCCTGATCCTTCCAGTCCAGCCACTGGACAATGACTTTGCCGCTCGGCTTCACTTCGGTCTCCAGCTTGCCGAGGCTGAGCAGCAGCTGGTTCACCATTCCGCCTTTATACAGGAAGATCAGGTTAAACATCAGGCCCAGTGCTGTGGCGGAGATCACGATAGGGAAGAAGTAGACCACACGGAAGAACTTTGCACCGACGCGTATGGTATCTACCAGCAGCGCCAAGATCAGCGCAATTCCAACCTGGAAAACTACTGTGCAGAGAGTAAGAAGCAGGGTGTTCTTCAGAGCAACACGCATATACGGATCGGTAAAGAGACGCTGATAGTTTTCATACCACGGGGTGTTCAGACCTTCCGGAGAGCGGCCGAGTCCGCCAATCTTGAAGAATGTGTTGATGATATTCTGGAAGAATGGATAGTACAGGAACAGCAGCAGGAAGGCGAAAGCCGGAATCAGAAAAATCAGCAGGGGAGATTTCTTTTTATAGATCATGGAATTCATTACAGGGAACCGTCCTTTGCGAAAAGGTTGGAAAAAAGCTGCTGCTTTAAGCAGCAGCTTTTTTCAAGCTTGCAGATTAATCGGTAATCAGTTCAGAGCGATGGCCTGTGCAACTGCATCCTCGGCACTGATCTTGCCTGTTACAATGTTCTGGACATTTGCGAACAGATCACCGCGGGCTTCTGCAGTCAGCAGATCCTGTACTGCACCGGCAATGGCCGTGATGTTGGCATTGGCGTCGGCGGCGGACTGTTGCAGCGGATTCAGGCCTGCAGGGCTTGCACCGTTGACCAGTGCGGTCACTTCTGTGGTAACAAAGGTGCTCAGAACCTCATCAGAGGTGAGCTGGGAAACGAACTCAACTGCTGCTTCGCGCTTTGCAGGATCATCCCATGCCTTGCGGGTGATGAAGTAACCCATGGAGATACCACCGATCGCTTCGGAAGCGCTGCGTTCACCCTTGCCGGGAACGTAGGAAATTGCAAAGTCATTCAGGTCGGCAGCATTCTGCGTGAAGTAACCGACTTTCCAGGAACCGTCAATCAGGAAAGCAGCTTCGCCGGAATTGAAGAGCTCAACCGTCTCGGCGTCGGAAGCTGTCAGGGTGTTTGCGGGGAAGTAACCGGCTTCATAGAGAGCCTTGATGTCGTTCAGGCCGGCTGCCCACTTTGCAGCAGCTGCATCGTCAGCAGCAGCGGGAACATCGAGATGATTGGCAACAGTGCCGTTGTTCATGACCATGAACTCAAACCAGTAGTGAGGAACTTCAACCAGAGAGCAGGCGATCGGGGTGTAGCCGGCTTCCTTGATGGTTTCGCAATCAGCGAGGAACTGATCCCAGGTGTAATCAGGGCCCGGAACCTCGACGCCGCAGTCAGCCAGAACGGCCTTGTTGACGAACATGTTTTCCCAGTAACCGGAGGAAGGAACAGAGTACTGCTTGCCGTCAGCGGCAACAGCCATCATGCTGCTCTTCATATTGGTTGCGAAATCAGGATACTCAGCGCGGATCTCGTCAATGGAGACAACCTTGCCTGCAGAGATGAAAGGTTCAGCATCTGCATTGGTGAAGAAGAACAGAACATCGGGTTCGGAACCGGTTTCAAAGTCGGTGAGGACTTTTGCTTTCCACTCTTCGTTGGAGGTGGCGGAGCCGTCATTTACCTTGTTGCCGGTGGACTCTTCATAAGCCTTGACAGCGGCTTCGAAGTTTGCACGGTTGCCGTCATCACCGCCGTAGGAGGTGACAACATTCAGTGTAACGGAATCAGCTGCCATTGCGACGGTGCTCAGACCGAGCAGCATCAGTACAGCAAGAAGAAATGCCAGTGCTTTTTTCATGATTTTTACTCCTTTTAAAATTATTTACAGTTATTTTTGCGTTCACGTCTGTGACCACTGTTGTTATTATATAAGGAGTTGTAAAAAAAGAACAGATTTCAGATTGTGGTTTCTTGTCTCTTCTTGTGTACTTATGCAAAATGATACAAAACGATCAGGAAAGCGGAAAACTGACTCTGGCGAGGATTCGGCCTTCCTCGGGCTGCGTAAGATGGATCGTTCCCTGATCACCGTAAAGCAGCGTCAGGCGCTGCTTCACATTGCGAAGTCCGATCTGCCCGGAAATCCCGGTATCTTCAATCGGAGAAGAAAGAACGGCGCTGATGGAAGCCAGATCTTCCGGTGTCATGTGCCCGTCGTGTTCAACTTCCAGAATAACAAAGCCGTCTTCCTGCCGTGCCCGCATGGACAGCTGTCCGCCGCGCTGCGGAGTAAGGTCGTGCTCAACCGCGTTTTCCACAATCGGCTGCAGAATCAGCCGGGGAACCTGCGTATCCAGCATGCTTTCATCAATTTCCCTGGTAATGGTAAGGCGCTCTCCAAGGCGTTCTCTGATAATATACAGATAAGCATCTACGTAGGTCAGTTCTTCACGAAGCGGAATACGGCTGCGGCCATCTCTGCCGAGCGTGCCGCTCATCATGACGGAGAGCGCTTCCAGCATGGAGCTTGCACGCGTATCATTGGCAAGCCGGGCTTCCCAGTTGATTATTTCAAGGGTGTTATTCAGAAAATGAGGGTTGATCTGCAGCTGCAGAGCTTTTACCTGCGCCTGCTGCAGTGCCTGCTGCTCTTTAACAGAACGGTCAAACTGGTTTTTCAGTTCCTCTGACATATCATTGAAATGTTCAAACAGCCTGTAGAATTCACGGCTGTCAGCAGAAGCCTCAATGGTATAACCTCGTTCTCCCGCCTGCAGACGGTTATTTGCATCCACCAGGATTTCCACCGGCTTTGTGACATGGCGGCGGAAAAGATAGATAATCACAGTCAGCAGAGGAAATACAAGTAAAAGAACAAACAGTGCCGTAGTGCGGATTTCCGGGATATCTTTCCAGAAATGAAAAGGCGCAAGAGACGCTTCAATACAGATGGTATGGCCGGAGAGTTCTTTCTCATAGACGTAGTCTGAAGACGACTCCCGGCTATCAAAAGTATGCAGCATTCGATCCTCCGCATAAAGGAGCTTTCCGTCCAGAATCAGCTCTGCGCTGCTGATTTGCCTGACTGCATCAAGAGACTGGAACAGTACATCGCGGTCACACAGCAGGACAACAGTTGCGTACGGGCGGAAATGGCTGTCAACAAGATTTCTTGCCACATAAAGCTCTCCGTCGTATTCCAGAAGGAGAATACCTGTATCGAGCTCCCGGACTTTCTCCAGAAGATCTGCCTCAACTTTTTCCCGGTAAATGCGTTGTGCACTGTAACCGAGATCGCCCCGGCTGGCGGCATAAGGACCGACATCATCGTTCCAGAAGCTGAGAAAAACGGCAAGTACCCGTTCATCACGGGTAAAAGTCGTATTCAGATAGTCCGTGACAGTGCGGTAGAATGCAGCCCCGTCCCCGTCGCGCTGGTAGAGACGGTAGGAATTCCGTACTATCCCGTCATAGGATACAGATTTGGAGGAGTCAAAAACAGAATCCATCCGGATTGCCAGCTGTTCAACAGCATTCTGCGCGCGATTGTCCAGTTCCTGCCGGGAAGCCTGTTCGTAACTTCTGCCAAGCAGATATCCTGCAAGCAGCGTTACGCTCAGGATCGGGAGAACCCAGCACAGCAGAATGATGGACAGCAGCTGCGTGCGCAGAGAGATCGGCTTTTTATCTTTCATGTCCGGTAATCCTCGTAAAGCGGAGAGAATTTTCTCTCCGCTTTTTTATAGTTTGGTGATGGCTTGTTTATAGCTGCAGCAGGATGCGCCAGGCTTCGATATATTCCACAGCCTTTGCCCCGTCATCCGCTTCTGCGGCCATGCGAAGGAGCGGCTCCGTACCGGAAAAGCGGCAAATAACCCAGCTTCCGTCTTTGAAATAGGTTTTTACGCCATCTTCCCGGCTGATGTGATCAATATTTTCAAATGCCGGAAGAATCTTATCTTCAAACATCAGCTTCTGGATTTCAGCTTTGCGGGCCGGTGTCATACTAAAGTCTTTCTCGCAGTACTGCAGATTGCCGTAGCGATCGATAATTTCCTTGTACAGTTCCAGGACGGATTTTCCCGTTACCGCCAGCATCTCAATCAGCAGCGCTGCGGCATATATGCCGTCTTTTCCGGAGATATGCCCGCGGACGGTGAGCCCTCCCGAGCTTTCTCCGCCGATAATAGCGCCGGTTTCCGCCATCTTGGCAGATATATGCTTGAATCCGACAGGTACCTCATAGCAGCGCTGTCCCATGCTTTCTGCAACCCGGTCAAGTAAATGCGTAGTGGAATTGTTGCGTACGCAGGGACCGCTCCATCCGCGGTATTTCGTCAGGTAATAATAGAGCAGTACCAGAAGAGTGTTTGGATGGAGAAAACCGCCTTTCTCATCGATCACACCCAGCCGGTCCGCGTCGCCATCGGTCGCGATACCGAGATCGCAGTGCCTGTCCACGACAAGGAAAGAAAGCTGTGCCAGCGTTACGGCGTTCGGAGCGGGAAGTTTTCCTCCGAAAAGCGTGTCGTGCCGGTCATGTATGACTTCCAGATCGCAGCGGCATGTACCCAGGATGGTTCTGAGACTTGTCTGGCTCACACCGTACATCGGATCCAGAGCCACTCTCAGGTGCGCTTTTTTGATTGCTTCCATATCGACAAGGGCGAGGATGCTGTCAATATAATCATTTGCCGGGTTTTCTTCCCGGATAAGGCCTTGTGCAAGAGCATCATCATAATCTATGCTTTTTATGCTGTTCTCATCAACCTGCTCGATCTCCGCCTCAAGCGCACGCGTGACAGTTTCCTCCGCATCACGTCCGCCGGCAGTAAACAGCTTAACACCGTTATATATCGCAGGGTTGTGGCTTGCAGTGACCATCATACCATAAGGCATATTATTAGTTTTAACAGTGTACATGACTAGAGGCGTCGGTGAAGAGCGGTTCACCATCAGTACGCGGTAACCGTTTGCTGTAAGCACCTCGGCCAGCCAGTGTGCGGCTTCTTTGGCAAGAAAACGCCTGTCATATCCCACGACAATCTCTGTGCCGTGAAGGTTTTCCTTATCCATCTTTCGGCAAAGTCCTGCCGCAAGCAGACGGAGATTCGCTTTGGTAAATCCGTCGGCAATTACGGCACGCCAGCCGCCTGTTCCGAAATGGATCATGTGTTGTCACCTCTTCCCATGATTACTTCTGCATGGCAGATGCTGCCCGATGCCATAAGGGGCAGCGCGGAGACGGGTTTTCCGTCTGCTGTGATTGACCGGACGCCTTTTTCAACACCGTCCGGATTGAGTACATGAATCTCGTAAGTACAGCCGCGCCATTTTCTGCTTACCCGGAATTCCTTCCAGTCGTGAGGGATGCAGGGGTCGATAATCAGCCCTTCGAAGGACGGACGGATACCGAGGAGATACTGGGTAGCGGCAAAATATGCCCATCCGGAAGAGCCTGTCATAAAGGGATGTCTCGCTCTTCCGAAGGCAGTGTGGTCACGGCCGACGACGAACTGGCAGTAGCTGTAGGGCTCCGCCTGGCGGATTTCAATGCGGTCATTCTGCAGGGGAGGACAGAGAGCATTATAAAATTTCATAGCACGGTCCCCGCGGCCCAGAAGGGCTTCTGCGACCCATGCCCATGGATTCGGATGACTGAAAATAGCTCCGTTTTCCTTAAGCCCGGGGTAAACACGTGTGACGAAACCAATACCGTCGTCAACCTTTGTATAGCAGGGGGCGTTGAGCATCAGGCCGTATTCCGTATACAGATAGCTGTCTACGCTGTCCATTGCCAGCCTGCCCTGTTCTGCTGTTGCCGCACCGGAAATTACAGCCCAGGTGTTGGACTCCATATGGACTTTCCCCTCAGTGTCGCTGTGCGTTCCGATTTTCCGGTTGTCAGCGGTAATGCCGCGGAGAAACCAGCCGCCGTCCCATAATACATCCTGTGTGACCTGACGGACGTTTTCTGCTATCTGCCGATAGTGCTCCGCGTCTTCGGTTCTGCCGAGTGCATATGCCAGTTCGCAGAAGTTCTGCAGTGCCCAGAGATGCAGGAAGCTGACCATCGCACTCTCACCGCCACCGAGATTCAGACAATCGTTCCAGTCTGCACGGAGTCCTTTACAGATACCGTTCTGCCCGGTCTGACGGGCGGAAAAGTCGAGTATCTTTTTAAGATGTTCATAGACGGTACCGCTTCCTTCATCGGCGTAGGTCACCATCAGATCGGCAAAATCGGTTTCACCGGTTTCCTTTATGTACTGTACAACGGATGAAACAAGCCAAAGGGCGTCATCTGCGCAGACATCTTTCAGCCCGGTAATAATCTGGCTTTTGTCAGGTGTGGGAATTACCGTCGGAGAACGGAAAGTCTTTTCTTTTTTTGCCTCCGGGTCAAACCAGCGCGGCTCAAACAGATGCAGCCCGAACCCCTCAGAGGTCAGTGCCCGCATCAGTTCAATCAGGCGGCTGCGGCACTTATCCGGGTTGGAATGGATGACCATCATAGCATCCTGCGCAGTGTCCCGGTATCCCAGACCGGTACGCCCGCCCACTTCGATAAAGGAGGTGAAGCGGGAAAACATAACATTTATTTCACTCTGATAGAGATTCCAGAGATTGATCTCTGTGTTCATGCCTTCGTTCGGCGTTTCAATCTGCAGGCTGGAAAGCTTTTCATCCCAGTATGCTGCAATGCGCCGGAAGTCTTCGTCTGCCTTTTCGCAGGTGTACTTATCACGCATCTGCTTTCCGGCATCGATACTGCCTTCTCCAAGCAGAAACAGCAGCCTGCACTCTTCGCCGGGGAGCAGCGTCAGCGTCTTTTTCAGGCAGCCGCAGTGGTTGCCTCCCTTTTCAAAGCTTCCGCTGCACGCTCCGCTTTCAACAACGAACGGATTGCGTTCCGTACGATAGGGGCCGATAAAGCTGTCACGCAGGCAGTCATACCCATCGGGGGTGAAATTGCCGGTGAAGAACTGGAAGCCGTTCTCTTCATAGTAAAGATCATGTTCAATAATCCCGTCCTCATACCGGCTGCCGGCAGCATACAGACTCATCTGAAAATTCTGATTGTCCATCGCAATGTGATGGAAGCTGAACTCCAGGTATGAAAATACCGAAAGAGTACGGGGCCTGCCGCTGCTGTTGCGGAGTCGGAGATCCCATATTTCCACCGGATCATCCATGGCTACAAAAAGTGTCTGGGAAGCATCAATGCCATTGTAATCACACAGATATTTCACATAACTCAGGCCGTGGCGACATGAATAGTGCTCCTTCGGCTTGCCGACGGGCTGCCAGGAGACAGACCAGTAATCGCCGTCTTCGTCATCTCTGAGATAGATATAATGACCCGGGAAGTCCATCGGCACTCCATTTGGGCGGAAGCGGGTGATCCGGTGATATTCCGGGCTTTTGTACAGCAGATATCCGCCTGCCGTATGGTTGAACACACCGAGCATATCCTTTAAGCCGATATAATTCGTCCAGGATACCGGCAGATCCACCCGGTCAATCACATATTCCCGCGCGGCATTGTCGAAATGGCCATACTGCATGGCAGAGAACCTCCCGATCTGATTTCAGAAATTTGGATAATGGTATTATATCGGAAAACCCGAAAGAAAAAAAGAGCTGAAAATGCCGCTTTTTGTCTGTCGTTGGTTTTCTTGATAAAAACATGCAGGCACTTCCCATGCCTGCATGATGATTATTATGTTTCTGCCATGGCAGAAATTATGGCGTATACTTCCTCCCAGCTTCGTGCACGCATGGCTCCGATGGATGTTTCATCGAATTCCCGGTTGTGAGGTGCTTCAAAGAGGATTTTCCGGTAACTGCCGCCGCTGAGATTATGCGGCCCGTCATCGACAAGCACATCTCCGTGGATCAGGTGTTTATTGTGCGTAACAATGACATGATCCCAGCTGATATAGGGAAAGTACCGGAACAGAACTTCGTCCATCTTTTCCGGCAGGGTCTGGTACAGAGATGCCGTGACGATATAAATATCATGACCGTCGGCAATCAGTTTCCGCAGCGCTTCATCGGCGCCCGGCATCGGTTTGACGCCCTTCCAGAAATCCGGATCAAGTTCCGGGGAGTAGATCTGCTCTCTGCTGAGTCCGGGAAAAGCGCTTGCCAGTTCCCATTCCTTGATGTCATCGAGAGTGGTCTGTGTGCCGTAGCGGCTGTTGAGATAACGGATCATCCCGTCCAGCAGCTGCTCCAGCACATCATCCATGTCGACCAGGATTGTCATAAATCAGAGCGATCAGACAGCGCCGGGTTTGCC
>JAEEGL015087239.1_pt1 | contig 11270 bp, 10 predicted proteins | sample 9134231 | NCBI WGS metagenome assembly JAEEGL01 (sample SAMN16246548, study PRJNA631951) | gut metagenome | biome: gut microbiome; feature: rumen; material: fiber-attached | host: Bos | place: Iran: Karaj | collected 2018-10
CCAATGCGCCCTTGTCCACAACGTTGATCTTCACGTTATCGACGTCCAGCCGTTTCAGCGTTTCCAATACGGTCTCCTTGATCTGACGGCCGTACTGGTTCATTACGCTCGAGGTCAGCGTCAGTTCGATCTTGCCGTCGCCCGGCTCGACCGAAACAAGCGCGTCGCTGGATTCCACCGTACCGGCCTGGGCCGGCTTTTGAATTACCATGTGCATCCTCCTTCTTTCACGGGATCGTCCCGTATTTCTATATATTGTAACACGGGGCGCCGCGTTTTGAAAGTACCAAAATGCATTTTTATTGAAAATCCCAGCAAATACCGCAAGGCGGGAGCGCGGCACGGGAGAAGGGAGCGCTTCGCCTGTTTTTTGCGCGTGCGTCTTTACAAACGCATGCGAAAACCGTATAATTATAAATAAGCCGTTATTCGGCACAGTCATCAACCGAATGGAGGAAACAGCATATGCAGGTAAACGATGTGATCAAAGGATTCCGGGTCGTGCGCGTGCGTCCGATCGAGGAGCTCGGCGCGGCGCTTTGGGAGATGCGCCATGAGAAAACCGGCGCGCAGCTTGCATGGATCGACCGGAAGGACGAAAACAAGGCGTTCGGGATCGCGTTCAAGACGCTGCCGGAGGATTCGACCGGCGTTTTCCACATCATCGAGCATTCGGTGCTGTGCGGCTCGGACAAATATCCGGTCAAGGAACCGTTCGTCGAGCTTCTGAAAAGCTCGGTGCAGACGTTTCTGAACGCTTTCACCTATCCCGACAAAACAGTCTATCCGGTTTCGAGCCGCAACGACCGCGACTTTCTGAATCTGATCGACGTCTACCTCGACGCGGTACTGCATCCTTTGATCTATCATAAGCCGGAAATCTTCCGGCAGGAGGGCTGGCGCTATGAGGGCGAAGGGGAGAGCCTTTGCTATCAGGGCGTCGTCTTCAATGAGATGAAAGGCGCGTTCGCGTCCCCGCGGAAGGTCATGTACAACGAGGTCCAACGCATGCTGTTCCCGGACAACTGCTACCGGCACGTGTCCGGCGGCGATCCGGAATGCATTCCGGACCTAACCTACGAGCAGTTCATCGCAAGCCACAGAAAGTATTATCATCCGAGCAATGCGCGCATCTTCCTTTCGGGCAGCGTCGACATCGAGCCCGTTCTCGAAAAAATCGAATCGTTCCTTGCACCTTACGACCGGCTGGAGGCGGACTTTACGATCCCCATGCAGCGCCCGATCGAAAGCGTCAGAGAGGAGGTCTCCTTCGAGATCGGCGCGGACGAACCTTCGGAGGGCAGAGCGATCATCGCGACGGCGACGGTGCTCGGTACGTTTGAAGAGCGCGAGCGCACGTTTGCGGCGTCGGTCCTTGCCGATTATCTCACGGGAGACAACGAGGCGCCTTTGAAACGCGCCGTGATCGACCGAAACCTTGCGCAGGAGTTCTCGCTCGAAGTGGACGACGGAGTGCAGCAGCCGATCATCGGTTGGCAGGCGATGAACACCGACGCAGACAAGCTGGATGCGCTCGAAACGGCTGTGCGCGAAACGCTGGAACGGCTCGTTTCCGAGGGCCTCGACAGGGAGCGCCTTTCCGCGTGCTATTCGAGTCTTGCCTATAAGCTGCGCGATCGGGAAAGCGCGGATTGGCTGCCGAGAAGTCTCGGCGAAGGGCTGTCCATGCTGGACACCTGGCTGTACGGCGGCGATCCGATGGAGGGGATTGCGGTCGAGAAGCCGCTGAAGGCGCTCGGCGAAAAGCTTTCCGGCGATTATTTTGAGCGACTGATCCGCGAGCTGTTCCTGGAGAACGCGCATACGGCGACGGTCGTGCTCGTGCCGAGTAAAACGCTCGGCGGCGAAAAGCGGGCAAGGGAAGCGGCGCGCGTCAAAGCGGAAGGCGCGGCATGGACCGACGCCGACCGCGCGCTGCAAAGACAGCGGGCGGAATCGCTTAAGGTATTTCAGCAGACGCCCGACAGCGAGGAAGCGCTTAAAACGATCCCGATGCTGAAGCTTACGGACCTCAAGGACAAGCCGGAGCCGCTTTTGACGGAAACAGCGTCCTATCGCGGGATCCCGATGCTTCGGCATCGCACGGACAGCGCGATCGTCCGGCTGAAGGCACATTTCGCGGCGGACGATCTTACAGTTGACGAGCTTCCGGTGCTGTCTGTGCTGTGCAGCGTACTCGGAAGCCTTGCGACGGAGCGGCATTCCCGCGCAAAGCTTCCTCTGACGGTCAAAAATACGATCGGCAAGCTGACCTTCTCGCCGACGGTCTATCCCGGCGCGGATCCCGCGCACTGCCGGGTCCTGCTTTCTGCGTCCGTTGCCTGTCTTGATGAAAATGCGGAGAAGGCGGCGTCGCTTCTTGCGGAGCTTCTGACCGAGACCCGGTTCGACGACGCCGATCTTTTGAAGGAGATTGTGCAGCAGATCTCCGTCGGCGCAAAGCTTTCGCTGCCGATGGAGGGGCACCGCTATTCGATGATGCGGTACGGCGCATACGAGACGGCGCACGGCATGGCAAACGAGCAGATCGGCGGCGTCGCGTTCATCCGATGGCTGACCGGGATCGCAGAAGGCGGCGAAGCGGCGATCGGAGAATTGCTGACGGCGATGGCCGTTCTGCTGAAGCGGATCGTCTCCAGGAACCGCCTGACGCTGTCCTGTTCGGAAACGGTGACCGACGCGGTGAAGGATATTCTGATCGACGCGATCCCGGACGCGGGCGAAGCGCCGCGGGGCGAGGCGTCGTTTGAAACGCTCGGCGACCGGCGCGAGGGGATCCTGATCCCGGCGCAGGTCGGTTTCGCAGTTACGGGCGGCAATTTGAAGCGCTACGGGCTGCCGTATTCCGGGAGCATCCCGGTGCTCAGCAATGTGCTGACGCTCACCTATCTTTGGAATTCGGTCCGCGTGCAGGGCGGCGCGTACGGCTGCGGCTTCCTCGGCCGGGACACCGGAGATCTGTTCTTCTATACCTATCGCGATCCGAAGCCTGCACGCTCGCTCGGGATCATGCGGGAGGCGGCGGCGTTCGTCCGTGATTTTATCAAAAACGATCCGGATCTCACTGGCTTCATCCTGAGCGCCGTTTCGTCCGTGGACCCGCTGCGGACCGTCGACGAGAAGATGTCCTCGGGTGAGAACCGGTATTTCCGCGGAATCACCGAAGCGGAGATCGTCCAACGCTACCGCACGCTGCTCGGCACGAAGCCTGCGGACCTTCTGGCGCTTTGTGAAATGCTTGAACGCATCGCCGCGGAGGATTCCGTCTGCGTGACCGGCGGCAAGGACCTGCTCGACGCATGCGGAAGCGAGATCAAAGAGATCATCGGCATATAAGGGGAGGAACGCCGTGAACGTACGGGATATGCTTTCGGAGGGCAACCGGTATTATCTTGCACACGGAGACGATGCAAAGCGAACGCGGCTTGCGCGGGACGGACAAAGCCCCTATGCGGTCGTGGTCTGCTGTTCGGATTCGCGCGTGATCCCGGAGCGGATCTTTCACGCGGATCTCGGCGAGCTGTTCGTGATCCGCGTCGCGGGAAACGTGCTCGATCGGCATGCGCTCGGCAGCATCGAATATGCGGTCGGGCACCTCGGCTGCCGGCTTGTGCTGATGCTCGGGCATACGGGCTGCGGCGCGGTCGCCGCGACGATCGAAGGCCATGCGGGAGGCTTTGTGTCCTTCATCACCGACGAGATCCGGGCGGCGATCGGCATGGAGCGCGATCCGGCGGTCGCCTGCAAGCTGAACGTCGCGCACGGCATGGAACGCATCTGCGAGGCGTTCGCCTCCGATCCGGCGTTCAAAACCGTCGAAGTCGTCGGCGCGGTGTACGACATCGTCTCCGGCGAGGTGGAGTGGCTGTAAACAACATGCGATTTACGGGGCGGAGAGCGTTCTCCGCCCTGTTTTTTGCGGAATATGCCGACGGCGTTGCCTTTTCCGCAGAAAAGGATTATACTGTCCCGTAGAGTGAGGATCAGAACGATGCTTTTGAAAAAACACAGGAAAGAAGATTCGAAGAGCGAAACGCTGAAGATTCCGACCGCGCCGCCGGAGGGGACGGTCATGACGCCGCCCGGGGGCTTAAGCGCGGCGGAGGTTCATAGACGCGCGGCCGCGGGAAACGGCAACCGGCAGACGGAGGAGCCCGGCAAGAGCGTCGCGCGGATCGTTGCGGACAATCTGTTTACCCTGTTTAATCTGTTGAATTTCGCGCTGGCGGCCTGCCTTGCGATCGTCGGATCGTGGCGCAACATGCTGTTTCTGGGCGTGGTGCTTTCGAACACGCTGATCGGAACGGTGCAGGAGCTTCGCGCCCGCGCCATGCTGAAAAAGCTGCGGCTTTTGGAGGCGAAGACCGTCCGTGTGATCCGTGACGGAACGGAAACGAAATGCCCGCCGGAGGAGCTGGTGCTCGGCGATCTTGCGATATTTGGGATCGGAGATCAGATCCCGGCGGACGCGCTGATCACGAACGGCGTCTGCGCGGCGGACGAATCGCTGCTGACCGGCGAGAGCGCGCCGGTCACGCACAAGCCGGGCGAGCTTCTGATGTCCGGCAGCTTTCTTACCGAGGGCAGGGTCACGGCGCAGCTGATCGCCGTCGGCGACGAGGCTTACGCCGCGCGGCTGATGCGGGACGCAAAGCGCATCAGCTCGCCGAGATCCGAGCTGATGACTGAGCTGAACAAGCTCGTTTCGCTTGTCAGCAAGCTGCTGATCCCGATCGGCGTTCTGCTGTTTTTGGTCGAGCTTTTGCGGCTGCATTCACCGCTGAACGTCGCGATCCCGAAGGCGGTCGCCGCCATGATCGGCATGATCCCGGAGGGGCTGATTCTGCTGACCTCAGTCGCCCTGATGGCGGGCGTGATCAAGCTCGGACGGCGCAAAACGCTGGTGCAGGAGCTGTTCGGCATCGAAACGCTCGCGCGGGTGGATACGCTGTGCGTCGACAAGACCGGCACGCTGACGACGGGAGAAATGACGTTCGAGCGCCTCGTGCCGCTCGAAGCGGATGAAGAGGAGCTTCGCTCGAAGCTCGGAGATTTTACGGCGGCGTTCGAGGTGGGCTCCGGCACGCTCCGCGCGATCGCGGCGCTGTTCGACCGCAAAAAAAGCCGCGCGTCGATCATCATGCCGTTCTCCTCGACCCGAAAGAAATCCGCGGCGTCCTTCCCGGAGGGGATCACGCTGATCCTCGGCGCGCCGTCGTTTGTAACGGACGCTGATGTCCCGGAGGCGAGCCGAGCGGCGGAAGAAGGCTTTCGCGTGCTGCTGCTTGCCGAGGCGGAGGGTATGATCGCCGCAACGGAGCTGCCTCCGGTCAAGCGGCTTCTGGGACTCGTCCTGCTGCGTGAAAAGCTGCGCCCGGCTGTGAAAGACACGCTGAAATGGTTCCGTGATGAGGGCGTGACGGTGCGCGTTATGAGCGGCGACGATCCGCGGACCGCGGCGGCCGCGGCGCGCGCGCTGGAGCTCGACGGCGCCGATCGGTTCGTGGACTGCGCGGCGCTTTCGGACGAAGCGCTTGTCGAGGCGGCGGAGGATCATGCGATCTTCGGACGCCTGACGCCGGACCGAAAGCGTATTCTCATTGAGGCCATGAAGGCGAAGGGCCGCCATGTCGCCATGACCGGCGACGGCGTCAACGATATCCCGTCGCTCAAAGCGGCGGACTGCTCCATCGCCATGGCGGGCGGCGCGGACGCGACCGAGCGTGCGGCGCAGCTCGTGCTTCTGAACAACGATTTCAATTCCCTGCCCGCCGTGGTCGCGGAAGGAAGAAGGGTCATCGGCAACATCACGCGGACGGCGTCGCTGTTCCTGCAGAAGACGCTGTACTCCTTCGCGCTCAGCGTGCTGCACATTCTGATCGCTCTTTTTCTGCCGCTGCACTATCCGTTTGAGCCGATCCACCTGACGCTGATCAGCGCGCTGACCATCGGCATCCCGTCGTTCTTCCTTGCGCTCGAGCCGAGCAGCGAACGCGCGCCGGGGAGCTTTCTCAGGCGCATCCTTCTGAAGGCCGCGCCCGGCGCATTGGGCGTCGTGATCTGCGCGCTCTCGGCCATGATCGCGAATTACTGCGGCACGCCGGAGCCGATCGCCTCCACGATGGCGGTCCTCTCCGCGGGCGTGATCGGACTCGGGAATCTGATCCTGACCTGCATGCCGTTTTCGAAGCTTCGGATCGCGGTCTGCGCGTCCATGAGCGCGCTGTTTGCCGGCGTGGTCGTACTGCTCGGCCTTGCGCCGCATATCCGCACGGATCGGGGCTTCGCGGGCTTTGTCGCGCGGCTTCCGGAGATCTTCCGGCTCTACGTGTGCGATCTGAACACGCGGCATTGGATCATGCTCGCCGCGATCACCGCCGCAGGGATCGCCGCGCTGATCCTCGGCACGCTCGCGCTGCGGCCGCTGCTGAGAAGGACGGAAAAGACAACATGACAAGGCTGTATCTGCGGGACAGGAGGCATAGATGACAGGATCCATGAAGGTCTGCGGACGGGACTATCGCATCATCGCGCTGCTCGGGCACGGCAAGGGCGGGTATTCGTATCTGGCCGAGCGGGACGGGGAACGGGTCGTATTGAAGCAGATCCATCACGAGCCGTGCGGCTATTATCAGTTCGGCAACAAGATCGAGGCGGAGCGGCACGATTACGAACGGCTGAAAGATGCCGGGATCCGCGTCCCGGAAATGCTTGCGATCGACACGGAGACCGAGCGCATCGTGAAGGTATACATCGAGGGCGAGACGGTTTTCGACCTTGTGAAAAGCGGCCGTTCCGCGGAAGCCTATCTGCCGGACGTGCGCGACATGGCGGCAAAGGCGAAGGCGGCGGGGCTCAATATCGACTGGTTCCCGACCAACTTTGTCGTGCGGGACGGGCTTCTTTGGTACGTCGATTACGAATGCAACGGCTACATGGACGACTGGAGCTTCGAAAACTGGGGGATCAGATACTGGTCGAGAACCCCGGAATTCGAAGCGCATCTTGCGCATCTGAAAAAAACGGAGGAATGACGATGGAAGAACTGACATTTCGCACGGCGGAAGAACGCGACTGCGGGCTGATCCTGCACTTTATCCGGGAGCTTGCGGCATACGAGAAGATGCTCGACGAGGTCGTCGCGACCGAAGAACTGCTCAAAGAATGGCTGTTCGAGAAGCGCAGCGCCGAGGTGATCTTCGCCTGCGAGAAAGGCAAGGAAGTCGGCTTCGCGCTGTTCTTTCATAACTTCTCCACGTTCGTGGGCCGTGCGGGACTGTACCTCGAAGATCTCTATGTGCTGCCCGAATACCGCGGCAAGGGCTATGGAAAAGCGCTCTTGAAGCGGCTTGCCGCGATCGCGGCCGAACGCGGCTGCGGGCGTATGGAATGGGTCTGCCTCGACTGGAACAAGCCGAGCATGGATTTCTACCGTTCGCTCGGTGCGCGTCCGATGGACGAATGGACGATCTGGCGCGTCGCGGGGGAGACGCTCGAAACGCTCGCAAAGAATTGACCACGCGGCCGGATCCTTCGCTTTCCGCTTCGTTACAGAGGCAGATCGCCTGTACCATGCGCAGGATGATTCTTCGTGTGTCATTCTGAGGAGCGGAGCGACGAAGAATCTTTTTGATTTATGAGAAAGATATGGGTAAAAAGCTCTCGGAAATGACGTTGGAAGAACTGTGGAGACGGTTGTTCTTTTATGTCGGAAAAATATAGACGATCATTTAGAGTTCATGTGGTCGGATGAAGAGTTCGGAGACCATGTGCGTACAAAGAAAGTGGTGAAAAAATGATTAACAAGCAAATTCAAATTACGGCTGATGGCAAAGTGCAAAGTCTTGATCTTAAGATCGAATTTGATAAAACGGATATGGATGATGTCACATCTATGACCATCAAAACCAATTATCAAGGAAAAGAAATCATCGCCATCGGAACACATTACCCATTTGACGATGCATTTTCGGATCTGCAAAACAAGCTGCCGAAAAATGTTCAACTGAAATGCTGCGTTGCTTGCCGTCACGGAAACCAGTGCCCTGTCGGAAATGCGCCAGACGAAGTGTTCTGTACAAAAGACGTTAAAATATCGTGTAAAAGCGATTGCTTTTACTATACCGAGGATGAAGAAGAGCGACAAAAACGCTCGAGACGGTATTGGGATTGCTGCGATGACTTCTGTCCGCAAGATGAAAGCAACTATACATACAGCTCGTATTTCTATTACCTGAAGAATCAATGGAAAATAGATTTCTTGCCAAATGAAACGCATGTCGAAACTGTTTCCGATCTCCCTTGTCCCGCACAACAGCAAGTGGACCGAATACTACCATGAAATGGAGGTTACGATCAGAAGGCTGCTGTCGGATTACCCTGTGGACAGGATCAGCCACATCGGAAGCACGGCGATCCAAAACATTTGGGCGAAAAACATCGTGGATGTGATGGTAGAGATCCCTCAAGGTGTTGACCTCAAGGAGATTGCACGCGTTCTGGAGCAAAGCGGATTCATCCGGATGTCCGGCGAGGCAAACAGGATCTCGCTCAACAGGGGATATACCGAAAACGGATTTGCGGACAAGGTGTATCATATCCATCTGCGATACACCGGGGACAATGCCGAACTGTACTTCCGTGATTATTTGAACGAGCATCCCGACGCGGCAAAAGAGTATGAAACGTTGAAGCTTCGGCTCTGGAAACAATATGAACATAACCGGGACGCCTATACCGATGCGAAGACGGATTTCATCTCCGAATGGACGGCGGAAGCGCGAAAGGAATACGGAGACCGATACTGACGTCTTCCGGCTTTTCGGTATGATCGGTGATATTCGGTTTACAGAAAGGGAAAACAATGAAACTGAAAAACGTACTGATCGTCGTGAAGGATATTGAGAGAGCCAGACAGTTCTACCATGATCTGTTCGGTCTTGAGATGATCCTTGACAATGACGGAAATATGATCCTGACAGAAGGATTGGTCCTGCAGGAAGAACAATACTGGAAAGAATTCCTCGGAAGAGAGATCATTCCGGAGAACAATGCCTGCGAGCTTTATTTTGAGGAGCCTGACATAGAAGGATTCATCGAAAAGCTTGAAAGGTATTACCCGGAAGTAAAATACGTCAATAGGCTCATGACGCACAGCTGGGGACAGAAGGTGATCCGCTTCTACGATCCGGACGGCAATCTGATCGAAGTGGGGACGCTGATGTAAAATGGCCGATATCATAACCGGAATCAGAATTTTGATCAGCATTTTTTTGCTGTTTTTTCCGGTATTGTCTCCGGCATTTCTTGCGCTCTATATCACTGCAGGGATCACGGATATGATCGACGGCCCGGTGGCAAGGAGAACCGGTACGGTCAGCGCGTTCGGCGCAAGACTGGACACGGTTGCGGATTTTGTATTCATTGCGGTATGCCTCATTAAGCTGCTGCCGGTGCTGGATGTTCCGGTCTGGCTCTTTATTTGGATCGCCGTCATTGCCGTGATCAAGGTGGGGAATCTCGCAGCAGGGTATATCCGACAGAAAAAGCTGACCTCGGTGCATTCCGCATTCAACAAGGTGACCGGAGGGCTGCTGTTCGTTTTTCCGCTGACGCTGACATTCATCAATTTCAAATACAGTGCGGCATTCGTCTGCACAGTTGCAACCGTCGCGGCTGTTCATGAAGGATGGGTCGTTCAGGCGGGAAGAACAGCTTAACGACAAATTCCGGCTCGTTTTTCTTCGGCAAGGTTTGAAGCCACCCTCTTTAGAATCGCTCTTCGGAGCTTTTTTCATTTTTTGGAAAAAAGGGGTTGACAAATTAAATACCTCGTGTTACGATGTATTACGCAAAGAGGAGTATTGCACGAAAGGAGGTATTCGATGGATATTCAGTTGAAGCGAGGAATGCTGGACGTGTGCGTGCTGGCGGCGATCAAGGACGAGGATTCCTACGGCTATAAGATCATCAAGGACCTGAAGCCGTATGTCGAGCTCTCGGAATCGACGCTGTACACGATCTTAAAAAGGCTCGAAGCGGCGTCCATGCTGACGGTGCGGACCGCGGAGCACGACGGCAGGCTTCGGAAGTATTACCGTATCACCGACGCGGGACATCGGCGGATCGAGGAATTCAAAAGAGAATGGAAGGAAGTCATTTCCATCTATCGGTTTGTGACCAAGGGGGAGGAAGAGTATGCTTAAACAGGAATTTCTGAACGCGCTGCGGCAGGGCTTAACAGGTCTTCCGCAGAACGATATCGAGGAACGGATCACGTTTTACGGCGAGATGATCGACGATCGGATGGAGGAAGGGCTTTCGGAGGAGCAAGCCGTCAATGCGATCGGCCCGGTCAACGACGTCGTGCAGCAGATCGTGGCGGAAACGCCGCTTGCGAAGATCGTTAAGGAAAAGATCCGGCCGAAGCGCAAAATGCGCGCGGGGGAGATCGTCCTTCTCATTCTCGGTTTCCCGCTGTGGTTCCCGCTGCTCGTTGCGGCGGCGGTGATCGTGTTCGCGCTGTACATCGTGCTGTGGGCGCTGGTGATCGTGCTGTGGGCGATCGAGGTCTCGTTCTGGGCGTGCGCGCTGGCCTCTCTGGTTTCGGCCGTCGTCTATTTCGCAAACGGGCATACGCCGACGGGTCTTGCCGCATTCGGCGCGGGGCTCATCCTTGCGGGACTTGCGATCTTCCTGCTGTTCGGCTGCATCGCGGCAAGCAAGGGCGTCGTGAAGCTCGCAAAGAAGATCGTCCTCGGCATCAAAAACCTGTTCATGAGAAAGGAGAGCGCAAAATGAAAAAAGCGTTGATTATCGCAGCGATCCTGCTGGCAGCGGGGATCCTGATCTCCGTCGGCGCGTTGGCAGCCGCCGGATTCCGGATGAATAATTTCGGTACCGTCAAGTTCGAAACAAACACCTATGCGGTGACGGAGCAATTCGACAGCATCCGGATCAATGAGCATACGGCGGATATCGTCTTCGTCCGCTCCGAGGACGGGACCTGCAGCGTCGTGTGTAACGAGCCGAAGAAGACCTCGCATACGGTCGCTGTGGAGGACGGAACGCTGAAGATCGAAACGAAGGATCAGCCGGACTGGACGGGGTTTATGGACCTGTCCTTTGAGGAGCGCAAGATGACCGTTTCTCTGCCGGAGGACGCGTATCGCGCGCTGATCCTCGACACGCGCACCGGCGATGTCGACGTGCCGGAATGGCTGACGTTTGACCGCGTTGAGATCACCGCG
>JAEEGL015898157.1_pt1 | contig 11270 bp, 11 predicted proteins | sample 9134231 | NCBI WGS metagenome assembly JAEEGL01 (sample SAMN16246548, study PRJNA631951) | gut metagenome | biome: gut microbiome; feature: rumen; material: fiber-attached | host: Bos | place: Iran: Karaj | collected 2018-10
AATAATAAAAAAATTTATAAAAAAGTATTTATTTTTATGAAAATATGGATTATAATATTATAAATATAATGGCGTAATATGCGCTGTTGGAAAAGATATTTAAAATATTTACATAGGAGAATGGAATCATGGAAAAGAAAAGGTACGAGATCCTTGTGGCGGGATGCCAGCTTGCAATCATCACGGACGAAAGAGAAGAGTTCGTAAATTCGATCGTCGAGACTCTCGACCGCGAGATCAAAGAGATCACGGCGGCGACGAAGCGCTCGTCGAACCTTGACGCAGCTATCCTCTGCGCGATCCAGTATTACAGCGACAAGGTAAAGGCTGAGAAGAGGGCGAGAAATCTCGAGACCCAGATCTCCCTTTACGACGCGAACATGAGACGTTTCCGCGAGGATAATCTCGCTCTTCGCGACAAGCTTGAGAAAGCCGGGATAAAGCTCGACGAGCCCGCTCCCGAGGCCGAGGTCAAAGCCGAGGAAGTAAAAGCTCCGGCGAAGAAGGCTGCGCCGAAAGTTGAGAAGGCCGCTCCCGCAAAAGAGGAGAAGGCGGAGCAGATACCGCTCGAAGGAGCCGAGAAGGACGACGCGAGAGCGGCAAGACGCCGTACCATCGAAGAACTGCTCGGAAGAGAGAAAAAGAAATAATCGCACACCGCGTGGAGATAACGAAAATGGCCTGCAACGGGGATCTGCCCGAACTGCTTGCCCCCGCGGGATCGCCCGATGCGCTTGACGCCGCGATCGAAGCGGGAGCGGACGCCGTTTATTTCGGCGCGGGCGATTTCAACGCAAGGATGAGGGCGAAGAATTTTACGCCGGACGAGCTGTCCGCCGCGCTCAGAAAATGCGCGGAGTACGGAGTCAAGAGCTACGTCACGGTGAATACGAGACTGCGCGACGCAGAGACGGCGTCCGCCCTCGAGCTCTCGGAGAAGCTTTATCTTGACGGAGCGAGCGCGCTCATCGTTGCCGACGCGGGACTTGCGTCTGCGATAAGGAGGCGCATTCCTTCGTTTGAAATACACGCCAGCACGCAGATGTCCGGACATTCGTCAAGAGACGCCGAGGCGCTCGCACGGCTCGGCTTTTCGAGAATGGTCTGTCCGAGAGAAATGTCGTATCAGGAGATAAAGTCTCTTTGCGAGAGTTCTCCGATCGAGATCGAAATGTTTATCCACGGCGCGCACTGCGTATCGTTTTCCGGACAGTGCCTCATGAGCTTCGCGCTCGGCGGCAGAAGCGGAAACCGCGGCATGTGCGCACAGCCCTGCAGACTTCCTTTTTCGATCGGGGGCGTTGACGACGCTCATCCTCTCAGTCTGAAGGACATGTGCCTTGCGGGAAATATACGGGAGATAATAGATTCCGGCGTATCCTCGCTGAAGATCGAGGGCAGACAGAAGGGAGCGGACTACGTCTATGAGGTAGTGCGCATTTACAGACGGCTGCTCGACGAGAGGCGCTGCGCCTCGCCGGACGAGATGCTTCGTCTTTCTGCGGCTTTCAGCAGGAGCGGTTTCACGAACGGATACTTTACGGGAGACTACCGCGGCATGCTCGGCATAAGGCGCGACGACGACGTCTCGGAGAGCGGTGCGTTCACCGGTCTTAAAAGAAAGATACCGATCGACGTTCGCGTCACGGCGAAGGTCGGCGAGAGGGCGGAATACAGCATAACGGACGGCAAAAGGCGCGCCGCCGCCGTCGGCAGCGTCGTCCGGAAGAGAGAGACGGGAGAGCCGATGTCTCCCGACGCCGCGCGTGAAAAGGCGGGGCGGCTCGGAAACACGGCGTTCGTGCTCAGGGATTTTTCTTTTGAAACGGACGGCGATGCAAGCTTTTCTTTATCGGAGCTGAACGCGCTTCGGCGGGAAGCGGTCCGGAAGACGGCTTTTCCCGAAGAACGGACTGCAGACGATTTTCGCGCGCCGGATATTTTTGCGCCGTCTGCGGCGAAAGGCGGCGCTTCCCCGATCAGAACGGCGGAGTTTCCGTCCTTTTCCCGGATACCGGACGAAGCGTTCGACTGGTTTGACAGAATATACGTTCCCGTATCTGACGCGCGTCATGCCGACGGCGAAAAGATATGTCTTTGCGCCGATCCCCTGACTTACGATCCCGATTACCCGGAGCTTGACACGGCGCTCGCCGGATATACCGGAGAGATCCTGGTGCACGGCTTCGGCCAGGCGTCGTTTGCAAGAGCGGCGGGAGCCGCGCCCGCGGCGTCGTTCAGATTCAACGTATTGAACGCCTCGTGCGCAAGAGAAGTGCTGAAGTTTGCGGATTCCGTTACGATTTCGCCCGAAGCGCCCGCGGCGCTTTGCCGCGACGTCGGCGGAGTCGCTTCTGTCATCGTTTACGGCAGACTGCCGCTGATGCACACGGAAAGGTGCATGATGTCCGACGGAGGGGCTGCATGTCCTTTCGGAGGCGCGGGAGGAAGAAGGACGCCGCCGCCGCGCAAGAGAGCCGGAGAGGGTCTTTGCAAAACGTGCGACGGGACGCTCTGCTCCGGAAGCATGACGGACAGGACGGGAGCCGTATTCCCGATCGCCGGGATGCGTGACTGCTCCAATATGATTTACAACAGCGTGCCGATCTATATGGCGGACAGACAGGACGTCATAGAGGGATGCGGCGCGGCAAGGCATCACTTCATATTTACCTCGGAGAGCAAAACGGAGTGCGCCGGGGTGATAGACGCCTACAAAAACAAACTGCCTCCGCCAGACGCAAGACGCGTCCGGAGAGTAAAACTGACCGGAAAAGACGATGGATATAAAAGTTAAACTCAAGAAGTTAAGAGAAGACGCGAGGATCCCGGTATATGCGACGCCGGGTTCCGCCGCGGCGGATCTCTGCTATGCGGGAGACGGGGATCTTTTGATCCTCCCCGGCAGCACCGTAATGGTGCCGACGGGGCTTTCCGTATCGATGGGGCGGGACGACGTCGCCGCGTTCATATACGCCAGAAGCGGTCTTTCGACAAAGAAGGGGATCGCTCCTGCAAACTGCGTCGGTGTCATCGACAGCGATTACAGAGGCGAGATAAAAGTCGCGCTGAGGAACCATTCCGACGCGCCGTTCACCGTAACGCCGGGCGACCGCGTCGCACAGATGGTGATCTCCCCCGTCATGAGGGCTGTGTTCGAAGAGACGGACGAGCTCGACGAGACCGTCCGCCAGGGCGGAGGATTCGGCTCCACGGGAGTAGGGTGATATTATGAGAAGACTGATACTGGCGTCGAAATCGCCGCGCAGAGACGAGATCCTCGATCTCGCCGGGTACGCCCACGAGGTGATAGTGTCAGACGCGGACGAATCTCTGACGGAGGGCATATCTGCAAAAGACGCGGTTAAGGAAATATCGAGAAGAAAAGCGGCGGCTGTCTTTGAAAAGACCTCGGGAGAGCGCGTCATTGTCGCGGCGGATACCGTCGTCGAGGACGGGGGCGAGGTCTACGGCAAGCCGAAGGACGCGCGCGACGCGGAAAGAATGCTTCGCAGTATGTCGGGCGGACACCACTTCGTCCACACCGGCATCACCGTGACGGACGGGGATAAAACTATTTCGGAGACCGTAACGACAAAGGTCTTCATGAGAGATCTGTCGGATCGCGAAATAGAAGGATATATTGAGAGCGGCGCGCCGTTTGACAAGGCGGGCGCTTACGGGATACAGGGAGCGGCAGGAGCGTTCGTTGAAAAGCTCGAGGGAGATTATTTCAACGTCATGGGGCTTCCGCTCTGCAGGATATCGGAAATACTGTCGGAGTTCGGCATCGGACTTTTTGACTGAAATAAAGACAAATCGACTGATTATTCGGAAAGGATCAATAAATGAGTAAAAGTATCGGAATAGACCTCGGAACAGCCAATACGATCGTATACGTCAGAGGACGCGGGATAGCGCTTCGCGAGCCGTCCGTCGTCGCAGTCGAATCGAGGAGCAAAAGAGTGGTCGCCGTAGGAAACGAGGCGAAACTGATGCTCGGAAAGACCCCCGGCTCGATAACGGCTATGAGACCGCTCAAGGACGGGGTCATCGCGGAATTCGACTACACGACGCAGATGCTCAGACACTTCTTCAAAAAGGTGTCCGGCAACACCGTGTTCAGCAGACCGAAGGTAATGATCTGCGTGCCTTACGGCGTAACCGAGGTCGAAAAAAGAGCCGTTCAGGACGTAACTCTCGAGGCAGGCGCACAGAGCGTCGGTCTTATCGAGGAGCCTATCGCGGCGGCTATCGGCGCGGGACTCAAGGTCGAGTCAGCGAGAGGAAGCATGATCGTCGACATCGGCGGCGGTACGACGGAGGTCGCGGTCACGAGCCTCGGAGGTATCGTTCTGTCCACGTCGCTCAGGACCGCCGGAGACGAGCTCGACGACGCGATAGTTTCATATATCAAGAGAAAGTACAACATCCTCATAGGAGAAGTAACAGCCGAATATCTCAAGAAGAGCATAGGCAGCGTACATCCCGCCGCGGACCGCGGAGTCATGGAGGTCAGGGGCAGAAATCTTCTCAACGGACTTCCCGCGATAATCACGGTCAGCTCCGCGGAGATCAGAGAGGCTATGGGCGAACAGCTCGCTCACATCATCGAGTGTATCAGAACGACTCTTGAGAACACCCCGCCCGAGCTCTCCAGCGACATATACGACAACGGCATCATGCTCTCCGGAGGAGGCGCGCTTCTCGCGGGATTCGACGTTCTGATAACTCAGATCACCGGTATCAAAGCGATAGTCGCGAAGAATCCGCTCGACAGCGTCGCGGTAGGTATCGGACACGTCATCGAGAACGATACCGAGGGAGTAAACTACAGAAACCGTTACAAAGGACTTTGATAAAAGGGTAGCGGAATTCATACCGGGAGGAAAAAATGCCTCATTTCGTAAAGAATAAATTCTTTATGGCGCTCGTGGTACTGATGATAGTTTTTACCGTCGTCCCTTCCGTAATGTCCGCCGTCGGCGCGGGCAGCTACGTAAGGAACGCGGTCAACGTCGTTCTGTCTCCGGTCAAGAGCCTCTTCTCGTACGCGTCTGACGCGGTATCCGGCTTCGTCTCGTATTTCACCGAGTTCGACGACATAGTCGAGGAGAACAAAGAGCTTCGCGAGGAGCTTTCCGCGGCTAAAAAGAGGATCTCGGACGCCGAGGAAGTCGAGAAGATGAACGAGTGGCTCTACAGATACCTGGAGCTCAGACGCGAGCACACCGATTATAAATACGTCGACTGCAAGGTCACGGGATCGGAATCAGGCAACTACATGACCGTATTCGTCCTTGACAAGGGCACGTCGAGCGGTATCGCCTGCAATATGTGCGTCGTTACCGACTACGGCGTGGTCGGCTACGTCAAGGAGGTCGGCTCGAACTGGTGCAAGGCGGTAACTCTGCTCGAATCCGGCACGTCTGTCGGAGCGTACATACAGAGGACGGACGAGACGGGCGTCGTCGAGGGCGACTTCAATCTCGCCTCGGAAGGTCTTTGCAAGATGCTCTATCTTTCTGCGGAGTCTGACGTCAAAGCGGGGGACAGAGTGCTGACGAGCGGCTACGGCAGCGTTTATCCGAGAGGGCTTCTCATAGGATACGTCGAGCGCACCGAGCCGGACCCGAACACTCAGACCATCGTCGCATACGTAAGACCGTCGGAGCAGATGAAGGATATCACCAAGCTCATGGTGATAACCGATTACGAGGTACTGCCCGATGAGTGAGGAAAAAAACAGACGGCGCCGTACGCAGAAGCAGCGGATAAGGCTGCCCGACGGAACGTGGGGCGTATACATGGGCGAGACGGGCGGCTTGAAGAAAGACGCCGCACCTAAAAAGAGCGACGACTCTCCCCGCAAAAACGAGACCGGCGCAACGCCGGGTCATAGCGATGCGTCCGCCAGACGCGGCATCATTTCAAGATACTCTCTTTCCGAGGAGGAAAGGCACGAGGCGGAGCGGCGGAAACGCGAGATACGCGCCGGACGCGCGGCTGCCGGCGCCGACAGGAAGAATCATCTTCCGGCGCGGGCTCCCGAGCAGGTGAAATTCTATCACCGTATCCTCGACCGCTTCCGTATGTGGCGCCTCGGGATATCCGTCAATATCGAACTTATAATAAAAGGGGTCGTCTGCTGCGCGCTGATAATAGTATTTGCGATGCTGCAGATAACCGTGTTTTCAAAGGTGCGCCCGTTCGGAGCGATACCCGATCTCATGCTGCCTCTCGTTATTGCCATAGGCATAACGGAGGGAGAGCGGTGGGGAGGCGTCTGCGGACTTGCGGCGGCGTTCCTTATAGAGTGTCTCGGCTCGGTCGGGATAACTCTTCTCCCGCTGCTTTACGTTCCCTGCGGATTTATCGCGGGAGTGCTCGGTACCTATTATCTCAGGGATTCATTCGTGATCAGAGCGATCTTCACCGTCGTAACGGGGATACTTCGCGCCGTGATCACGGTAATATACGTGCTCATTTCCTCGCGCGCGGTGAGCGCCGCTCCGATGTTCAAGGATATCGTGATGCCGGAGTTCATTTCCACCGCGGTATTTGCTCTGATACCGCACGTCGTCGCGTGGCTCTCGTTCAAACCGTTCCACAAGACGAGAGCCGAAAGGATAAACTGATCTGACGCCCTAATCCGAATGAAAGGAGGATCCTCATGAAAAAGAGAGAACATTTTGCAAGATACGTCGCCATGGCGGTTTTGATCCTCGGCTTTGCCGTCGCGTTCGTCATAAGGCTCGTCAACATCGAAGTTACGGGGCAGGGCTACACGGAGGACTCCTCCCGCGGAAATTTCAGAACGCGCACCGAGCCGATACAGGCTCTGCGCGGAGAGATCTTCGACCGCAACGGAAAACCTCTCGTCACGAACGAGTATTACTATGAGATATACCTTGACGCGGGTAGCCTTCCCTCTTCCAACGTGAAGAGGAACGGGACGATCCTCAGTCTGATGAAGGACGCCGGTATATGCGGCGAGTCCGGAAAATTCACGCTTCCCGATTCTCCGTTCATGGAGATCATGAATCAGTCGGGGACGGAAGTCAATTACGAGTACAGCACCGTATACATGGATACCGTATACGGAAGACGGCTCACGAAGCTGATCCTCGAGCTGTTCGACGAGGAAGAGCTGCCTCCCGCCGCCGACGCCGTAGACAAACTCAGAGAGAGATACGGGCTTGTCGACGAAGACGGAAACAGAGTGTATACGGAAGACGAGGACACTCTTCTGTTCCGCGTCAGGACTGATATGGAACTGAAGAACTTTTCTCCCTCCGAGCCGTATACGATACTCAAGGACGTAGGTCTGGAGCTTATCACGAGGATCGGAGAGGACGCGCTGCGCGGCGTAAAGACGAATAAAGTCGTAACCCGCGTGTTCGGTTATCCCGGCGTCGCGTCTCACCTTATCGGCAGGACGGGAAAGATCCAGGCGGACAAAGCGGAATACTATAAAGAACTCGGCTACCCCGTCAACGCCGTAGTCGGGCTCACCGGCGCGGAAGCGGCGTTTGAGGAATACCTGCGCGGAGTAGACGGCGAAAAGACCGTTGTCGAGGACGAATTCGGCAACGTCATTGACGAATACGTTTCCAAGGAGCCCGTCGCCGGTAACAACGTTTATCTGACTATCGATATCGATATCCAGGCGGACGCGGAGCGTGCGCTGAAGAACAATATAGATCTTATCGTCGCGGAAGCCGAAGACCGCGACGAGGACGAGAGCTGCGTGGGCGAGGATGCGAACGCCGGCGCGCTCACTCTGATAAAGGTGGAAACGGGCGAGGTCATCGCCGCCGCCACGTACCCCTCCTACAATCTCGTAACTTTTGACGAGGATTATGCAAAGCTGAGGGAGGACGAGAACTCTCCTCTCTTCAACAGAGCGCTCGAGGGAACGTACGCCCCCGGCTCGACGTTCAAGCCGGGCGTTGCCGCCGCCGCTCTCCAGGAGGGCGTCATAACCCCGTACACCGAATTCGAGTGCGCGGGACAGTACAACCGTTTTGAAGAGACGGGATTCCACCCCGCCTGCTGGATATACAACATGTTCAAAGGGCGCCACGGATATCTCGCGGTGACCAAGGCGATCGAGGTCTCCTGCAACTGCTTCTTCTACGAGACAGGCTATCAGCTGACGATAAAGAACATGAACAGATACTGCAAGGGGTACGGTCTCGGACAGCCCACAGGATCTGAGATCAGCGAAAAGACGGGCGTTCTCGCCGGTCCCGAGTACAGAGAGGAACACGGGCTCGAGGCGTGGACGGACGGCCAGACGATCACAGCGGCGATCGGTCAGTCCGATAACCTTTTCACTCCTCTGCAGATGAGCGTGTACGTTTCCACTCTTCTGAATCACGGCACAAGATATAAAGCGCATTTCCTCTATCAGGTGCGTTCCTTCTCGACGGGAGAAGTCGTAAAGGAATTCGAACCTGAGATCATGGATAATTCCGTCACTCTTTCCGACGAGACGGTCTACACCGTTCTGGCGGGAATGAAAAACGTTGTCGAGAACGGCTCCGCGGCGCAGGTCTTCACGGACTACCCGATCGCGATAGGCGGTAAGACGGGCACGGCGCAGGTCAAGAAGACCGAATCGGACAACGCGGTATTCACCGCTTTTGCGCCGTTCAACTCCCCCGAAGTCGCCGCGACCTGCGTTATCGAGCACGGCGCGAGCGGAAGCATGGCGGGACACGCGGTGAGAGATACGTTCACATCCTATTTCAAACTTGATATTCAAAAGGACGACGAAAACAAAGATGACAAAGCTGACGACGCCGCGCCGCAGAACGACGGCAACTGACGACGTCCGTCTTGCCGAAAAGGGACGGCTTGTGACCGAACGCATGAAGGAGATATATCCCGACTCCGAATGCGCGCTCGAGTACGGGGGCGATCCGTGGAGACTTCTCGTTATGGCGAGACTTTCGGCGCAGTGCACGGACGCGAGAGTCAATATCGTGTGCCGTGATCTTTTTGAGGAGTTTCCCGACTGCAAAGCGATGGCGGAAGGGGATCTTTCAAGGATCGAGGAGATAGTCAAGCCTTGCGGACTTTTCCGCGGAAAGGCGAAGAGCATAAAAGAAGCGTCGGAAAAGATATTTTCCGAGTACGGCGGAAAGATACCCGATACGATGGAAGAGCTTCTGTCTCTTCCGGGAGTCGGGAGAAAGATCGCGAACCTTATCCTCGGCGACGTCTACGGAAAAGGCGGGATCGTCGCGGACACGCACTGCATGCGCATCTGCGCGCGCCTCGGCTTCTATCCCGAGGGAAAGAAGGATCCGACAGCGACCGAGCGGATAATGGACAAATATATCGAGCGCGCCGAACAGAGCGCGTTCTGCCACAGGATAGTGAATTTCGGCAGAGACGTTTGCCGCGCGCAGAGCCCGAAGTGCGCAGAATGTCCCGTCTCGGACCTTTGCGACAAGGCGAGCGGAGTTTGATATGATAATTATTGCAGAAAGGCATTACATATGAGCAAAACCAAAAAAGAGAAGAATTGCAGGCTCGGAAAGGTCGGCGGACAGGCCGTTCTTGAAGGAGTCATGATGAGGAGCGGCGACAACATCGCCCTTGCCGTCAGGCAGGAGGACGGAAAGATAGCCGTCAAGAACTCGACATTCAGTTCCGTAAGAAAAAAACATAAGATCCTCGACCTGCCGCTCGTCCGCGGATGCGTCAATTTCATCGAAATGATGAAGCTCAGCTATTCCACGCTGACCGATTCCGCAAAGCTGCTCGGCATGGACGAGCTCGACGAGGAGACGAAGTTCGACAAGTGGCTGAAGAGAAAGTTCGGCGACAAGGTCATGAACGTGATCATGGTCATCGCGTCCGTTCTCGGCATCATAATCGCCCTCGGACTTTTCACGGTTCTTCCCATGCTGATCACGACGTGGCTCAAGCCCGTTATCGGCGCGACGGACGACGGACCGTGGATCAACAACTTTCTGCTGTCTTTGATTTCCGGCGTGATAAGGATCGCGATTTTTGTTCTCTATATGTTCCTTGTTTCGAAGATGAAGGACATCAGAAGGACGTTTGAGTATCACGGCGCGGAGCACAAGTCGATCGCCTGCTACGAGGCGGGAGACGAGCTCACTCCGGCGAACGCTAAAAAGTACAAAAGATTCCATCCGCGCTGCGGAACGAGCTTCATTTTCGTGATCCTGATAATCTCCATACTGATCTTTTCCCTTGTACCGTGGCATACCGAGACCGCGCTCGACAAGCTGGTGATGATACTTCTCAGGCTCTGCCTGCTTCCCCTTGTGACCGGCGTCGGATATGAATTTCTCATGCTCGCGGGCAAGCACCCGAACAAGTTCACCCTCGCGCTCTCTTTTCCCGGGCTCCTCATGCAGAGGATAACCACGAAAGAGCCGGACGAGGAACAGCTTGAGGTCGCTATAAAAGCGCTGAAGATGGCGATGCCCGACGTATTCCCCGAGGAGAGGGAGGCGTACGAGCGCGAACAGGCGGAAGCTAAAGCGGCAAAAGAGGCGGCGGAGGAAGACGCCGCCCCCGAAGACGCAGTCCCGGAAGAAGATGCTCCGGAGGAAGTACCGCCGGAAGAGGAAGAGGAGAGATGACCTTAAAGGAACTCGAGGCGCGTCTTCGGTCGTCCGGGATCGCGGACTTCAAAGAGGAAGCAAGGATCCTTGCGTGCCGCGTCTGCGGGATCTCCCTTTCGCGTCTTGTGTTTTTTCGGGAAGAGCTGCCTTGCTCCGACAAGCTCTGCGATGCCGTCTCCCGCCGCGCCGCGGGCGAACCGCTCCAGTATATCGTCGGGACCTGGGATTTCATGAACGAAACGTATGAGGTGACTCCCGACGTGCTGATCCCCAGACAGGATACCGAGATCCTCGTCGAATGGGCGATAAAAAATCTTCCGCACGGTTCAAGGTTTGCAGATCTCGGAACGGGAAGCGGATGTATCGCCGTGTCGACGCTGGCGGCGAGGAAAGACCTCACGTGCGTCGCAGTCGACGTGTCGCCCGAAGCCCTTGCGGTCGCAAAGCGGAACGCCGAGAGAAACGGCGTGTCAGGCAGGGTCGAGTTTCGCCTCTTTGATATTCTCCGCGGCAGGGTGCAAAACGAAGAGTTCGACGCGATATTGTCGAATCCGCCGTACGTTTCGCTCGACGAATATTAAAATCTCGTACGCGAGCTCTATCACGTGCCGCGCGGGGCTCTGACGTACTGTGCCTTCGTCTTCACCTTTTACATAATGA
>JAEEGL016168674.1_pt1 | contig 11270 bp, 5 predicted proteins | sample 9134231 | NCBI WGS metagenome assembly JAEEGL01 (sample SAMN16246548, study PRJNA631951) | gut metagenome | biome: gut microbiome; feature: rumen; material: fiber-attached | host: Bos | place: Iran: Karaj | collected 2018-10
GAAGATATCTGCTACGAAGTCGGAGTTGCAGGCGGAGAAGAGGCCAAGGAGTGCAACTTTGGCGCATGGCTTACTCCTGCTGTTAACATCCATAGAAGCCCTCTTTGCGGCAGAAACTTTGAGTACTACTCCGAAGATCCATTCCTTGCAGGTAAACAGGCAGCAGCTATGGTTCGTGGTATCCAGAGCAACAACATAATTGCTACACCCAAGCATTTTGCCCTCAACAACAAGGAATCCAATAGAAAAGGCAGCGATTCACGTGCTTCTGAGCGTGCAATCAGAGAAATATATTTAAAGGCCTTTGAGATAATTGTTAAAGAGGCAGAGCCCTGGAGCATCATGTCTTCATACAATATAGTTAATGGTCAGAGATCATCCGAATCTCACGACCTCCTCACAGGAATCCTCCGCGATGAGTGGGGCTTTGAAGGTGTTGTAGTCAGCGACTGGTGGGGCTTTGGTGAGCATTACAAGGAAGTCCTTGCAGGCAACGATATCAAGATGGGCTGTGGCTATACAGAACAGCTCCTTGAAGCAATTGATAAGAAAGCTCTTAAGAGAAAAGATTTGGAAAAGAGCGCAGAGCGAGTCCTCAAGATGCTTCTCAAACTCGACTAAGCTCAAAGCCGCTTAGAATAAACGTTTAAGTCATAAAAAAGTAATGTATTGTTCATAAACTATCAATATTTTTCTGACAATTTGTCGTATAATATAAATATGATATAGTTGTTGGAAATATCTTCTGACAATTGTATCAGGAGAAAGTTGTAGAACTACAACTTCGGAGGTATGTCTATGAACAAAAAAGCTATTGTTGGTATTTTTATGTCCATTTTGATGGCCGGGCTCGTGGGATGTTCTGGTAGCAGTGATGCCCAGGCAGGAGATGACCTCAAGCCGGTTATTTATCTTTATCCACAGGAAGATAATACCGAGATTTCAGTAAGCCTTGATTATAACGGAAATCTGGTTGACCTGATTCCTGAGTTTAATGCAGATAAGACATGGAATGTTACAGCTAACAAAGATGGCAAGATTACCTTTGAAGGACAGACTTATGACTATCTGTTTTGGGAAGGCGATCCGAATTACTCCTATGACTTCTACTCAGGATTCTGTGTAAAGGGATCTGATACCAGGGATTTCCTCAATGAGAAGCTAACAATACTGGGACTTAGTGATTCTGAGAAGGCTGAGTTTATAGAATTCTGGCTTCCTATGATGGAGAAGAATCCATATAACCTCATCAGCTTCCAGGGGGCAACCTACAACAACGGAGCCAAGCTCACAGTTAACCCGACGCCTGATTCACTTATCCGTGTATTCATGGCCTGGTATCCGACAGATAAGTTTATCAAGATCAATCCACAGTATCTTGAGACACCCACCAGAACAGGTTTCACTGTAGTTGAGTGGGGCGGCAATAAAGTTAAGTGAAAATAAACTTGAAACTATATAGCGTATGATTTAAAATGTTGTGCGTGATATTGTAAGAAGATTGCAATATCACGCATATTTATATTATGCAATTATATAGTAAGAAATGAGCAGTTCATATGATAAGCGGCATACACAAGGAACGATTTAGCAAGAAGTGCTATTGGAGTGACGGTGGATGCCATTATCATATGGATTGCGGAGTACATTATAGAAATGGAGTAGATATTATGATGCAATCACGTACACATAACTGTGGTGAGCTGCGTATTTCCAATGTCGGCGAGAGTGTTACTCTTGTAGGCTGGCTTGAGAATATGCGTGAAGTTGGATCAGGACTTGGATTCGTCGTTCTGAGAGACTTCTATGGCACAACACAGATTGTCCTTGAAACTGAGGAGATGGTCAAGACAGCCAAGGCCATCAATAAAGAGTCCACAATATCCGTTAAGGGCCTTGTAAGAGAGCGTAGTTCCAAGAACCCCAAGCAGGAGACCGGTGATATCGAGGTAGTTCCTGAATCAATCACAGTTCTCGGCCGCTGCCGTTACAATGAGCTTCCATTTGAGATCAACCACTCAAGAGAGGCTGATGAGACAGCAAGACTTAAATATCGTTATCTTGATCTTCGTAACCCTGAGGTTAAGAAGAACATTATCCTTAGATGCAACGTAATAGCTGCACTTCGTCAGGCTATGACAGAGCATGGATTTATGGAGATCACTACTCCTATCCTTACAGCTTCATCACCTGAGGGCGCAAGAGATTACCTTGTTCCTGCCAGAAAGCACCCTGGCAAGTTCTATGCACTTCCACAGGCTCCACAGCAGTTCAAGCAGCTTCTTATGACAGCTGGATTTGACCGCTATTTCCAGATTGCACCATGCTTCCGTGATGAGGATGCAAGAGGAGACAGAAGCCCTGGAGAGTTCTATCAGCTTGATATGGAGATGGCTTTTGCTACTCAGGAAGATGTATTTTCAGTATGCGAGGATGTTCTTCCTCCAGTATTTGAGAAGTTTGGAACATATAACCGTGCATCTAAGGCTCCATTTACTCGTATTCCATATCTTGAGGCTATGGAGAAATATGGTTCAGACAAGCCAGACCTTAGAATTGATCTTACAGTAGACGATGTTACAGAGGTTCTCAAGGATTGCGGCTTTGGACCATTTGCATCAACAGTTTCTGCTGAGGCAGCAGAGGCAAGTGAGGGCGCTCTTACAGCAGGCGCAGAAACAGGCGTTAGAATTAAGGCTGTTGTTATTTCTGATTTCAAGGAGAGCCGTAAGTTCATCGACAAGACTATCGGTGATGTAGAGGTTCAGTCAGGTAACAAGGCTTACTGGTTTAGAATGGATGAGAACGGAGAGCTTGTTGGAGGTATCTCCAAGTTTGTTGCTCCTATCAAGGATTCTGTAGTTTCAGCTCTTTCACTTAAGGCTGGAGACCTTGTAGTTCTCTCAGCAGGTAAGCTTAACATGGCTCAGAAGACTGCTGGTGTTATCGTTAAGACCTTTGGTGCTGCTGTTCCTGGACACATGGACAAAGAGAAATATGAATTCTGTTGGATTGTAGACTTCCCTATGTATGAAATCGGTGAGGAGTCAGGCGAGCTCGAATTCTGCCACAACCCATTCTCAATGCCAAGTGGCGGACTTGAGACACTTCTTAAGGCAGAGAGAGGCGAGATCGATCCTCTTTCAATTACAGCAGATCAGTACGATCTTGTTGTAAACGGAATCGAGCTTTCATCAGGTGCTGTTCGTAACCATGATCCTGAGATCATGATCAAGGCATTTGAGATGGTAAGACTTGGCGAGGAAGATGTTAAGGCTAAGTTCCCAGCTATGTACAACGCATTCTGCTACGGTGCACCACCACACGCAGGAATTGCTCCTGGCGTAGACCGTATGGTAATGCTTCTTGCAGGTGAGGACTCAATCCGTGAGATCATTCCTTTCCCTATGAACAAGAATGCAGCAGATGTCATGATGGGTGCTCCAAGCTATGTAACAGACAAGCAGCTTGAAGAGCTTCACATCAAGTCAACTGCAACAGAAGATGCAGAATAATAGAAAAAAATGTCTTTAATCCCCCAGTGCTGTGATATGCACTGGGGGATTATTTTATATCATAGGAAAGTGCTCCGCATGAGCAGAGTAATGGATGTACCCTCGCGCGATAGGAATTATGTCAGCTACTCCAATAATATAAGCAGATTATGTCAGTTAATTGCATCATATGTAATTGTTTTAGCGTGTACCAATCATATAGTATTTTTCGTGAAACTAGTGTAACTCTTAAATAGTATTGGGGGTCAAAAAATGAAAACAAAAGTATTGGTACGTATTGGGGCGATGCTAACAGGCTTTTGCATTGGGTTAAATGCAGTATTTCTAGGAACTTCTGGAATTACAGTGAATGCCACAGATAATACGGGGACAGATGAACTTGTTATTATCGATTCTGAAAAAGAGGAGGTCATTAATAACGGAAAAGAAGTTGATGGGGAAAATGCAGATAATGCAAATGAGCTAAGCGATGAGGCTTCAGTAGAAGTAACACAAGTAGAGACTCAGGAACCAGAAGATGCCGCTGGGTCAGATAGCAGTGAGGAAGAAGATAATATCAAAATTACTGTACAGAATGAAGAGTTTATGCCTCAGATTGTTGGATACATAAATGAGGAAAGTGGTTTTTCTCATCCAGGAGTGGGCCTTACAAAGGAAATGCTTGATACAGTCCAGAGCATGGTAAATGCAGGCACTGAACCATGGACGGCATACTACAACGACATGCTTGTATCTGCTGCAGCGTCAAAAGATATTACTATCAATATGACAAATCCTGAGACAACGGCCTATAACTCTCAGGGAACAAACGGTAAGTTCATCAAAGATGCCCTTACTGCATATACACAGGCAATTCTATATTATGTTACTGGAGATAACATATATAGAAAGAATTGTATGAATATTGTTCGACAGTATGAAAAATTAAATCCGGATTCTTACGCATATTTTACGGATGCCTGCATTCATACTGGAATTCCAATGAATAGATTTTGTATGGCATTGGAGATCATGAGATATTCTACCTATAGTGTGACTGAAGGGTATTCGGAAGAGGAGCTTTGTTGGACAGATGAAGATACTGAACTGATAATCAGAAATTTTGTAAGGCCGTCAGTTGAAACCTTCATGAGCAGTCACGATGAGTTCATGAATCAGCATCTTTATACCACAATTGGAGCCATGAGTGCATATCTTTTTATGGATGATGCCCAGGGCTATGCCAAGACAGTAGAGTGGTTTACTGTAAATAAAGACGGAGCAAATCCTGGATTTAACGGATCAATAAAGCGTCTTTTCAGAAAGATAACTACCATTGATGAAATTGGGATGAAAGAGGGCGAGGGTATACCTCTTGAAACTCCTGTTATACAGCATGTAGAAATGGGAAGAGATCAGGCTCATGGGTGCGGAGATCTGACTAATGCAGCGATTTTATCCAGGCTAACAAATGCACAGGGAACAAAAGTTGACCCAGAGAACGGAACAGTTTCTGCTTCAGAGAATGCAGTAGGAGTATATGAATTTCTTGATGACAGAATTGTAGATACGGCTGATTTTTTCTTTAAGTATATGCTGGGATATGACAGCCAATGGGTTCAGGTTCCCTTTTCAATGAGAAAAGATGGAACAATTATCGACAATTATACGGAGTTTGCGTCAGGTTACAGAGGAAGATATACCACAATAAACTTCTGGGATATATATACTTACTACAAGTATACAAGAGGAATGTCTGATGATGAGATAGCTGGCAGATATCCTTATTTCTGGGAAGGATTTATGAAAAAGATGCCGTCTAACTTTATGTGGAACGGCGGACTTAACATCAATTGGGACAATGTGGACGGAGGCGGAGATTTCTGGCTCTTTTTGCCAAAAGAAGCAGCAAATGATGAGAATTATATAGCTAAGGCCCAGTGTGACTATCTGGTTGAAGTAGAGGATAGAGGCACCTTTGTTGAGAACGCAGAGAATATCGGTGTTTACAGCGAAGATGGTATAGAATATGTGAGAGTAAACTCATCTGATGGTATGAGCAAGATAGCAATCACAAGCGGCGGCGGAAGCGGCTATGATACTTATGCTTTCAAAATAAGGACTGATGGCATAGCCAATATGTCTTTTGAAAATGGCGTTAAGGGTAAGATAATCCTGCCTGATACGCATAATGAATGGAAATATGTAACCTATACCCTTAAGTCTACAGAAAGCTTTGGGGATTTATATTATATCTGTCTGGACAATATTCAAGGTTCCTATGTTGATCTGGACAGCATCGATATAAAAGCGACAGATAGTAATTCTGCAAGAACAATAAATGTAGTTGGCTTTGAAGCAGGTAGTAAGGAACTTGTAATAGTAACCGTTTCAGGAGAAGACTGCGCAGTAGCATTACAAACTGTAGCGTCTTCTTCAGTTGAATATAGTCTGATGAATGCACCTGAAAATGTGGAAGTATCTTCCGAGGGCATTATCAGTATAAGAGGGCTGGCAGAAGGAACTTATGACTTATATGCTGCAGCTTCATCAGGAGAAACAGTAGCTGCCAAAAAGGTCACAATTTATGTTGCGTCTACGAGAGAAGAAGCTATAGAAATAGCTGGAAGAAAATATGATCCAGAAGAGATTTATACAAGTGACAGTCTGCAGAAATATCTTTTGGCCCAAAATGAGGCAAAAGAAGCGTTGGGACTTGACCAGAGTGTTTTCAGGGAAAAACTCTCAGCCCTGTCAGAAGCTGTTGATGCACTTTTGCCTGTATCACCTCTTTTGAAGGATGATCTTTATACTGATGGAGATTCCCTTGATCTTACTGATATGGTTGTAGACACAACCCTTGGAAACATGATAGTTCTGCAGGATTCTGATCCATCTTTCTGCAACAGACTGGATGGAAAGTTCAATTCTCACATAATAGACTTTGGGCAGGATTATAAAGTTTCTGCCAGCAAATTTGGTTTTAAGGCAAGACTTGGATTTGCAGATAGAATAGCGGGCGCTCAGGTATTTGGATCTAATGACAAGGTCAACTGGACAAGGCTTACGACAGAAGAGGCTTCTTACACAATGGCCTTCCAGACAGTAGATGTACAGGAAGATCAAAAAAGCGAAAAATACAGATATCTTAAGATTCAAAAAACAACAGAGTATCCAGAGAGCCTAAGAGGCGCTTACAGCAATATGCTTGAGTTTTCAGAGCTTAGAATCTGGGGTGAAAGAACAGAAATAGGAAACGTTATTGAATCTATAAGCCTGTCCTCTGAAAGCGCAGCTCAGGGAAGAATCAGGATGGGGGATACTGTAGCAGTTACTATTAGGACCAGAACGGATGTTGAGTCCATTACAGTAAATATTCAGGATCATGTAGTAGAAGCGACAAAAGCTAAAGAGAATCTATGGACTGCTTTTGCAGTTATGGAATCAGGGACAAGACCTGGAACTATCAGTCTTATAGTTGATTATGTAAAAGCTGATGGTACAGCTGGAAATACCATGTATGGATCGACAGATGGCACAACTCTTCAGCTCCTTGACAGTGATAGCTACATCGATACGAGAACTTTTGCAAAGGTTCTTACAGCAACTAGCGGATCATGGGATAAAAAGAGTTCTCCACAGCAATGTGCAGGCTATCTTTTTGACAGAGATGTATCGACATTTGGAGATCTATTAAACTCGAATGGAGACTTTTATGTAATTGACTACGGTGAAAGTGTTTCCGTAAGAGTTAAGTCTGTTCTTATGATGCCAAGATCGACTGCGGCGAATCATGCATCAAGGCTTAATGGCGCGAGACTTTATGGTACGAATGATGAACTTGTATTTGAAACAGACGGAAGTTATTCAAACAGTTCTAATAAGAATGTCAAATGGACGGCGATAACACCAGCTGTATCAGGTGCGGCCATGAATACCTGGAGCGAATTTGGCAGTGATGCTATGCTGACAGATGAGTCCTTTAGATACTTTAAGATTGCAGATGCTCAGCAGGGGGATATAGCTGAAGTCGAGATATATGGAGACTATAATTCAGATATAGAAAGTGTAGTAAATGCAATTACTACTGCACCTGACCAAGGCCCAGATAAAAGAAATTTCAAGTATCCTGAAGTTCCATCTGGATATCGCCTTGAAATCTATAGTTCTGACAATGCTAGTATTTTATCATTAGATGGAACATACGTTGCGCCAAAAGAGGACACTGTTGTAAATGTTGTTATTGAGGTTACAAGGCTTTCCGATAATAAGACAGGGCTTACCTCTGTTATTCCGGTACTGTTTAAGAGTATAAAAGGGCTTATTGACGTACCAAAGGTATTAAGAACCGGTACTAAGGAGATTAGTAATTCGAAAGCTTATGATGATTACACATTCTCAGTAGAAAGCACCTCAAATGAAGCCCTGATTACAAAAGACGGAGATGTTATCTGCAAGGATGAAGACGAGATTGTGGATGTTGCTCTAAGGGTAACCAGAAAGAGCGATGGAGTCTTTGCAGTTGGAGACGTTGTAAGTGTGCTAGTATGCGGTGAAAACGGCAGCAGATTACTTGATATTCCTTCTATAGCGCAGATCAGCTGCAGTGATGGCTCAAATGCGGCTGCAAGCGTATTTGACGGTAATATAAATACATTTGCAGATGTCAGTACAAATGCATATCACGTGCTTGACTTTGGAGAGGGCAAAAGAGCTATTGTAACTGGAATTCGTATTTACCCACGTTCAGATTCCAATGACAACAATGCAAAGAGAACTGAAGGAACTGTGCTATATGGCTCCAATGATGGCAGCAATTGGATAGCACTGACAAGGCCGGTTTCCAATATTACTAAAGGCGTCTGGAAGAAAATAGCAGCTGAGGAATTCCTTGGATTTGGAAAGTTCAGATACTATAGAATTGGCGGAAACACCAGAGGCAGCATGGCAGAAGTAGAACTTTTGGGCAGCTATGATAATGGCGACTTAAAGGGCAGCTTCTATACTAAGTGGGGTGCAACCTATTTCAGAATGGAAAATGGTGAAAATGCTGTTGGGCTTCAGAGGATAGACGGAAACACTTACTACTTTAAGCCAAAGGGAAATAGAGCAAATTCAGAATTTATTACTATTGATGATAAGACATACTACTTTAAGGCAGATGGTACAATGGCTGTTGGCTTTATAACAAAATGGATGTCAACTTACTATTTTGATGAAAGCGGAGCACAGGTTAAGGATTGTCTTGTAGATTACGAGGGCGATACCTACTTCCTTAATTCCAGAGGTGCTATGGTAAAGAGTGATTTTGTTGATCTTGAAGATGGCAGGCACTATTTTGACTCAGAAGGTAAGATGGTCAGGGGACGCACTATTACTAAGTGGACCAAGAAATATACATTCGATGAAAATGGAGTGCTAATAAAATAAATATTTTTCCAACACTTTTTCTTTTCCAAACGTTATATATACAGAAAGGTCTTTTGACATATCTTTTTTACTTGGGGAGTCTAGGGGAATGGAGCAGGAGATTGCTTACCTGTATGAGAAACTGAATACTGAGCTGGTCAAATGGTGCCGCATGATGACTCAGGATGAGGATATGGCAAGAGAAATTGTTCAGGAGGGATTTTTGAGGGCTATAGATCACTATGGTGATATCCAGGGGCTGGACTTTAGTAGACAACGAGCCTGGTTCTATAGAACTATCAAGAACATTTACATCGATACCTTGAGAAAGAGGAAGAATGAGAGTCTAACCGCGGATGTGACAGAAGACTTCTTTTTGGATAGGTACTCAGAAGCAGATATTATGTGCCTGATAGAAGCCTTGGATGTACTAGAAGGAAAGATTTTAGTACTGAAATATTTTGATGGATTTTCATCCAAAGAAATAGGACTGATGCTAAAAATCCCACCGGGAACAGTCAGAAGCAAATTACACGATGCAAGAAAACACCTGAAAGAAATGTTATAGGAGGAAAAGATGAAGTTAAGGATCAATTGCCAAACCTGTGATGCCAGAAAGATCAATGAAGAGAATTATAAGGAATTTAGTCAGATAAAAGTTTATACAGAGGAACTTCTTGTTGATGACAGGAGCAAAGAAGTACTCAACAGGCTGCCATTTAACATTAAAGCTGAAGAAGTAAGAAGTAAGGATTTAAGCGAAGAGAGCGGTAAAGCAATTAATATAAATGGTATCTATGAAATTTCTCCTCAGTCCAATGTGGCCGAAGGAACATCTATCACTGTAAATGGTGTACTTAAGGTGGCACCGGGGTCACAAGAGAAGTTAAAGATATTTAGCAGGATAACTGTAAATGGACTAATCCTATGTCCTAAGAGTATAGCAGCTCTTTTGCCATTTCCAGGTCTGACAATAAACGGAATGACCAAGGCATATCCTGATGATTACACACTTATGGATAACAGATACAAGCTGGACAAGTATTTTGCTATGAGAGCGCCTGAGAATTCCGGATACTTTGCAGCTAACTTTATCTATGATTCAGAAATGTCAGTTGATTTTGCAAAAATGGCAGAGAAAAATATAAAGTTCAGCACAGATAAGGCCTATATCAGAAAGAGCCATATTGAAACCGCAATTCCGCTTTTTAATATAGAGGCTGAAATTGCTGAAATACCTGATGATTGCAGTGTTGTTGTGGCAGACCAAAGTGAAATTGATTCAAGCTTCATCGATGCTAACGGAGAAAGTCTATATATCATAGGCAATGCACATATCTCTGCAGAGAACAAAGACGTGATCGGAAAGATCAAGTCTCTTATCGTTGAGGGCAACCTTACAGTAGATGCAGATTGTGAACAGCTGTTAAAAGAGATATATGTAAAATGTGATAAGCTCATCATCAGCAGAGGAAGAACTATAGAAGATGTAGCAATCGCAACCATTGACAGAAGAACCTTGGAAGAAGCACCTGGCGGAATAACTGTCAGGGATTGTGCTCTTCTCAAAATTGACAAGGATGTTCCTCCTGAGCTAATCACACAGAAGCTGAAGGTGAGAGACTGCGCCAAGATCACATGCTCAAGTGAACAGAAAGCGGCTGTAAGCGCAGTATCTCGCGATGTTGCATTTATTGGTTCAGATAATATCAAGTCACTATTTGGTAATCTCTTTGGAAATAGACCTGATGAAGGCTATGAAGGGGAAACACCATCTGCCTTTGAAGATGACACCAAATATATTAATGCAGAATACTATGAGCTGTAAAAGTAAAAGAAATCCTGTGAAATAACCGAAATTTTGATAAAAGTTTTATTAATAACTAAGCTGTGAATCGCAAAAATGTGTAAATATGCGGTTCACAGCTTTTTTTCACAATAACGAGAAAGTGTCCCAAATTGTCTAACTTTGGTTGTAGAAATGCCGTAAAAAGTGTATTATTAAGTTGTTATACTGTTATGTTATGCGCAATTACTATGCCTTGATGTAATATTCAGTACATTACTAAGAAAAAAGCAATCGGTATAACGTTAATTGCGGCACAATTTGCGACAGGAAGGAGTAGGGTAAGGCCATATGCAATTTAAGGATTTATCTAAGTTATTAAGTCAGTTTGCTATGGTAGGACAGCTGGGATTGTCACTTCTTATGCCACTTCTTTTATGTTTGTTTGCATGTTATCTTCTATGCACCAAGCTTTCTGTTGGTGCCTGGGTTTATATACCGGGGTTTATATTGGGGCTCGGTGGTTCTATGACAACCGCCTATAAGGTTTATCTGTCAGTTATTCGCAGGGAAGAGAAAAA
>JAEEGL016716089.1_pt1 | contig 11270 bp, 15 predicted proteins | sample 9134231 | NCBI WGS metagenome assembly JAEEGL01 (sample SAMN16246548, study PRJNA631951) | gut metagenome | biome: gut microbiome; feature: rumen; material: fiber-attached | host: Bos | place: Iran: Karaj | collected 2018-10
AATCTTTTTTCCTGCGCCAGCTTATTCCGCTGCGTCAGGTCTTGGAAGAATGCCGTCGCATTCCAGGAGAAATTTGTATTCATAAGGTTGTATTAATGAGACAAGTTACGAGTTGATTTCCTTAATTCCTCAGCTTCTTTAGCCTTTGCGTCGAGCTCAGTCAGCGCGCGCCAGGTATCCATCTTCAGGATGGTCGCCTCTTTCGTGATATCACCACCTGTCAGCGCACGGATCTGCACGTTGGTATTATCACGAAGCTTCGTGTACAAGTCAGTAGAGCCATAGCCCAGCAAGTTACCGCCATTCTGCGTACTTGCCGGCTGATAGAAGTTCGAGAACTGTATCGAGAAATACTGCTTCAGCGAAGCCATCCAGTAGAAGACGCCCACCAGTTGGGCCTTATCCGCCTTGACTTTGTCGCTGTCGTAGAGCACCTCTGCTATTTGTTGCAGCAGCTGCTCGTCTTGTGTGTTCAGATACCCCAGGAAAAGGTTATCTACATACAAGAACTTCTCGAAGGGCACCTTCTCGAAGTCGGCAGCGACAGCTTTATGCTGTCCTATCTTTGAGATGCGGACAGGTACGGGCGCCAAGGAATCCAGGAAATCTAGCGTTGTCGTTGCTTGCTGAATCTGCCGGATGCTAAGAGGCACCTCTGGCTCTCCCTTTCTTTTCACAAGAAAGCGTTTGTTTGGCAGTGAAGTAAGCACGGCAAGGCGGTTCCACTTCATGAGGCAGAGTGTTTTAACCTCTGCCGCCGACAAGTCGCGTGCAAACAGTTCGTAGACCAGGTGCAGCTGCTTGTCGGTTAGCTCTGCCCAACTTGTAGGTAATGAGATGTTGAATGTTTCCATGGTGCAAAAGTACGGATGCTTTTGGGGGAGGTAAAAGACAAAAAATCAAGAACAATTTAGCCAAAAAGGGCCCGCATCCTCTGCGAGCCCCATATGATTATAAAGATTAGTGTCATTCATTTGGCAGCTATTCATCTCTTTTTCTTCTCAGTGACACCTCCCAGCCCATGGCCTCGATACGATCGACGAGTTGCTGCAGAGTTTCTTCTTCTGATAGTTCTTTTTCAGCTTCTACTGCAGGATTATAGCTATTACGTTCCCAACCGTACAGTTCTTTGGCATCATCTACTTCCGTCAGGGCTTTACGGCCGAAACCTCCAATCTTCAGCAGGTCAAGACGATTCCACGACATCAGCTGTTCTACAGTGGTGATACCGGCCCGCTCTAGTTTATTCAACGTACCCATGGTCAAGTCGTAGTTACGAAGCTGGTCGCCGTCAGCATTGCCATCAACGCTTGATAACTGCTCATTCTGTTCCTGCTTAGCCTCCTGTAGCAAGCTATTACGGTTGGCGACATGCTGCTTCGCCTCTTTGATGTCGTTGTCCGACAGGGTCAGCTCGGGAAGACTGCCCTTATAATTCATCAGCGTATGGATTTTGCCTCGAAGCTTGTTGCTGTCGTCAAAGTAACTTACCTCATCCACAATTTGGTCATACAAACGGTCGAGAGTCGCCACTGACACTATCCAAGTAAATGGACCTGCGCCTGATCTTATGGGTATAGCTTCCTGCGGTCCGAAGTCACCTTTATTTAGATGCTCTGATACCCAGTTTGTTTTAAAGAAATCCTTCGGCTGTAAATACAATACACCGTTTATCCTGCAGCAGAGCGCATAGGCATGCCACTTCGGGCCTGGTACCGTTACTTTTTCGAGCGACACCATGGGTAGTGCCATCAGCTCTTTCTTTGCCTGTTCCTTCTTTGTCATATCATTATCTTATCTATCTAAATTCGTTCTACAGTCTTTCTTTATTCAGAATTTTATTTCCTAACTATCACGCTGCCACTGGCTTGGTGAGTGGCGAGGATAAGAACTTCAGCGATTTGAACGTGGGCTGGTGCGTTAGCAGCGTAGACGGCAACGTCAGCGATGTCGTCGCCAGTAAGAGGGGTAATGCCAGTGTATAATTTCTTGGCGCGATCCACATCGCCTTTGAAGCGGATGTTGCTGAAGTTCGTTTCTACGAGGCCTGGTTTCAGGTTCGTGACACGGATGGCGGTGTTTGCCACGTCAATGCGCAGTCCGTCCGTCAGCGCTTTGACAGCCGCTTTAGTGGCACAGTAGACGTTGCCACCAGCGTAGGCTGCATCGCCAGCGACAGAGCCCACATTGATGATGTGTCCACTGTTGCGCTCAACCATGCCTGGCACGATAAGTCGGGTCATGGTCAGCAGCCCTTTGATGTTCGTGTCGATCATCGTTTCCCAGTCATCGAGGTCACCCTCATATTCTGGCTCCAGCCCTAGGGCCAAACCAGCATTGTTGACCAACACATCAATATTGTGCCACTTTTCGGGAAGACTCGAGATGTACTTCTTAGCCTTCTCGCGGTCTCTGACATCGAATGCAAGTGTCATTACCTCTGCGTTCTTTGCAGTCAGTTCCTTTTTAATCTCAGACAACTTGTGTGCGTTTCTTGCTGTCAGGATGAGTTTGTCACCGTTCTCTGCAAATTTCCTGGCACATCCTAATCCTATGCCACTTGTGGCTCCTGTGATTAAAACTATCTTATTCATAATATATATCTAATTTCTGTTTTTTTTAAAAGTGGATATCTTTACTTAACTGTTGCCACCAACATATAGTCGCCATCGCCTGAGTAATAGACCATGGGGAGCATATCTTCTGGGACATTCTTTGTGATGCGTTTCATGTCTATATCTATAGGAAGATCTGATAGTCGTTTCATATCTTCCTGGGTAATCTCGCGGTCGCGTATGATGAAGTTCTTGTAGGAACGGTTTTCGTACATCGAGTCATAAGAGTCGAACGTAGGATAAGGATACCAGAGCTCGCCCACTTTTATAGAGCATGGTATTGGCGTCGTATAAGAACGAGCTGGGCCTCGTGACCAGTCTTTATACAGAGACATTGTCACGTGCTTCATCAGGTCATCTATTCCGTGGAACAGGTGGTTAAGAACGATAAAGTCATCATTAATATGAACTCGTTTTATCTCAATCATCTTGCAAAGATAGGAATATTTCTGTAGAACACCAAATGAAGGTACAAAAAAGCGACTTGCCTCACGGTAAATCGCCTAACCTAAAACTTATTTTATTAACTACTACACAATAGTAAAACTATTGTTATACATGAATCACGCTTCACAGCGAGAGGACAATTTTGCCTAAAAACAAAATTATTGTCTGCAAAGGTACAAAATTTCTGGCTAAAACCAAAAGCCAGAAGAAGATTTTTTATTTTCGAAAATCTTTGGGGTATATAGTTCTGCTACTGAAGAACTATGCCAGGCAGAGAATATCTCTTCGTGTTCACGGATGATATTCACCAAGTCGAAGAAGGACTGGGGATGTACCTGCATGTCTGAGACCAGTAGCAATTCGTAAGAGCGAAGAGAATGGATGACGTGTTCCTCGATGGCGCTGCAATCCTGCATCTGATTCATCACATGCTGCCGGAAGACGTTCATCTGTGCTTCGGAGAAGTATGTCTCTGCCAGAACGTTCTCAATCTTGATGAGACGTTCATGCAGCTGCTGGTAGTTACTCCAGATATGCTCTCTGATGGCCAGCCGATGGCACATACCCATGAATGGGAACAGCGTCGCAGCAAAGTATTTACCTTGTTGCGTCACGTGCCAAGAGGCCATAGTAGCCAAGAGGCACAGCAGCTGTTCAGCGGCTTGGTCGCGTTCAGCCTCTATGGAGTCCATCAGCCGTTCGACCCGCTCCTTGGATGCAGGGGCGATGTTCTGATTCGCAACGATGCCAAACCCGTTGGGTGTGAGGATGATGTCGAGCGAAGGTATCGCTGACAAGTATGCATGATTGGCAACCAATCTGCAAAGCAGCTTCCTGTCTTGGCTGTCTTCGTTTTGGTCAGCGATACTATTGAACACCTCTTCTGAGGTAAAGTTCTGCTTGGCCCATTCCTCAGCGGCGTCGAGGAAAGGAGTGAGCTTTTCGAGAAACGTCGTTTCACCCTCAACGGTAGTGAGAACGTGGGGAATGAGCATGCGCAGCTGCTCGTCAGAATTAATTAGTCTCATTATTATCTGGCTTATTTGTTGTGACAAGTTTGGCATCGCGGTTTTCATCCAGCGTGGTAGGCATGATGAAGGGACAATCCGGTTTCACCCCTGTCCACCCATTGAATCTGATGATGATATTGTGGACGGTGAACAGCAAGTCGTGGTACGGTTTTTGGAGGGCTTGTGCGATGATGTACAGCTCACGTTTGTCGCTACCGCTATTGTTGCTCTGGCTTTTGCCAGGCACAGAACCCACAAGGTTCGAATGTACGCGCATCGTGAAGCACACCATGTTGACGGCCTCAATGATGTCCGTCGACCAGTCGCCGCCCTCCTTATCCGTTTCAACTTTGTTGATTACCACGTCATGCTGTTCCTTCCCGTCGGGCGAGATATAGAATGTTGAGAATAGGACCTTTCCGCTATTCTCCATGCCCGTGAGGAAGCTGATGATCTTTTCTTTCTCCTCCACTACCCTCTCCTGCTGCTTCTTCCGGTCGGTAATACCTTCCGCCTTGAAGATGCCGTCCCAGAACCGGTTGGCGATCTCGATGTGGTACTTAATCGGAGCTGAATTCTTCAGTTTCGCTTCCTTGGCCATGCCAATAAGTTGTTTGATGTCGTACCACTTCCCCTTGAACAAGGCAGCGTAGTACGGTATTGGATAATACGTACTGTCTGGAGTCGGCACCTTTGACACGATGGCGTACTTGCGAGTTTTGTTTTTCTTGCTGGCCATCCTCTCCTTCAGATCAGACCATGGAGACTGTTGATTGAGCAGTTCAATCTTCTCTACCTCCTCTTTTCTCGTGATGCATTTACGCCAGTTGGCATAGAGGATGTACGGGATATAGCCGTCGCTCTTCGCGGGAGCAAAGCGGCAATAGCAAGTTTCTTTCCGGAGAATTCTCACCACTTTTGTGCCATCGCTGTTCAGGATGATGACCGAAACAGCGAATCCGAAATGCTTGAAGTCCTGGCATACCCCAAGGAAGTATGACGGGATGTCGTTGTCTATCAAGAAGTCGTCTACTTGTTGAGAGACCTCAGCTGTGGCCGCTGCCGTATCATATACCAGGCCGTTGCCATAGCACACTTCAGCATTGAAGATCTGGCAAGTAGAAAGCGTCTCGTCCTTTTCTATCAAGTCAAGGATTTCATAGGGCATCATATTGTCCGCCCCCCATGGCATATATTCATAGCCCTCATCAATCTTGATGGGAAGAATATCCTGGTCTTCTTTGAACACCTCAGAAGACTTGGATGTGAAAGCCACCCCTGCCTTTGAGTCGGGTATGACTTCTACGGATGTGAAGGAATATTGTTGGTTCATATCTTAGTTTTTGGCAAAGATATGAACAAGTCAGCTTTCTTGAAAAGACACAAAAAAGTGGCGCTCTTCGCAGAGGGCCACCTTCATCATGTAATTTAAAGTTCGCGACAAATGCGTAAAGCATCGACGCTAGATAACGGTGTCAATAGACTTGCCGTTATGTATCTATGGGCTCAACTTTGTTTAGGGAAACAGATAAAGAAAGTGAGCCTGCGTATCCCATATCTCAACCGCCAGGCTCTGGAAAGCCTACAAGGAAGACATGAGACGACAAGCCCACGTATATTACGTGAACCGTCGCACTCCGTCTTGCCTTTATTTGAATTTTCCAGATTCGGCGGAACAAGACAGAAGCGTAACGCTTCGATTTCCACAAAGAGTACTGCGAATGCACGTATGCAAGTGCAGTAAGAATGATTGTGCTCTACACTTATCAATCTGGTTGCAAAGATACGAAATAAATTTGATTTCGGAAACACCTAAAGGAAAAATTCGTGCTCACGGCTACAGGAATACTTCCATGCCGTTGAGCATGAAGATGCAACATTCATGGCACATGCGGATTTGATTGCTGTCCAGCAGTTTGAATTTGCGAGTGCCTTTATAGTGGTCGTACTTGATGCAGATGCATCGTCGCCACTCCTGGATTTCGCCTTTCGAAGTCCAGATGCGTATGTCAATTGGCTCGGGTCGGTTGAGCAGCAATCGGGCGGTTGAGATGTGAATTGAATTCATAAAGATTATAGAATTAAGATTTTAGAGGGAGGAATTTATTCCAACCATTCATTGTCGTCGGCATATTTCCATGAGAACTTGATGCGGACCAATTCTTTGTTTGCGTCCGTCACCTCCGATGATATATCGTCAATCAGAATCCGATTATTTCCACTGCCTTTGACGATTCGATAAACAGCGCGGGAAGTCAGCAGCTGGTTTATCCAAATCGCCTCGTCGTATGTCATCGGAGCCGTTTCCACATCATGCGTCACCTTTACCGACCTGTCATAGAACTGCGTCGTCCTATTACAAATCGCCTCACTCTTCTCCACATCCGTCTTAATCGTTGACTTGCCGAAGATGGCTATTGTCTCCAGCTCGTTGAATGCGTTTCTGAACCTCATATACTCAGTGGGCACCTCGTCAGTGAAGTACACTGCGAACTGTCGGTTGCCCACATGAAAAATGGCATACTTCGGTTTCACGCTATTGTTGAACAACGGGATCAGGAGTTGTCTGCAATAAGCATACGATAAGTTAATGCTCGAAATCGTATCTGCAGACGGCGATAAATAGTTCAGCGTATACTCGTACTGCTGAACGTTCTCCGTGTCAACCCCCAGCGTGTAGTAAATGGTCATGTACATCCGTTGCTGGACATTTGCTTTCAGATAATAGCAAATCGGGAGAACGGCATCCTTTGGTATCAATGCACTTCTCCTGGTAGTCATGAAATTGCCCGTTAGGAATTCCTCCGGATCGTCGCTGTAATTGAGATTGCAGTAGACCACCTTGATGTTGTCCACGTAAGCACTCGAGGACTGGCCAGGTTCTGCAGCAACAACTTTCAATGTTGCAAGAGACCTGTTATTGCCGTGCATAGATTCCTCGATAATAGAGCGAATGTTGCAGACCTTCACTGCACTATCATACGGATAGTATGTAGACGAGAAAACCTTCACCGAGTCGAGATAGATTTCCACCGTCAGTTGCGCTGCCGTCGTGTTGATCAACACTATTTGCGGCAGTTGCGATGAAAAACAAATCGAATCGAAAGATGTTGAGATGCTGGTAGCCATTGTTTCTTTTTGATGCAAAGATAAAAAAATCTTAAGTCGAATAAAAAGACACAGGAAAGCTATAGAAATATCCTTTTAATTTCGTATCTTTGCAATCCTCAAAAATGAAAGAACAATGGAAGTAGTCATCAAATATAAAGCTAAGAATGGGTTGGAGTTTGACGACCCATACGAATGTGAACAATACGAGAAAATCCTTGATAAGACACCAGGTACCCTGGGTAGTTTTTTGGCACGCCTTGATGAATATAAAGATACAGACTATTTTGCTGGCACTATTTTTTATAGAGTGGATGATAAAGTATGTTCAATCTGTCGTTGTAATTTTGATTTTTCTGATTTGTATGAAGGTGAGACCATAACTCAATCGATGAAAGATGCGCAAAATAGAGTACGCTGTACCGTAGGCGATATCCGTAAAACCTTTAAAGATATAGATCCTTACACTCCATGTGGTGGTACATATTTCGTATCTTCAGACCCTCTCATGAATGAAGGAAGAGGGTCGAATATTGATTGCTCTAAGGTATTCGATGATTAAATAGATAGCCCTCCTTATTGGAAGGCTATCAATTCAGCTTGCTGTGCTTTCTTTGCGCGCGGCTTACGCTGCTTCTTAGGCTTTGCCTCTACAGCTGGAGCCTGCTCCTGCTCTACCACTTCCTGTGGCTCCTGCTTCTCAGCCTCGGCTGCAGCCTTTGCTGCCTTAACCTGTGCTATCTGCTCTGAGAGCGACTTGAGGGACTCATCCTCGATATAGAGGCCTGTCTGCTTCTTCAGCAAGAAAGCGAAACGCATAGCTTTGTAAGCACTCTTGCAGTACGCCTGCTTCTGTTCTTCACCTGTGATGGCCACTGCCCATACATTGTTCTCACTCTTGTTAGACTTCTCAACTGAAACGATAATAACTTTTGCTTCCATAATACTTAATTTTTAAATTGTTAGACTTATTTTTATTGATTCTTATTCTTATAATTTGTAAACCTCTACGTAAGTGATGTCAGCCATCAAATCCAAAGCCATGCTTTCTGCAATCTTTGTGGCTTCAGCGAATGTATCAGCTTCCACCTCATATTCATGATACTCTCCATCCTCACAATTGATAACTACATTGTAGATATTGCCTGGATAATAGCGCTTGCCATATAACCTGCTGTGGCTAAAAATCGATGTTTGAATGTTCTGTGTCATAACTTTGAATTTTTATTTGTTCTACTTAACTTGTTTGTGCTCCGAGGAGCTTTTTTAATTTTTACGTGCATTATAGTAGCCAGCAAGGAGAAGGCATCGAAATGCAAGGGATGGCCGGAAAATTTTCACCCGTCGGGCCCAGAAGAATTTGGAATAGGAGCAACTGCACCCCAAAATCTTTGAAAAATTTCCGAGACAATGCACTTCAACCTTGCAGAATGCCGCTTGCGCTAACTTTGCAAAGGAAAAATAGAAAGCCCCTTGGTGCACACGCAGTGATGCTTCACAGCGAAGTAAGAGCAAAAGCTAAAAATGATGTGACACGACTCAAACAGATTTCACACAGCAGGTATGGCTCAGCGCATCGAAGGAGCCAACCTCTTTGGCAATATCTGTAGTTAGATGTATGAGGTAAGAGGTAAGAAGTATGAGGTGCCAGGAAGCGTTACCATAGACACAAAAGCCACAATGCAGAAAGCTATACCTATTTGTAGACGGGTGATGTCATGGCTAGAGGAATAAATTATGAATGAAGAATGAGAATTGAAAATACAAATAAGGCAACATCGGAAATGTATCAGAAGCAAAAGTACTGTTTCAGATGCAAGAAGTCAGATGTGAGAACGTGGTGGGCGGTAGGCATGGTGATTTCCGAACATCAGCAATCGTACTGCTGTGCTGAAAAAGGCAGATTCGTATTACTGCAGAGGCAGACAGGTGCGCAGCGAATGAATCCCCAAGGCAATTTCTCAGAGCGTCAGCAATGAGATATGTACCAGCCTATCTGTAAAGGAGTGAGCAGGAGCCCAGGAAAGTAGTGGTCAGGAAGATGCAATAAAGACTAAGCTTAAAGCAGCTACCGTTGCACAAAGCAGCCCATCAGCAAGCATCATACGACAGCAATAAGACATAAGCGTCCGTTTTGGCGCAAAACAATCCGACTGTCGCAACAAGTCGTTAAATAATCAGGCGTTTTTTTTGGATTACGGTCAGAAACTAGCTAACTTTGCATCAGCAATAAGACATAAAAGTTAGTAGTTTTTTCATTTCTTTTGTTTTAGGTTTTGGTTAGTTTGAATAAACAAGAGGCCCGCAGGGATGCGGGTCTCATTGTGTAATATCGGGAGGATGAGTGATTTCACGCCGATGAAGTCATAGCTCCATGACCTTACGGATTATGGCATCCTCCCGGATGGTTTAATAGTTGATAATGGTATCGCCAGCCCATTCTTCATTAATAGTAATGATAATCCTAATGGATGCAGATTTGATATTCTCTTTAATCTTCGGATACAAAGGGTTATTTAATTCTTCAGGATTATGAGCCATAAAGCCGTCAAATTTTGAAGAGAATCGGGTAACACTATCCAATGGGACCTCTTTGAGCCCCATCGATTCTTTGTAATAACCTTCCAACAGGTTGGTCAATTCCTTTTCACAGCTTATGAACAAAGGAGTTGCAACAATAGCAAAAATCAAAATCAGTTTTTTCATACCCCATCAATTTAAATCATCATCATCATTATCAATTAGTTTGGGAACTTTCGATTTAGCTTTCTCAAATTCCTTCAGATTTTGATAAACAGCATTTTTGAGTTCCTGTATTTTCTTCTCATTAAGAGCGATCTTCTTTTCATAAGTAAGCACCTTAAAAGCTTCCTCTATCGATTCAAAGTAAATATTAAGAATCAGGTCTTCTGCATTTTCATGAGATTCGATAGAAACTAATGCAGAAGAAACAAAAAGCTTGGCTATAGAAAAGGCAAGTACTGGGATTGAGACTTCTTTAAGTGCAGCCTTTTTAGCAATAAGTGTATTTGTCAAAGCAGTAGACAATATATCAATTTTCTGCAGTGAATCTGGATTTTCTTCAAATAAGAAATCTTCTCTCATTTTACCATATTCGACCAATGCATCAGTAAAGATATCAACGTGGTCGAATGCTAATGGAGGAAGTTTGTCGAATGAAAACCATTTAGCTTCGGCTGCATCGTCTTGCCCTTTCACATCCGTTTCATGCTCCACAAGCACAAGGAAAGCAACTGTAATCGTGCGCCCTCTAGGGTCTCGGTCAACTTTTGAGTAGCAACCTATTTCCTTAATATCCAATATTCCTTCACCGATTCCTGTTTCCTCTTTCAGCTCACGATAAGCACATTGCATAAGCGTCTCATCCATATTCATGAACCCTCCTGGGAATGCCCAGCTTCCCTTGTATGGTTCATTCTTCCTTTTGATAAGCAGAACCTTAGGTGTATCACCTTTTGTGAACACTACGCAATCAGCCGTAAGTGCCGGCCGGGGGTATTTGTATGTATATTCCATCATATTACCAGTTTTCGGGTAAAACAATATTCTCCATGTCGTGAGCCTTCTCGAACAGCGGTGAGATACTCCGGTGTAGTACGTTTCTTTTCCATTGTGCTCATCTTTTACCACGTGATACGTGCTTTGGCGCGTTGAGCCATCAGCCTACGTTTCTCCACTTTCTCTTGATCATGCATTGCCTCATGTCCATTTTTATCCTTACCCAGCTCGTTGATGTTATACGTAGTGTCAACAAGCGGTGCGAAAGATCCTCTACGAGCCATATAGAAATCCCTGATGATATCCTTCATCTCCTCAGGAATGAAGTCCATAATCTCGTTGCGCTGACTCATTGGAATACCCCATATTGCTTCGGCTATACTGCCGACAATAGCCCCCAATGTATCAGCATCGGCACCCAGACTGACCGCCAGTCGTACCGCATCCTCGTAACACGTACTCATGCTGATAATTTTCAGCGCCACAGGAACCGTTCCCTGGCACGTCTCATCAAACTTGTTGAGCACCGCAGATTTGGGCATGTTGATATCATACCCCGAGAACTCCACAC
>JAEEGL017059004.1_pt1 | contig 11270 bp, 2 predicted proteins | sample 9134231 | NCBI WGS metagenome assembly JAEEGL01 (sample SAMN16246548, study PRJNA631951) | gut metagenome | biome: gut microbiome; feature: rumen; material: fiber-attached | host: Bos | place: Iran: Karaj | collected 2018-10
AAGGACGAAGGGCACTCTGATGAGTTTAGAGAGGTCAAGCGTACTTTAGATGCAATGCATGTAGCAACAGTAGAAACTAGTAAGGATAAAGAGCCGGAAAGCCTTATAATACAGCTTTCTCAGGGACGATTTACATGGACGCCGGAAAACTATGCTAAGCTCACAGAGCTTTTTGAGTCTCTGACTACTTATCTGGCAACCCATGCATCATCAGGGAATAAGGATGTACAAAGCCGCGTTCGTTCTGCTAATTATCTGCTTGATAAAATTGCAACGGTAATGAATGCAAAGCGTGGCGATAAGTATGAAGCTATCAAGGAACAAGAAGAGCTTACAAAAGACGAGCAGGAAGCTGTAATTGAAAATGTTGAGCATATGGCTAAGGCCTACAGAGCTTACAGTGCACGAGTTGGTGAAGATTTAATTGCTTCAGCAGATGAAAAACTGACACGCAGATGGGATATGTTAAAGAGCGCTGAAGCAGATATCCTCTACTTTGAACAAACAAAGAGAGGTAGTAAGCTAAGTGATGATGAACGTTATCTTTTAAGCCAGTACAAGAGTATCAAAGAGTACATTGGGCTTAAAGATAGCCTTAAGAAAGATGCGGCATTTTCAAAGGCACTAAAGAACAAACGAAGCAAATACATCAAGAATCAGACCTTTGAACAGGTTGGCTATGACGAGAATAGGGATAAGGTAAAGCTTTCAGAGGCTGGGTTAACCAGAAAGCAGCTAGCAGGTGTCAGAGAAATAGACCACTGGATTCTTAGAAACTTCAAAAACGGTGGATACATGTCTTTGGGACTTAATACCGTAGATCGTAGTGATATAGCGGCCCGTCTTATGTCAAAGAGTCCAAGAGAGAGGCTCTACATTTATTACATTGTGCAGCATCCTACAGCCCGCAAGAGTCCACAAACGGGAGATGCTGTTTGTTCGCAGATGGATTATGAACCTGATGTTGGTAAGTTTAAGAACCAGATTATTGCCAGTAGATTTAAATTTTACACTCGTTTTTCAGGAGGTTATGTATATTGGCACAAACTTACCCAGGCTATGGCTATTTGTGAAAACAATATAAATATGCTTGAAATTATCGATAACTTCAACCAAAAAGAAGAGCTCAGAAAGGCTGGTATATTACCTGAAAAAGTAGAAAATAATAAACAGGACGAAGATGATGAAAAAGATGAGCTTGATAAAATTGACGATAAACTAAATCAAATGCTTATAGGTCTTTACAGTTTGAAGTCAACGATTGAGAAGGCAACTGATCCTAAAAAGTCTACGGCAGATAAGGAGAAGATTGAAAAAAGTATTGAAGGTGCGAAGGAAAAATTAAAGAATGATCTGAATGAGCTAATGGCGCTTCAGTCAAGTATTACAGACCAGATTAAAGATATTGATAGCAAAGCGAAGGGGACAGGAGCTGAAACCCCAGAAAATACGGTGCAAGTATATGGAACAGAGCTTTCAATCATAGGTAGTATGAATACCATTCTTAAAAATTTAGCTAAGGCAGTAGACTCCTTATCATTCCAAAACGTTATGGCTGCTGTGTATCCGGAAACATTTGTGCTTAGTAGCTTAGGCAGTATGTTTTCGTTGTTCTTTACCGCTAAAGCGCTTTTATTTGACAGAAAGAAAATGACGGGCAGGGACAAGGCTCTTAAATTCACAGGTTTTACATTGTCTACCGCAAATATTGTAAGGAGTTGTGCCTTTTATGCTAAGTCGATTGGAGATAATACTAATGCAGTTAATGGACTTATTGGAACTAGTACTTCTGGGCTTCTTACGTTCTTTGATATCGTCTACAGAGTAGCAGACATAGCCAACACTTCTGATAAAAAGGATACAAGGGCAGGTGGTATCAAGCTGGCTAATAGAGCAAAGAATCGAGATAGCGCTGGCGAAAAAAAGAGCGGTGAACAGTTACGAGAGGAACGATATAGGGATGGCCTGATACGTCTTGACAAGATACTTACTAAAAAAGAGAATGCCAGCATGGGATTTAATGCTGCAGGCGGAACACTATCTGCGGCGACCTCAGCCGTATTTTGGACAGCTGCTAGCTTGGGAACTGTACTTACTGGAGGACTTATTGCAGGTATCTCAGTTTTATCTTTTACCATATCGTCTGTTGCCAAGATACGCGCTTCTCGACTTGAACGCAGGATGCGCCAGGAGGTTGTTGCATCATTCTTTGATGTAGAAGATATGATGAGGAAGGCTGAAGCTGACTGGAAACGCGAACATGGCGGACTTAATATGAGCAGGAAACAGAAAAGTCAGTTAAGGGAGCAGATTCTTTATCGTTTGTCTTCAAGTATTGGATACTATTCACCATCACAGCTTTCTCATGAACTGGCTTTAGGATATGGGCAATATCTTTTAAATGGTGCTCAGTTAGGCGGCGAGACTGCTGAAATGTGTATAAATATAATCAAAGGCCTTGGAGTTCCATTCAAGATGGATCCGGAGACTAAGGAGATAAGAAAACCTACCGCTTCTGATATTGCGCATAAACTGTGTTAATGATGTGACAGAAAGGGGATACTATATGACTCTTTTTCGTAATAAAACTTTAGAAAATAATATTATCGTAGCTACGCAGGAAGAAAAGAGGGTAGATACAAATATTGTGCAAAAGGTTCCCGAGAATTTAGTCAATCCCCTTTCTAAAAAGAAAAAAGGCACGGTAAAGAAAAATAAATCTCCGGAGCAGGCAGCTTGGGACGAGCGTTATTACCATGATGGTGATACGAAATACCGTCTTGTGCCTGTGACTGGCGGAGTGAAGCCTGTATATGCTGTGGGTGACAATGACAATCTCCTTTTGCAAGATCAAAAGGACGAGGTTGAGTACGGATTTTCAGCGGAAATGCTGGAGAAGATCTCACAGAAGGACCTTGCTAAAATGTGGAAGGGAAAAGTAGCCGATAAGCCGGAAGGCTATGTCCCGTCCACAGAGGAAATCAGCGATATCAGACATGCATATCTTATAGATAAGCTCAGCGCTGAAGATCAGCAGGCTTATCTGGATACTCTAAGTGGTGGCGCGGATACCAGAGCTACATACAGATTTCTGAAAGATAAAGGCGTATGGGAGATATATCATCTTTTAAATCTTACACATGAATATCATGTGTATCAGCAGTTTAAGGATGAATATCGGCAGAAAGAATTAGAAAACTATGCTAAACGTAAGGAAGTGAAGGAGTCATCGAAACTTCCTTCTAATGAGCTTGCTTATGAGAAGCAGATAGGCGCTAACTGCTACGGCTGTGCCGGTTCGAAGATCATTAACCATCTGCTTCAGAAGAACATGCTGAATCAGAACAAGGTACGAGGTTTTATCCCTCGTTATTTAAGTCGCTCTGAATTTCAGGATCAAGGAATAGACTATGACTATGAACAAAGTAAGAGTGAAGTCGAGGAATTTGCGGGAAGCAGTAAGTCTCGTTATGGTAATTTCTTTGCTATTTCTGATGTTATTTTTGATAAGAAAGAACATCATGGCCTCGGCAGGAGGGATATTGCCCTTCATAAATGCACCTTTAATTTAGGTGCGACTAAAAGTCCTACCGCTCAGGCCAATATGATTGAAGCTATGAAGGGTAAGCTCCATGAGGTACTAAAAACCGGGGAGCCGGTAGCATTCTTTTCTAAGGGACACTATGTCACTATCGTCGGCCTTTCAAATAATAAAATTTCATATCTGGATTCGATGTCGGATAAAGCAAGCGAAGCTATCACCAAAAATATCGACAAATTCCTGGATGATATAGGTAATGAACCAGGACTATCTACTACAGAGTTAACCTGGGCTACGAAAATCACCCAAAATTCACTGGAAGAACTAAAAAAAGAATATGATGGCCTTGGAATTGATAAACAGACCGGAGAAGTTGTACGCACCAACAACGTACAGGAGTTTGATGACGTGGCACACCGTGTGGGTATAGCTATCCGCAAGACCAACGCCAAAATTGAAGCAGACGGCAATGAGGATATCGCTCATTATATGACAGAATCAGTCTGCCTGCATCGTGGTGCATTTATGTCCGAGAAGCAGCTTAAGAACTGGGAAGCTCGTGATGAAGAGGAATGGGCTAAGGCGCAGCAGGAGGGACAAAAAGAAGAAAAACTAGTTCCACAGAGTCAGGAAAAGCAAATCAAACAAGAGATAAAACAAGAAATAGAAGAAGAGAAAAAAGACGATCAGAAAGAAGAAGTAAAAGAAGTAGTAAAAGAAGAAATAAAAGAAGAAATCAAGATTAATGAGAACAAGGGCGAAGAACAAGAAGCCCCTGTTATTGAGGCTGTAAAAGAAAAGATAATACAGGTAGAGAAAAAGAAGGAATCTCCAATTCAGCGTTATTATTCATTTCTTAATCAGAATAACAGCAAGGAAACATTTTTTCTCCAAGCTACAAGAAAAGAACGTGCTAAAATCTATGGTTCTGAGAGTATTGTAATGAATCAGGACGAAGAGAATTGCCTGATTTCATCACTTCGATGCATGAAGATGTATGAATCGGAAGTTAGTGATGAAGAATTAATAAAACGCCATGTAGATATGTGCTGTCCATCAGATAAAGCCGGCAAATCCAGTAAAATAGGGCTTGCAAGGAAGGCTCAGTTGATGGAAAGTCTTCTGGCGAAGATAGCGGCTTTTGATATACATAAGGAATTTAATACTGAAGATCCAAAGGAGATGGTTGAGCTATATTACAAATATGAGCCGCTTTTTTCCTTTGCCAAAAAGAGAATATCGTTTATTGATAGTTTGAAGGCAATACAAAAGAATAAAGATGTGCCGATAGCACTATCTAAGATAGACATTGGATATATAGCGATTTATCTGCTTGAAATAGATGAATATGGAAAATATTTTTCTTCTCTGGTTGTAAACGAGGGTAAGAAAAGCACAGAAAAAAAACCTGATCCGGAGCAGAGGTTAGCGCCTGATGAGGCTCGTGCCAAAATACCGGATATCGTTGAGAAAAAATGGAACAATTTTGAAAAAGACTCCGGGCAGCTATTGGAACTTGCGAAACAAAATAAAGCATACAGCATTCGTGAAAAAACACTGGATGCCCGGATGAAAACTGCATGGCGAGAAGATGCCAAAAATGCAGTATATCCATATGATAAGAGTCTTGGACTATCAGTTATAAAAGCGGCATCAATAGGCGGATTGGATGATGGCTTATGTGCTGATCTTTATCGCAGCCTTCAATATGGCGGAATAGCACAGGAACAGGAAAAATGCGATGCATACTGTCTTGCGGCTGAGCGGATATTTGGAACTATTCTTTCTGTGAATTCTGATTTTTTGCCACAAAAAGGGCTGTCAGAAGCTTTTATTTCTGATGCAGATAAATATCGCAAACTTTGCGATCTGGCATCCATTGTTCCTGAAGTAATGAAGATGGTGCAGCTTTATAGAAACACTGATTCTGCAGGGAAAGCCTTAAATGATGAGCAGTTGTCTACTCTGGATAATCTATGCAAGCTCTTTTTTACTGCTAAATTATGCCTGGACGAACAAATGTCAGAAGCAGAAGATACTTTGGTAACGGGACAAAAGGGAAAGTCTTCTAATGCTAAGGACTTAGAGAAAACATATGAGCAGCTTTTTACATCGATGAATGAAGATACTGCTGAAAAAATAAAAGCGATGCGGGAGGCTGTTGATAATAAGTATAAGAACACGCAGCAGGCTACATTACAAAGAGCAGGTGAAGTTTTAAATGAACGCATAGCTGCAGGTCTTCCTGAGTTTGTACCAACACTTGCCAATGCGCAGTTGTTTGAGCCATATGTACAAAAATATAAAGATAGGGAAAGATATACCCCGTCCCGCCGTGAAAAAGAAATGAAGACAGAAGGTACAGAGCTTTTTAACAAGGTTGGATTCGCAAATAGGGTATTGAGGGGGGCCAACGTAGCCAAAGACAGACTGGCAAGAGAACGCCGTAAGATCAGCTTTAATCTGCGCATGGGGCTTTCAGATGAGCAGTTTAAGGCTATTACTGCCTTCTTTACTGATAATGCTTCAGAGAATAGTCGCCTTGTTCGTAACCTGAAAGGCAAAGTGATATCTGCAAATAAAAAGGAAACAGAAGAAGATAAGGCTTTGGCAAAAGAAATAGCCTTTCGTACAGTGACCGAAAAATTCCTTACTATAAATACGGAGGGACTTAATCTTTCTGATGATGAAAATTTATCACTAAATGCAGAACGTCTCGAGGATATCAGCCTAAAGGTCCAAGCTATGAAGACGCTGATGGATGCTGATCCGGCGTTTTCAAAAATGTTGTCTGCTCAAATCATAAGTGCTCCGGGGAAAGAGCAGGAGTCTCTTTATGATCGGGTTATGCTGCAGATGGATCGGCTTGGAAGGCTATCTGATCATTACCGAGTTCGCAAGCTTGTAATGACCGATGCTTATTACCTTTCTCATTACAATGATGAGATTGGATTAGAAGCCCAAAGAGGAGATGATTTTGAGAAGAAGAATTTGTCAAAACTCCTTAAAAAGAGTAAGGACACAGCTGCATTACTTGATGGATTAAAGACTGGAAATAAAATACCGGAACATTGGACTACTTCCGGCTCTACAGAGACCATTAGAGCACTGGAAGAAGATCATAAGAGGCGTGCCTATGCAGATGGCAGGATGGATACCTCCCTTGTTACAGAGGGGGCTGTTAAGTCACTCATAAATGAAATGAAGGACTTTAGAAGAAAGCATGCGAAAACTCCACTGAATGTTAAGACAAACTGGCCAAATACGCAGGAACTTTCCAAGGGATATTCAGAGATGTTTAGGAAGATGCTGCGTCAGGCATATGAAACAAATAATAGTGACGAAGCGTATAGATATGCTGAGAAACTTTTGCCGGGAACGGTTGATAAAATTAAGGAATTAAAAAATAGAGATGACAGTAATCGCTTGAACGGATACAACGTGAATATGAAATTTGATGATATGGTGTCGATGGAAAGCTTCGAATATGGTGCTGACATGGATCGTAGCCTTAATCATCTGGTCATTATGAGTGCGGGACAGCTTATGAGTGAAGAAGAAATACTCGAGTTGTTTGAAGGTTTTGGTGTATACCAATGGAAGGACATCGATTATTCAGATCCGGAGCAGGTAGCCGCAGCTAAAGATCTATACCTTAGAAGCTATGCCAAACTCTATCAGATCTATTCAAACGAGATGAAGAGACTTGCCAAAACCTATGGTTTTATGCCTGCACAGCTGTCACCAATATCGCTTACTCTTGCAACTAATTGTGGTACGGAGATTCTTCATCATTATTCATGTGCTACGGAGTTAGATGATATCATAAAAAAGCAAACGGTCCAGATGTCAGACGGACGGAAAATGTCTATATTGGATTATCTTGTTCTAAAAGGATACCTGACTAAAGAATATGTAGAAGAAAGCAAGCAGGTGGCTAATTTTCAGGGTGGAACAGGTTTGCTTATAAACAATAATGCCACTTATAATGGTATGTTCTTCAGGGACCCGGGCAAAGAGGAAAAATATCAGTTTAATCAGCTTACAGACAAGGGGTTCTTTGATTCTATCAACGCTTATCGCGGGCAGGAACAATTGCCAATGCTTACAGTCAAGGAAGAACAGGATGACTGGATACTGTGCCAGAGAGTGATGGCAGAAACCGGCATGGCTGAGCAGGGCAAGGTTCAGTATGCATCTAACCTAGGTGCCATTAAAGAGCAGGAAAGATATACCGCTTCAATGTTGCAGCTAAACCGTTTTATAGATAACCTTGCCAGCGTGGATACCTCCGGTCATTCCAAAGAATACAATTATTTCCATAGCTGCTTAAAAGATCTTATGGTGTGCTATTCATCTATTGCTAAGAAAAACTCTCCTGATGGTAAGAACCTGAATCCCGAGAGTATGCTCATCTTGCGAAAAGCTTATGAAACGACGCTAAAGGCTGCACGGACGTATATAAGACCTAAAAATCTAAACCATAGTAATGCTCTTTACCGCAGACGCTATGCTATTGTCAATGAGCTTATCGCAGTCATGAATAAAGACTATAAAACTCTGGCAGAAAAGCAACCTGATAAGAGCTATAGTCTGTCTGAAGCTGTTGAGGAAAGTCGTGAAGTACATGTGGATTTAACAAAGGAAAAAATTGAGGAAGTTGGGGCTTTTTTGAGCAAAAGGAAGGTCTTTCCCGCTGAGATAGAAGGAGAAAAAAAGCGCTGGGTATTTACAGAAACAAGTATTGTCAGCAATAAGATTAGTAAAAAACTAAGCAAAGCAGAACAGCTAAAAGCACAGAGGCAATTGGACTCATATTTAAAATACAATATGAGTCTCGGGTCAAATATTGACAAGCGAAATGCAGCCATGTCTATCATGGCTAAAGAACTTGGCACTCAGGCTAATATAGCTCATTCTGCTATTGGTAAAGTAACCATATCAGACGGCAAAAAAAATACGACTCTTAAGGGAACTATGATGGAGTTCATTGAGGGTATAAAGGTTGCTGAATTGAAGTCGGGTTTGGTAAAGGGCGATATAATTATGGATAATGAGGCTGAGATCATAGAGCAGTTATCCAATATTCAGGTTACGGATTATCTATGCGGGAATGTGGACCGTCACATGAACAATGTCATGTTTGTGATGGAGGATACCGGAAAGATAAATGAAAGCACCCAAAAGCCTATACTTCATATAAAACGAATCGTCGGAATTGATAATGATTTTTCCTTTGGCGTTTTGCTTGCAAAGAACCTTAAAAGACATACGAAAAAGATGAGCATTCCCGAGACGATGCAGCTGATAAGCAAAAAAACTGCGGATAACGTTCTTGCTCTTGAGAAGGAACGACTGTTTTTGATGCTGGGAACTACAATAAGAGAAGATGAAAAAGAGGCTATGTGGACCAGAGTAAGGCATTTGCAGCGGGCTATTATGAATGCCTCGTCGGAAAATACTAAGACTGGTCTGTCTATAGTGAATGACTTTAGTAATTACTATATTAGTGACCTTGCAGGAGCCAACCTTGAACGTGGGAATATATATCATATTTTCTATGGATCAACAGATTATCTTGGGCAAAAAGGAAAAGCCACTGATCACGAATATGTTCCACATAGGTTTAATGCCAAGGAAATTCGTTTGGATATTACTACCGGATGTAGCTTTAAAAATGGCTCTGATGATGATGAATTAGCGACAATGTTTGCTATGCATCTATATAGGGGTGAAATGGCGATGTCTCAGTCCAAACTGGATAAATATTTGATAAATACAAATAATTTAAGAGACTTCATGAAAAGATTACAAGAGGCATCCAAAGAATTTAATCTTTCAATAGGTTCTCTTTTTGACAAGGTAAGTTCTCTTAAAGACTACGGCGGTGGTAAGCAAAACCAGGAACGAATGGATCTATTCTCCAACAAATATGCTAAGAGTCATGGTGTAAACAGTATTCTGGATGTCTTTTACATAGATGGAAAACCGGCAATTGAAAGTCTGCCACAGATTAACAATCTGGTTAAGATTCTCCGCTCGAGAGCTGTGAATTTCTCATTGATGTTGGGCGGAGAAAAAGCGCGAATTTCTGATGAGGAAATCCAGGCTTATCATGATATGGTAGCGAAGGCTTGCATTATGGCATACCTGGTTTCAGGAAAGAAGCAGGTTTCCATTGCAAATTACCAAAAGAATGCAAAGGGAGAGGACGAGCTTGTAATTACTGATCTTAATGCCTTCATACATTCAAGAACAGATATTAAGGTAAGAATGGACAATCCGGTAAGAGAAAATGGTAATGTAAGTCTTATTGCGTCAAGCCGCAGGGATCGTCAGGAGCGATTTGATAAGATTGGTAAGTACGTCAAAGCACGTATTGAAATGGCAAATAAGAAGAAAGATGAATGACCTTATCCTTTCTCTAAACGCTCACCTGCAATAGCGGGTTCGCCCTGCTTGGTTGGGAATAGCTTCTGGGAAAGCGCTTTTACTTCCGGGTTTCGCCTGTGAATACGGATAATGGTATCTCCTGGATAGCGCTGTGCGGCCTGTCCAATTGAAAAACGCATCATTTCAATAAGATTAATTTTACTATCTGCACCTACTGCAAAAAACAAAACCGGCATAAGAATCCCGGAAGCACAGGCATGAACCAGCAAGAGACCGGTTATTTTGCCATCCGTCTTGATATAACAGGAGACTGACTGCTCGTACCAAGCCTTAGGAAGATAAGATAAATCCTCCAAAGCCGGATTTTCATACCTGAACAGGATATTCATTATTCCCTGGTAAAACTCCTGGTCATCAAGGGGGTCTATGCTTTGAACATAGGCAGGTGCATCCTTTTTGGCGATGGCAAGTGCTTTACAATCATTAATAGTAACCGCTATATCCATGCCTTCCACGGATTTTAAAGAAAAGCCACACTCACCCAGAGCGTCACTTTTTTCCTGTTCAAGATTCACACTTTCAAAAAAGGTTTTTTTAACATCCTCACTTTGTGCTTCTGCTTTATATCCGTCCAATAGGGGTGCAATATAGGAAGGATCTATGGCATAGATCCACTTAAGCTCTGATTCGGTATCATTGTCGTTTTCTACAGACTTAAGCTCCCAAATAAGAAGAGATAAAAGATTGTCGTCATCCGGATCAAAGCCTGCTATGCCGCGATAATACAAGCGAGACATGTTTTCTGCCACATCCTTGTCTACATAATCTGAATATTCGCTTATATTATCTCCAAAGATTGTTTTAATATCCATACTGTGCGTACCCATTTGATAATGTGCATGTGTTATCAGTTTATATTGGTAACGAAATAGCGAAAAAGTATAATCGCCTATGAAATTATTTTATTACAACGATATGGCAAAGTCTAGAGTAGCGTCGGCGTGTTAATTTATTGAAAATCGTGTATAATTGTTTTAATATATAGCGAATTGCCATAATTAGTTATCTTTCGTATAAATATCATGAAAAGCTTCTGATATTTTTTAAAGGAGATTATATATGAGCAATAAGGAGAAAAAAAGTAAATCAATAATTAGTGATGAAGATCTTGGGATAATTACCGGCGGCGAAGAGGATTCTGTACAGGTAGATGTCAGAGAAGCATTCAATAATTTGCGGCCTGCTTATGCTCTTACAAGAAGTACTAGTGGTGGCCTTCAGCAGGCAGCCGACATGCCGCAAAATAATGTTTTAAGGAAGTATCAGGCACCAAAAG
>JAEEGL010078406.1_pt1 | contig 11269 bp, 11 predicted proteins | sample 9134231 | NCBI WGS metagenome assembly JAEEGL01 (sample SAMN16246548, study PRJNA631951) | gut metagenome | biome: gut microbiome; feature: rumen; material: fiber-attached | host: Bos | place: Iran: Karaj | collected 2018-10
ATTGCCTGACCGAACTGACCTGCGCCTATGACGGCAAATTTCTTCTGAGCCATAATTTCAATCGTTTAGAAAACGGCGAAAATAAAAAATTTTCCGCTACTTTTTCAGTTTTACTACTGTGATGCCTGCGCCACCGAGTTCAAGCATCTCATCGTGAAACTCTGCAACATTTTGTCTTTTAGCAAGATATTGTCTGACAACACTCCGCAAAATGCCGTTTCCTTTTCCATGAAGAATGCGCAAATTATTTACGCCTAACATTTCGGCTTCGTCCAAATACTCTTCCAGATTGTGCATCATCTCTTCGGCACGCTGTCCGCGCACGTCCAAGGTGCTGTTGAAATCGGCGAGTTTTTTGTTAAGCGCATCCGCAATGGTGCCGGTGTTGAATTGCGACACGTGGCCTCTTTCCACACTCCGCGCCTCTTTCTTGCTGATTTTGATGAGTTTGTCGAGCTTGGTGCGGAAATTCACCGAATGGAAGGAAATCATTGCATCGTTGCCGTCAATTTGGGTTACCTCGCCAGCAATCTGGGAATCAGGCATATAAACGGAATCGCCCACGCGGATGGTCTTATCCTGCACCTCTTCGGCAGTCTGTCGTTTCTCCACCGTTTTTTTCCGATGGACAGGAATGAGGGCTTTCACGGCTTCGGCCTCCGCTTTCTCCACATGCTCGATCTCCTTTTGCATCTCTTTTTTGAAGGATTTCACCTCCTCCCTCGCCGCTTTGGTCTTCTCCGCATTGGCTTTCGACTCTTTGATTTCGCGAATCGTGTTCTCGATGATTTTGTTTGCGCTATCTACAATGTAGTTGGCCTGGTTCTTGGCTTTAGTGAGAATCTCCTTGCGTTGTTTGTCGAGTTGCGCGAACTTCTCGGCGTATTCGTCAATCATTACCGCTAACTGGTCATCGGCGGCACGCACCATCTTGAGCTTCTGTTCCGTCTCGATCTGCGTGATTTCAATCTCTTCCAGTTTTCGTTCGTAGTCGATTTGCGCTGTGCCGGACTTCTGCACGGCGTTGTCGATGATTTGCGGATCCAGTCCGATTTGGCGGGCAATCTCGTAGGTGAAAGAGCTGCCGGGTTTACCGATTTTGAGGACGAAAAGCGGAAGTAACGCATTGGTGTCGAACAACATGGCACCGTTTTCAGCTTCCGGATGCGTGTCGGAGAACATCTTTAGGTTGCCGTAGTGCGTGGTGATGATGCCAAATGCTTTCGTATCGTAGTAACGTTCCAAAATCGATTCGGCTAACGCTCCGCCCAAGGTTGGCTCGGTGCCGCTGCCGAATTCGTCAATCAGGAACAACGACTTGGCGTTGAGGTTTTCATCCATCATCTTAAGATTTTGAAGATGAGAGCTATATGTGCTCAAATCATTCTCGATGGATTGTTCATCGCCTATGTCGATAAAGATACTTTCGAAGATACCCATGTCGGAGGTGCTCAGCATTGGGACGGGTAGTCCGCATTGCATCATATATTGCAGTAAACCAACGCTTTTCAGGCATACGGACTTGCCGCCGGCGTTGGGTCCGGAAATGATCAGAATCCGTTTTTCAGGCAACAATCGGATGTCCAACGGCACCACCTCTTTGTGATGTTTTTTGTAGTTGAGGTAGAGTAGAGGATGTTTAGCCTGGTACCACTGCACCATGGTTTTCGGATGAATATGGGGTACCGAAGCGTCAATGTCGATGGCGAAGAGGGCTTTGGCGCGAAGGAAGTCGTATTTGCCCATCAGTTTTTGGGCGTCGAGGAGGTCATCGATGAGTGGGCGGATGGTATCGGTAATTTCGGTCAGGATGCGGATGATTTCGCGCTGTTCGGCGTTTTGCAGCTCCTTGAGTTCGTTGTTGGCATCGAAAACCTCCGTCGGTTCGATGAAAACGGTTTGTCCGGTGGCGGACTCGTCGTGCACGAAACCACGCAAACGACGTTTGAACTGGGCGGAGACGGGAATACAGAGTCGTCCGTTACGGATGGTCATTTCGGCATCCTCCTTCACGATGCCGTCCTGCTTGGCAGTGGCGAGAATTTTGCGGATTTGACGGTCTGCGTCGCGGGAGAGGCGATTCATCGCTCCTTTGATGTGGGCCAGTTCGTCGGAGGCGTTGTCGCGCATCTGTCCTTTATCGTCCAAGATGCGGTTGATGGCGCTCGTCAGGTCGCGCTGCAGCGGCATCTCCGCGCACATTGACCAAAGGCGCGGGTAACGGTTGTCCTCATGGCGCACCTTGAAATAGACGAAAATGTTGGTCATGGACTGGATGAATCCGCGCAAGCAGGCGAGTTCTTCGAGTTCGATATGGGTGCCGTCAATACGAAGGCGTTTCAGCGTTTCGCGGAGGTCGTAGAAGTCCTGTGCGGGAAACGGTTCGTCGAAAAGCAGCAATTGGCGGAACTCTTCCACCGCTTCCAATGCCGGCATGATCTGCAGCATGTCGGTCATAAACTGCATGCTTTCCACCGCTTCCGCCCCTTGCGGACTTAGGCAGTGTTCCAGGATCAGCCGCCGCACGATGTCAAAACCGATTTTCTCCTCAAAATTGTCTGGATAGAGCATATAAGTTTCGTCAGTTTTAAAATGGCTGCAAAGGTACGAATTTTGTTTGTTCGGACAATGCAAAGAAATATTATTTTTGCAGTTTGATTTCGTATGAAAAAGCGACAGCTAATATGGGTATGTCTGCTGATAGCCGCAGGGTTGCAGCTTAAGGCGCAAACGGGCGGGAAGTTTGTTTATAACTTCTTGAATTTCAGCTATTCCTCCCGGATGATGGGTTTGGGCGGCAATTTGGTGTCTGTACATGACGGCGACCCCACCTTAATGTTGGCCAATCCTTCCTTCATCAGCGAACGCCATCACAATAACCTTGCGCTCAACTTCACGGATTATTTTACGAAAAGTACTGCCATCTCCGCTGCGTACTCTTACACTTTCCCAAAAGCGGGCAGTTTCGCATTTGGTATTTACGGTCTCAACTACGGCTCTTTCCGGGGTGCTGATGAGAACGGTAACGAAACAGGGAAATTCTCTGCCGGCGACTACGCGTTGGTGGTAGGATGGGGTAGGGAACTTTCCCCGCATTTCTCCATCGGAGCTAATCTGAAGACGATTTTCAGCTTTTATGAATCCTACTTTTCCCTTGGACTTGCTGTAGATGTGGCAGGCAGTTATTATAACGAGAAGAAAAAACTTTCCCTCACCTTGCTGGCCAAGAATGTCGGTGTCCAGCTGAAAACCTATTCGCCTGGAGACCGCGAGCTGCTGCCTTTTGACCTGCAGTTTGCCCTTTCCCAACGGCTCCAGCATGTGCCTGTTCGTTACCATATCACCCTCCACTCGTTGTACCGTTGGAATATGAGTTACTATGGATTGGACAACCCTTTCATTCAGACGGATGCCATCACCGGGGAACCGCAATACCCTTCTAAGGTGGCTCAGTTTGCGGACAACCTGTTCCGGCATTTTGTGTTCGGTCTTGAAATCGAACCTTTGAAGTATTTTTCCATACAACTGGCTTATAATCATAATGTTCATCAGGAGATGAAAGTGATTTCCCGAAAAACAATGGCCGGTTTTTCGTATGGCATCCAACTGAATATCAAGGGTGTGCGGGTCGGCTTCTCCAGACAGCACTATGCCGTGGGAGCAACGCCGAACTGTTTCGACCTTGCATTTGATTTCGGGGAGTTATCCCAGGTTAATAAAGAGCGAAAAGCTAGAAAATTAGAACGAATCACCCCTTAAAATGAAGATTCCTTTTTCACCGCCCCATATCGATGACGCAATCATTGAAGAAGTTGTCGCCGCCTTGCGCTCCGGATGGATTACTACGGGGCCGAGGACAAAGCTCTTTGAGCAAAAAATCGCGGAATATTGTGGTATTCAACGTGTTGTGTGCGTCAATTCCGCATCTGCCGGTCTGGAACTCGTTTTGCGTTGGTTCGGGGTAGGTCAAGGCGACGAGGTAATCATACCCGCCTATACCTATACAGCCACGGCCGCAGTTGTCCTGCACTGCGGTGCAAAACCTGTCATGGTTGATGTGAATGACGAACTGCTCATGGATGTGGAACATCTTCGCGATGCCATCACCCCCCACACTAAAGTCATCATACCAGTGGACATCGTTGGTCTCCCCTGCGATTATGACAATATCATGGATTTTATCCAACAACCTTCCGTAAAACAACAATTTCATCCGAACAATCCCATCCAGGAAAAATTGGGTCGTGTTTTGATTCTTTCTGATGCCGCCCACTCCTTTGGGGCGCATTATAAAGGGAAAAAAACCGGCGCTTTGACTGATATTACCGTATTCTCCTTCCATGCCGTCAAAAATCTGACTACGGCTGAAGGTGGTGCCATTTGCCTTACCCTTCCCGACCCTTTCAACCCGGACGAACTCCATCATGACTTCAGTGTCAGCTCATTGCATGGCCAGTCTAAGGATGCGTTCACCAAAACCCAGGCTGGGAACTGGCACTATGATGTTTGCACTATCGGTTACAAATGCAACATGACAGACATCGCCGCCGCCATGGGGTTGGTGGAGCTCGCCCGTTACGACCGGGTTATTCTGCCGCGGAGAAAGAAAATTTTTGACACTTACTATCAGGCGTTTAAGAATGACTGTAGATTTCGGATGCCTGTTTATGAAACGGCTGAAAAAAAGTCCTCCTACCATGTTTTCACCTTGTTCCTGAATCATGTGACGGAGCAGCAGCGTGATGAAATCATCCAGAAGATGGCGGAACGGGAAGTGGCCACCAATGTACATTTCATTCCGCTGCCTATGCTGACAGCTTATAAGTCTTTGGGTTACAACATGGCAGATTACCCGAATTCTTACAAAAATTACGCATGCGAAATCAGTCTGCCCGTTTATTTTGACCTGACAGACGAACAAGTGAATGAGGTCATCCGTGTGGTGAAGGAGACTGTTCCGGGAATTCCCGGTTTATAGTTTGTACCACTCCGGGTGAGCGTGCGGTTTATCTTCCAGATTGAAATTCCCTTTGTGGTAACCCTCAAGCCCATAATATTGCGCTAAAATCTCCTGCATGTCCTTTTCGTAGTCGCCTGTGGGATGGAAAATGGACATGATGCCACAGGTACGGGTCTTGTAGTCAATGTACCCGAGGCTGATGGGCACTCCCGCCTCCATAGCGATCTGATAGAAGCCCCGTTTCCATCTTTCCACTTTTTTTCGTGTGCCTTCAGGACAGATAATCAGTGTGATACGTTCCCGTTCCTTGATGACGTTGGCGGCATATTCCACGAAGTTCCGTGTGTGTTTCCGATCTACGGGAATACCGCCTAATTTTTTCAGTAACAGATTCAAAGGGAAGAAGAAAAACTCCTTTTTGATGATGGTGTTGGCGTGCAGGTCATAGTATTGCATCGCCGCTAACCCGATGACGAAATCCATGATGGAGGTGTGCGGAGCCATCATCAATACGCTCTTGGGAATTGTGCCTTCGGGATTCGGATAGGGAATCGGCTTTACACGATAAATATATTTGAACAAAAAAGTACTAATCATGATTCAAGCTTTTGAGAATAAATTTGTTGTCTTTGATAAGACCTTCAATTTGGCAACCCATGCGGAAAGCACGATTATCTGAAAGATGACCGGCGGGAACGTTGAATATCAACGGAAAGTCAAACGTTTGGCAGTGGTCGGCCACAATCTCCTCGGCAGTTTTTCCAAACGGTACGGTATTGTCGTGCATATCACTCAGATGCCCGACTAACAGAGCCTTGATGTTTGACAACTTTCCACTGCGTTTCAAATTGAGTATCATCCGATCTATATGGTATAGGTATTCATCCAAATCCTCGATGAACAGCACTTTACCGGTGGTGTTGATGTCGGAGGGCGAGCCGATGAGGGAGTAGAGCATAGAGAGGTTTCCTCCTGTTAAAATTCCTGAAAACGGCTGTGGTCGCGACAACGGATGCGAATCGATTTCGTAGGAAAGGTCTTTGCAGGTTATGGCATCTAAAAAAGACTGGCATACAGGTAATTGTGTGTTTGTCTCCGAAACATTGATAGGCATGGTGGCATGCAATGTGGCTGTCTGGAGGTTTTGCTGGATGTGGCTATGGAAAACGGTGATGTCACTGTATCCGCAGATCCATTTCGGATGTTGGCGGAAATGTGTGAAATCCAGCCGGTCGATGATTCTGGCGGAGCCGTAACCGCCGCGCACACACCAGATGGCTTTCACGGAGTCGTCGTCTAACAAATCTTGGAAATAGCGGGTGCGTAATAGGTCATCCCCAGCGAACTGGTGATCTTCCGCAAAAAGTCTGTCATCGTAAAAAATGTTAAAACCGACACTTTTCAGCCATTGTTCCGCTGGTTGGATTTCCGCTTTGGAAATCTTCCGGGCGGGAGCGGCTAACGCGATGGTGTCGCCAGGGGAAAGATAGGGCGGAATAATCATAGCTGGATGTGTTTGTCTTCAAGAATTTGTGCGGTCAGTGTTCTCAACAACTGACGCTGTTCCACGTTGTTATAGAATCTCTTTTTATGTTTCGCCACTTTACAGTTCTTGAAAATCATACCCGTAACGCCTTGATATTTTGGATCTATCGCCGCAGTCATCATGGTGGCGGAACCTTGTTCGGGTGTGTTGATGAACGGGCGGAAAAACCAGTCGCAAAGTTTGTCCACCACAATGTTGTCCATTCGGATAATATTAGTGCTCACAATGAAAGGATCGGAAACATTAAAGCAGATACCTTCCTTTTTCCATGCTTCGGAGGCATCAAGCATAAAATAGTAGAGCGCCAATTTGGAGCTGCCGTAGGCGTTGAACCGGTTGTACTCTTTTTCGCTTTTCGGGGTGAAGAGATCCGGAGTTATTTTACCGAGAAAATAAGACAGGGAAATCATGCTCACAATGCGGGTGCCGTTACCCATTATGGGATGCAAAAGATTAGTTAACGTATAGTGTCCCAGATAGTTGACAGCCATCGTTAATTCTATGTTGTTAACACTTTTCTTTGGTTTGCTGGGCAGCACACCGGCGTTGTTTAACAAAACCTGCAAAGAAGGGAAACGAGCCTTCACCTCATCGGCGAAACGCACGATATCTGCCAAATTGCCGAGATCCACAGCCATCAGATGCAATGTGCCGTTGGTTTCCCGCCGGATTTCCTCCATCACCGGATGTGCCGCATTCTCGTCAATTACGGCCATTATAACCTCATAACCGGCTTTAGCCAATTCTCTAACATGGATGCGACCCATACCACCATCCGCACCGGTTACTAACGCAACACCTTTACTCACCATATCCCATCTTTTGTAAAAGTTTCACATTAATTTTCCTCGCAAATGACTTTATGAAGAATATATGTGACCGAATCCATATCAACTTTTTCATCTTCGTTGAATTGCTCGCAATCCGATTTTGTATAGTTATACACGGTAAATGCGGTGTCAGTTCTCGTGTCGAGAATGTCATTCTGATATAACCTGTCAGAAGTCAAGCATTTACATTCTTTAGTACCACAGCTGGCCATGCAAAGAATGCCAGTTAAGACCAATAAATAGCAAAATATTTTTTTCATAATTATTTTGTAGAATAGGCTAATGCGTATAATTTAATCTGTTTCATCATGGAGGCCAGTCCGTTGGAGCGGGTCGGGGAGAGATGATTTTTGAGCCCGATAGCGTCAATATAGGACAAATCATTGTCGAGAATTTCCTGCGGGGTATGTCCAGACAAAACTTTAATTAGCAGATAGACAATGCCTTTGGTGATAATCGCATCGCTGTCGGCAGTGAAATAAAGCAACCCGTCCCGCATTTCAGGATGCAGCCAAACCTGTGACTGACAACCGCTGATGAGAAATTCGTCGGTTTTGTATTGCGGGTCAATCATCGGCAATTCTTTCCCCAATTCAATAATATAGTTGTATTTGTCCATCCAGTCATCGAACATTTCGAACTCCTGAATGAGCTGCTCTTCCGTTTCTTTCATCGTATTCATAATGCGTAATAGTTTATCTGTCAATGTTTTAAGTATCGAATAAAAACGGTGCAAATGTACATAAATTACGAATATGTTTTACCTCAAGAACGGGTGGTTTTCGCACGGGAGGCTGGCTAAGGGGTGGAAGTCGCCCCGCAGCCCGACCGGGGTGGCGTTGCGGATGTCATAAACGATTTGAATGCACGGGCGCACCTCGTCAAGACCGAAGCCTTCTCCCGCTAAAATCCGTCGGTAGCTTTCGGTGTGAAGATCCGTGAAACCGTCGCTGAACTCGAACGGCTCCCCGTTGATGACAATCTGCCGGAATGTTGACTTTCCCTTTTCCACCATTTCTTTTGGTAGTGTCTTCTTGTTGATACTCAAGAAGTAACGTACTCTTGCCTTGTCAAAGCGGATGAAGCCTGCCACACGGTCATGGGTGGCAATATGGACGATGCTCTCCTGTACGTTGCCGAAAATATAGCATAGCATGTCGTAAAAGTGGATGCCGATGTTGGTTGCGATTCCGCCACTCTTGCTTTCATTCCCTTTCCAGCTGGTGTAATACCAGTAACCACGGGATGTAATATACGTTAAATCAACATCAAATACTACATTTTGAGGGGCATTGTCCACTTTTTCTTTCAATGCCTTGATGGCGGGATGCAACCGAAGCTGCAAAATGTTATACACTTTTCTACCCGTCTCGTTTTCAACATTTTGCAAAACATCCACATTCCACGGGTTCAGCACTAACGGTTTCTCGCAGATGACGTCCGCACCCAATCGCAGTGCATAGCGCGTATGGGCATCGTGCAGGTAGTTTGGCGTACATACGGAAATGATATCCAATTGGTTTTCGGTCTGTTTCAGCTTTGACACATGGCGGTCGAAGAGTTCCATTTCGGTGAAGAAGGCCGCTTCGGGGAAATAGCTGTCGATGATGCCCACGCTGTCCGATTTGTCGTATGCGGCAACCAGTTGGTTTCCAGTTTCTTTAATGGCTTTCAAGTGCCGTGGCGCGACGTAGCCGCCCACTCCGAAAACAGCGAAATTCTTCATAATGTCTTTTTTCAAATAGAGGTGCAAAAGTACAATTTTTCTGTGGGAAAAATTTTATTTTTGCGCCCTTATTAAAATTGAAGTTATGGGTTGGGTAGAATTATTGCTTTTGTCGTTGAGCTTGGCCATGGACTGTTTTGCCATCAGCTGTGTCATCGGGATGTTGCAGCCGGAACTGAAGCGTTCGTTTGTGCTGCGTTTTTCTTTGGCATTCGGGGTTTTCCAGGGTGGGATGCCGCTCATCGGATGGCTGTTCGGCGAGTCGCTGTTGGGCCCGTTGGAGAAGGTCGGTCCGTTCATCGCTTTCGGCATTCTGTTGTTCATTGGCGGTAAAATGCTGATAGAGAGTTTCAAAAAGCAGGAAGACGAACAACCCAAACATCTGGATATTACAAAGTGGAAAAATGTCATCCTTTTGGCCGTGGCCACGAGCATTGATGCCTTGGCCGTGGGATTCAGTTTCGCCATGATTCACGAAGAGCACGTCACTCGCGCTTTCCTCACTATCGGTGCTACCTCGTTTTTCGTCTCCTTCTTAGCCTACACTTTCGTTCGCAAGTTCACCAACCCGAAAATCGGACGTTACGCGGAGACGGTCGGCGGAATCGTGTTGATCCTCATAGGACTGAAAATTCTGTTGGGATAACTTTTTTTGACTTTGACTTAGACATAGACATAGACTTAGACTCGCACATCACACGTCAAATATTTTTGTATTTTTGCGGCGAATTTATTATGAGAAAGATTCTTGTCATTATTGCTGTTATGATCAGCTGGTGTGTGGCACTGGCGCAGGGGAATGTGCGGTATGACATCGAGCCCGCTATTGTCAGGATTCAAGAGGATTACGTCAGCAACTGGAAGAAAGTGGGGGAAATCAACGGATACCGTATCCAGATTGCGGCCTATTCGGGGGTGAACTCCAAATCGCAGGCGGAATATGCCAAAAACAGTTTCAACAACCTCTTTCCTTACACCAAAGCTTACCTTGTTTATAACGAGCCCTATTTCAAAGTGCGCGTAGGAAACTACCAGTCGCGCCTACAGGCATACAGAGACTTGGAAAACATACGTTTGACCTATCCGAGTGCGTATATCGTGCCGGATAAAATCAGTTATCGGTAAATCAGGAAACCGTAGATTCCCGCGATCAGAATTCGTCTTTTACCCAAATCCAGCGATAGACTTGGTCGCCGCGACGGACTAACTGCTTAACTTTCACGGAGCAGAAGACACCTTGGGAGACCTTTTCCACGGGTTTGTCGTCAAGGCGGATTTCCGTGACAGTGTCCTCATAAACACCCGTGGTGGGCCCGATAATCAGCATGTCATCGCCTACCGAAAGAGCATCCTCCTCCATGCAGATCTCCGCCACGCCGAGCTTGCTGAAGTAGTTGGTTATCTTGCCGATACGGCGTTTCATGCGCGTGGCCTGCGAACCGTATTTGTCCGCCCATTCTCCAGTGGTCCGCCCGAGGTAGTAGCCGCCCCAGAAATCGCGGTTATAGACGCTGCGCAAGCGAGTCATCCAATCGTTGATTTTCTCAATGTCAAAAGTCTGGTTATAAATGGATTCCAGGGCTTCGTGGTAGCATTCCGTCACCATTTTCACGTATTCCGGCGAACGTCCGCGGCCTTCGATTTTCAGTATCGAGACACCGGCGCGCACAATTTTGTCAAGGTAACCGATGGTGCATAAGTCTTTGGGCGAGAAGATGTAAGGGTTATCAACCTTCAGTTCGAGTCCGTCCTCGATGTCGCGAACCTCGTAGGCGCGGCGACACGGTTGCAGGCACGCACCGCGGTTGGCGGGCGAGTTGTAGTTGTCGAGGCTGAGGTAGCAACGGCCGGAGACCGCCATGCAGAGCGCCCCGTGAATGAAAACCTCGATTTTGACGAGTTCACCGCGAGGCCCTGTGATTTGCTGTGCTCCAATCTCTTTACAGATATCTGCGATTTGTTGCAGCGTACATTCGCGTCCGAGAACAACCACATCAGCGAACTGGGCGTAGTAGCGCACGGCCTCCACGTTGGTGACATTGCACTGCGTGGAGAGGTGGATTTCTATGCCGATTTCGCGGGCGTATTGGATGACGGCCATGTCGGAGGCGATGATGGCGGTGACCCCGCACGATTTTGCCGCATCCAGAAGTTCATGCATCCGCGGCAGCTCGTCATTATATATTATAGTATTGACGGTGAGGTAG
>JAEEGL010226050.1_pt1 | contig 11269 bp, 6 predicted proteins | sample 9134231 | NCBI WGS metagenome assembly JAEEGL01 (sample SAMN16246548, study PRJNA631951) | gut metagenome | biome: gut microbiome; feature: rumen; material: fiber-attached | host: Bos | place: Iran: Karaj | collected 2018-10
CTTAAAGGCGTCGTGCCCGACGATTTCCACGTCGAAATGCCGGCCGGCATACATCGCAAAGCGGTCGATGACCACCTGGGAGAACAGGCAATGGTTGCGATAGGTAGACCAAAGGGCCTTCCACCAGCCATAGCCCATCGCCTCGCGGTAGAAGCGCATCGCCGTCCGCCGGCTGGGGCGCAGCAGGACGCACCAGGGGATGATGAAGACGTCGGAGAAAACGTAAAACACCCGGACATCGATGAATCGCAGCAGCCAGATAAGGCTGCGGTGCATCCATCCATTTCCGAGCGTAGCGCCTTCCCAACGACGGTCACCCATATCCGCTACCCGATTTTGCCCTCGATATAATCACAGAAGTCCGAAAGGGTCTTGATCCCCTTCATCTCCTCCTGACGGATCTTGAAGCCGAACTGCTTGTCGACCAGCACGACGATGTCCACAAAATCGAGGCTGTCGATGCCGAGATCCTCCTTGAGACGGGCCTGAGGGACGATCTTCTCCTCGTCGATCTCAATGTCTTCGATCAGGAATTCCCTGACTTTGTTTTCTATTTCTATTCTTTCCATAAATCTATAGTTTCTTGAGAATGAGCGCGCTGTTGGTGCCGCCGAAGCCGAAGGAATTGCTGAGGACGACATCCAGGGGTGTTTCCACCGTTTCACGGGCGAAGCGAAGCGTCGCGGCCGCTTCGTCGGGATTCTCCAGATTGAGGTTGGGCGCCACGAAGCCGTGCCGCATCATCAGGAGGGAATAGACCACTTCGCTGGCTCCGGCCATCCAGCATTCGTGCCCGGTCATACCTTTGGTGCTGCTGATCAGGGCGTGCTCGCCGCCGAAAAGGCTGGTGAGCGCCTGCGCCTCGCACAAATCTCCCTGATAGGTGCTGGTCGCGTGGGCATTGACGTAATCGATCTGCGAAGGATTCATGCCGGCATCCTCCAAGGCCCGACTCATCGCCCGGACGCATCCTTCCGCGCTCGGCTGGCTGATTTTGGGCATTCCGTTGGACGAGAATCCATAACCCACCACCTCGCCGAGAATCTCGGCCCCACGCGCGACGGCGTGTTCGTATTCCTCCAGGACAAGGGCCGCAGCACCGCCGCTCGGGACGAGGCCGTCGCGGTCGCGGTCGAAGGGCCGGCTGGCCCGCTCCGGATCCGACATCCGCTTGGAGAAGGCCCCGAGGGCGTCGAAAGAAGCCATCGAGAAGTAATTCGTCTCCTGGGCGCCGCCGCAGAGGATCATATCCTGCAGTCCGCTGCGGATGAACATATAGGCAAGGCCGATGGAATGGCTTCCACTGGCGCACGCCGCACTCACCGTGAAGTTGATACCCTTCAGCCGGAAGATGGTGCTGATGTTCATATTGACGGTGGAATTCATCGACTGGAAGATGTAGGACTGGCCGAGAAGTTCGGTGTCGTGCTTCTCCATCATCAGGCGGTCGGTCTCGATGACCGGCTTGGCCGAGGAATCGTTGCCGAAGATGCAGCCCACCTCGTGCGCATCCAGAAAAGCGTCGTCTATACGGGCCATCTGCAGGGCCTGGGAGCTGGCCATAAAGGCATATTCCGCCTCTTCGGACAGCCCGCGGCGGAGATGCCGGTCCAACAGGCCCTTCATCTCCGGCTTTGGGACGATGCCCGTCAGGGCGGACTGGAAGCCGTAAACGAGTCGCTCCGGCTCAAGGCCGATGCCGGATTTTCCGGCGTGGAGCGACGCGCGTACCTCTTCCAGGGAGGTCCCGATGCAGGACCAGATTCCCATTCCCGTTACAACAACCCTTCTCATATTCTTCGAATAATCTTGAAACTTACAAAGGTATTGATTTTTATTTGATTTGGCAAAATTATTGCGAAAGCCCGTCCTTTATATAATTTTAACTATCTTTGTAGACTTATCCTTAATTATTGTCTGCAGCCAATGACTGACACATTCGAAGATATCCGTCCCTATACCGACGCCGAAATACCCGGCGCGATGCGTCGCCTGACCGCCAACGCGGCCTTCCCGATGCTGGCCGCCTGGCTTTTCCCCGACCGTCCCGCCGAAGAGATCCGCAGCATCCTCCTGTCCGCCCGCACGATCGCCGAATTCCAGCAGAATTTTATGATCCCCTGCGTCGCCGCAATCATCCAGAAAACCACGGATGGGGTCACTTTCTCCGGACTGGAGAAGTTGGACAAGGACAAGAAATACCTCCTCGTTTCCAACCACCGGGACATCGTCCTCGACGCGATGATCATCACCTGGCAGATGCTCCGGGAGGGATTCGGCACGCCGGAAATCACTTTTGGCGCCAACCTGATGCAGGGCGAGCTCCCCATCGATTTCGGCAAGTCCAACAAGATGTTCAAGGTCGAGCGCCCCTCGACCACGGCCTCTCCGAGGGAATTCTTCGCCTTCTCGCAGCGCCTCTCCGCCTACATCCGCAACAGCATTACCGTCAAGCACGAGCACGTCTGGATCGCCCAGCGCAACGGGCGCACCAAGGACGGAGATGACACCACCGACCAGGGCATCATCAAGATGTTTGGAATGTCGGGGCCGGACGACAAAATCGAGGCCCTCGCCGAGCTGAATATCGTCCCCATCGCTGTCTCCTACGAGTGGGAGCCCTGCGACGTGCTGAAGGTGCTGGAGACCTACGAATCCGCCCAGCGGGGCGCCTACACCAAGAAGCCGGGAGAAGATCTTAACAGCATTCTTACGGGCATCAGCCAGCCCAAGGGGCACGTCCATTTCGAAATCTGCGACCCGATCCGCAAGGAAGAACTCCTCGCCCTGGACAACTTCACCCGCAGCCGATTCAACAAGGAGGTTGCCGAACTGCTGGATCGCCGGATCCTCGGCGGCTACAAGCTCTGGCCCACGAATTACCTCGCCCACGATCTGCGTTTCGGCCAGTCGAAATTCCGCAACAAATACACCGCGGAGCAGAAGCAACGCTTCAAGGAGCGGCTCCAGAGCCTGTCAAAATTCGACACGTACGACATCGATGTCCTCAAGGATCTGATGCTTACGATCTATGCCACCCCGGTCGACCGCGTTTGCGGAATCACCAAAAAGTAACTACCTTTGTAGATTGCGATGAAGGCTTTTTGGAGCAAAATAACCGTGCCTGCAGCGATCGCCGCGATGGTTATCGCGCACACGATCGGCTCTTCGGACCGCCGTCCGGAGCGCTCCAATGCCTTGTACTGGTTCCCTTCCATCGACACAGTCGCCACCAATGACACCCTCCCCAAGCGGGACACCATCAAGAAGCCCGTCATTGACGACGATGACAACTGGGATGACGACGATTTCACCCTCTTCGGCGAGAAGAACGACACGACCCCGCGCATAATGGCCCGGGATACGATGAAAGTGCCCGATTCCCTGAAGCAGATCGATCCTTTCCTCTACAAATGGTACGTGGCCATCAAGGATTCCCTCACCCACCGGATCGTGGTCGACTCCCTGAAGGAGGCGGGCGACTCGCTGGACTGGCCCGTTATCGATTCGTTGTACCTGAAGGATTCGACCGAAACGGCCGATGCGCGCTTCAAGGCGTGGTATGCCTCCCTCTCCAAGAAGGAGCGCCGCAAGTATGACTACGAGCAGGCCCTCCCCATCAAGATGCACCGGATGGACAGCATTCTCCAGCGGAAAGACAGCCTCAAAAAAGTCCGCGACAGCATCACCGAGACCACCCCGCGCATCCTCGAGACCTACGCCCTCCCGGACAGCCTCCACTACAAGCGTTTCGTCTCCTGGAAGGAGGACCGCCTCTGGGGCAAACCCGTCATCGAGTCGTGGGACACCACCTTCAATTTCCACTTCCACGACTACCCCTTCCAGCGGGAGGACATCGGCGCGGCTTGGCTCGGCGTGGCCGGATCGCCCGTGGAGACCTACAACTTCTTCAAGCGCAATCCCGTGGACGGCGTGAGCTGGTTCGCTCCCTACGAGAGCTGGACCTATTCGCCCGAGACGCTGCCGATGTTCAACACCAAGACCCCTTACACCGAGCTGGAATACTACGGCACCCTCTTCGCCACCCAGACAAAGGCGTCCGACAACATCCGCATCTTCACCACGCAGAACTTCCTCCCCCAGCTGAACTTCACCTTCGAGTTCAAGAAATACGGCGGAATGGGTATGCTTTCCAACGAGTCCACCAACAACAAGACCCTCGTACTCTCCGGTAACTGGCTCGGAAAGAAACACGTGGTGCACGCCGGATTCATCCACAACAAGGTGGTCCACGCCGAGAACGGCGGTATCCAGGACAATTTCTGGATCCGGGATACGACGGTGGACGCCCGGGAGATCAACGTCTTCCTCTCGGACGCTTCCAACAAGATTACGAAGAACACATTCTTCCTGGACCAGACCTACCGCATCCCGTTCAACTTCATCAACAAGCTTCACCGTCGCAAGGCAGAGAAGGACTCGCTGGCCAAGGTGGTGGCCGATTCCCTGCGGCTTGCGGCCCTCGATTCCCTGGCCGCATCCGATTCGACGGGCACGATGCTGGATTCGCTGCTGGCCCTTTCCGCCCCTTCCGATTCGGCGACAACCGGTAAAAAGGGCCGGAAAAAGAAGAACCGTACCTGGAACGACGAGGATATCACGACGGCCTTCATCGGGCATTCCTCCGACTTCTCAATCTTCACCAAGACCTACACAGATGCCGTCACGCGCTCCAAGGCAGAGGCCAGCGCATTCTTCGGCGACAACTTCTACATCAATCCCTCCAAGAGCTACGACTCGCTCCGGGTGATGAAGTTGGAGAACCGCGTCTTCCTGCGCCTCCAGCCATGGAAGGACGATGCCATCGTCTCCAAGATTGAGGCGGGCGTCGGCGATCGGCTTCTCTGGCACTATATGTTCCAGCCGTCTGCGGCCATCTTTAAGCCCAAGAACGAACTCTGGCATTCCGCCTACGTCTATGCGGGGGCTGAGGGACGCTTCTCCAAGTATATCTCATGGGATGCAACAGGGAGCTATACCTTCCTGGGCAAGCAAGTAAACGATATGTATGTCGGGGGGAATGCCGTCTTCAGCCTGTATCCGTTCCGGCGCGACAAGACCAGCCCGATCTCGCTCCTGGTGCACGTCTCCACCGCCCTGAATACGCCCGATTACTTCCAGCAGAAGTTCTATTCGAACCACTACCGGTGGGAGAATGATTTCGGGAAAATCTCCACGACGAAGTTCCAGGCGGCCCTGACGATCCCCCGATGGAAGTTTGACGTGTATGCCGGATACGCCCTCCTGAAAGGGAATATTTACTACGATACGCAGGGCATCGCACGCCAGAACGACACGCCGATGAGCGTGCTGACCGTCGGCCTGAAGAAGAATTTCACGGTGGCAAAGGTCCTGCATTTCGACCACGACCTGATGTTCCAGCTCTCGTCCAACCAGGATGTCCTGCCGCTGCCGATGTTCGCCGGGAGAATCCGCTACTACGTGCAGTTCAACATCGTCCGCGCCGACGTGATGAAGATGCAGATCGGCCTCGACGTGCGGTACACGATGCCCTGGTACGCCCCCGGCTATAACCCGGTATCCGGCACGTTCCATACCCAGGATGAATTCCAGTACGGCCACAGCCTGACTTTCGATCCCTTCATCAATCTCCAATGGAAACGCGCCTGCGTCTTCTTCAAGGGAGAGAATATCGGGCAGGGCTGGCCGCTCAAGCACAAGGATTATTTCAGCGCCCACCATTATATCGGCACCCAGCGGTCGTTCAAGTTCGGTATCTACTGGCCGTTCTACGTGATGTCCGGCAAGAACAAGACGCTCTCCAGCAAGGCCGGAAGCGGATTCGGAGGCGGAGGCGGCGGAGGTCTCGGCGGAGGCGGCGGCCTGGGTGGCGGTCTCGGCGGTGCGCTCGGCGGCCTTCGCGGCGGCGGAAGAGGAGGATTCTAGGCGATGTCTATCTGGCAAAGCATACGGAAAGCGCTTTTCGCTCTGGTCTGTACCGGGGCGGCGATCCTGCTGTCCCCTCCCCGGCCCGTTCCCGCTCAGAGAGGCAATGTCTCTTCGGGAGATACGCTTGTGCGCTGCTATGTGATGACGGACGCCTCCGCTTCCGGCGAGCGTGCCGTCAACGGCGGGATGAGCGCGTTTCTTTTGCGGCGGTATGCCTCGGAGGCGCGGGTGAAGCCGGAGGTCAATTTCCTGCGTGACGGAGCCCTGGACAGTCTCCTTTCGGGGAAGGTGGAGGTGGTCGCGGCGATGGCGGGAGACAGTCTGGATATCCCCGGAATCCTGGTTTCGCGGCAGTTCGGCGACAGTCTGGTATGGGTGGTCCGCTCGGACGATCCCGCGGGACTCCTGGCCCTCAACGCCTGGCTTACGGACCTTACGCCCGACTATGCCCATCTGAAGAAGGATTATCTCCGCAGCCGCAGGACGGGATGGCAGATCAGCCCCTTCGACGAGCACATCAAGAAGTATGCGGCGGAGTTCGGCTGGGACTGGCGGCTGGTTTCGGCGGTGATCCGTCACGAGTCCCGGTTCCGGATCGACGCGGTGTCTCCGCGCGGCGCCATCGGTCTGATGCAGATTCTGCCGTACCGCTATTCGGCCGAGCAGCTCTCCAACCCGGAATTCAACATCCGTGCAGGCGCGGAGCATCTTTCCCGGATGCGGAAGATGTTCAAGCCTTACAGCGCCGATGCCGAGCAGAACGTCAAGTTCACCCTGGCCGCCTACAACTGCGGCGAAGGCCGTGTCCTCCAGTGCATCCGCTTCGCCGAATCCATCGGCGTCGACGCCCGCAACTGGGACACCATCGCGGTCCGCGCCATCCCCAAAATGCGCACCTTCTCCGGCAAGCAGACCATCCCCTACGTCGACTCCGTCCTCCGCACCTACCACCGATATCAGCTCCGGTATCCGGACTAGAGTGATCCTTGAGTAAATTGCAACGAGAATCAAATCCGCTTCCTATGAAATATAAAGTACTTTGTCTTTTGGTTGCCTTGTGTGCACTCGTGGCTTGCACGAAGACCGGCGATCCCGGGAAATCCAAGGGGAACAATGTGGTGGTCACCCTCCAAGAGAATGGAATTATCTTTAAGCAAAAAGGTTCTCTGGAAGACTACGTCGGAAACGGGAAATACACCCTTCTTTTCTTCTGGGCCTCCTGGTGCTTTCACTGCGAGCAGGCGGCCCCCAACGTGGAAGCCGCGTACGTGAACTACCGAGACAAAGGACTCGAGGTCGTCGGCATCTCCGAGGACTCGGACACGGACGCGGCCGTGAAAGCCATCCAGGATCTGGAACTCCACTTCCCGCAAATTCTTGACCCCTCGCGTGAGCTGGGCAAAAAATACGACATCCTCGGCTACCCGCAAATTCTCCTCATCGCTCCGGACGGCAGCATCGTACAAAACAACATCGGCAGTACGAACCTCGACAGCACCCTGCAGAAGGTGCTGTAGTGCATCTCCAAACCACGATTAAATAGGGCGAGGACCTTGCCGTTCCGCCGAATGGTGGACTTTCAGGAGAACTCGCTCAAGACTTGGTTAAGTCTATCGCTCGCCCTTCCCACGGGCGGTGTTTGCTCCGCAAACTCCACCGCCCCCGCGGGCCCCTCCCTCTCCACAGGCCGAGGGCGGCCAGTCTCCTGAAAGTCCACCATCCGGCTCCACAGCATCCTAGCATTCCGAGCCCCCCTGTCATACCGAGGCCGTCAGGCCGAGTGTATCTCCTCCCCGTCATTCCTGGCGGCTGGTGAGCCCGTCGTACCATGATCCGGAATCTATTCCCTCCTCCGTCTGCTTGTCTCCGGGAACAGGGTTTGAGAAACTTCCGGTGCTTCGCACCTCCATCCCTCCCACTGCGGCTGACGCCTTGTGGGCCCCTCCCGTTCACGAGGCCACGGGCGGCCACGGTTTTCAAACCCTGTTCCCTGCGGCAATCAGACGTGTCCCTGGTGTCGATAACCCTCCAATCGAACGGACGGTTATCGACGTTTTCGGGCAAAATCGTTGATAACCATCCACACCTCCGGAGGGATATTGACAGTTCCTATCCCCCATCATTCCGGACGGTTGGTGAGCCTGTCGAACTATGATCCGGAATCTAACAAACCAGCCCGGCCGTGGGGGCCGGGCTGGAGAAATACAATTAAAGGAAATCACTCTGCGCTAACCCCCCAAAGCACAAATCTATTTCCACTTGTTGCCGTAATCTTTAATTCGGTATCCGTTGTAATACTACTTAGATTTTGGACCAAATAAAAATCTTGATTGGTCTTACCCGAACTAATAGTAAACGGGGTGTTATTAGCTATTCCTGTATCCGATGTTACAGATATATTCTGAGCAATAGTAGTGGACCCCTTTGTAATTTTAATCTTAACGGTTTGTCCATTCCAACCTGCAATGTGATAATGCAATTTAGTTGTGCCAGCTGGAATTGTAATAGCAACAGTACCAGCCGCTTTACCCGTTCCAGCTTTAATAGCATCATATTCTACCCCATTAACGGTCACTTTAGCAGTTGTGGCTTGAGTTCCATTTGTTGTCGAAAGCGTAATGTTTCCTACTCCATCACTGGAATAATCCACACTTGAACCTGAAGACAAGGTGGCCGTTTTGTGAGCTGTAGCAGAGGCAGCATCAGAAGCAGAAGCGACAACATCAACGCTATATGTACCATAATCCGCCATCGTGAAGGTATGGCTCCCTGCTGCAGAAGCGTTATAAGTCTGTGTGCCGCATGTCACCACATAACTAATTGTGCTTGATGATCCCGTAGCAGCTCCCCAAGTAACAGTTATTTGCTTGTTCGCATCATTCGTCGCCACAGATAAAGAACCAGGTGTCAAGCCCTTAGACTTGCCATTAAGGGAGACAAGGTATCCACTGCTAGTTTCAGGAGTGGTGTTATTATACACGGTTAACGTGCCATAGATAATCACCTCATCACCAACAGCAATTTGCGCATTTCCATCAACCCAACTTTCATCATTAAAGAATTTAATATTATAACCTTCAAATGTTTGTGTATTGTCCGCATTATCCGAGAGCCACATATTAGCCGTACCATAGCTTGCATTATACTGATTCTGAACCTTTGAGATATAACCAGCAATGTAGTAAGTCCCCGTATCACCACTCAGAGCCAAAGCACGAGCCTCTGTAGGTGTATAAGGATGCTCAAGCGAACCATCGTTACCAATAGCGGTAGCCGCGTCCTGTGTAATGGTGAACTGATAGCTATTAGGAGATACGCTGGCAGTAGTAGATACCGTGACAGAATAGCTTGCCGTGCTAGCTGTATTCGTATTCGCCGGAATCTCGACGGTTACTGAGCCGACGCCCGTTCCTGATGCGGGGCTGACCGTGGCGCCACCCGTTACTGAAGCCGTCCAGGCAACATTACCAGTCACATTGATGGTCTTGGTACCACCAGTAGCGAGGACATTGTCCGTATTAGGCATAGATGCGCCGAAGGAAGCCGCAGGCTGTACGATACCCGCCACGATGTTGACATCATCCAGGAAGAATCTGGAATTCGCAGCTTTCTCCCCTGTAAATGTCACAAAGAACGGGCTCTCAACATCATCAAGATAAACCGTGTATTCAGTCCACGCTCCCTTTACCAAGGTAACAGAAGTAACAGGAATTGTCAGAGCCGAATCTCCGTACAAATCGCCGCTGGAGACCGACAACTGCAAGGTTGTACTCTCACTGCCGCCATTCCAAGCACCAGCCTTGAATGTCAAAGTAGCATCACCAGAGTAGGAGATGGAAGGGGTTTGGGCAGATCCTAGTTTAGAAGTAGTACCAAATTTAGCAGCTCCGTCAGCACCGGAGGCGTTTGCGACAAACCAATCATCATGATCAGGTGTAAAGGTCCCGTTTGCAACACTTCCCGACCAACCCATTGTTCCAGTACAACTGTCAAAAGTCTCCGTGAAGGGAAGTCCCAGAACAGAAGCGGCAGGATTCACCGTAATCGTGTAGCTTGCGCTTCCTGCTCCGAAGAAGTCATCTCCAGCAAAGGTGGCCGTGATGGTCGTCGTACCAGTAGCATCAGGCACCCAAGTGATCACTCCGTCGGAAACAGTAGCCAGGGAAGTATTGCTGGAGGACCAGATGATGTCGGAAATGCTGTTCGGATTGTTCAGCGTTTGACCGGTGAAGTTGTTGTAGTCAGTATCGTCAAGCGTGAAGGTGTAGCTGGCATCCGTGAAGGACAGATTAGCAGGCGGCAGACCTGCAGCCTGATAGATAAACACCGTCTGTTGGCCTGATTCATAGCAGGCAAAAAGATCACCGTTCCTCCTCAGAATATTGCGGGTATTTTCGCCCTGAGCCGTAATCGTTGCTTCCTTGTTACTGATGCTGATCGTCCAGGATGCATTGGCATCAAGGTTATCTTGTGATCTCAAGTAATTATTAGTACTACTAGCCGCATAGATATATTTGCCTGCTTGAGCGCCATTTTTGCAAAGGAATGCGTACGTTCCTGATGTCGTTCCATTAGTAAGAGTGAACACCTGAACAACCTGATCATCAACTTCTATGGTGCTCCAGTCAGCGCTCTTAGTAGCAGTGGCTGAGCCTCTATTGTTATTATTTTGTGTGGTTGAGAGTGCAAGGTTCGTTTCTCCATGAGCCGCAATAACCACATCAGCCCCAATAGACAAACTGCTCACGTTCTCAACAAGCGTAAATGCACGGCCATCAGGCACTTCGCAGCCGCTCAGATTGACGCCGAAACGACGTACTTCGCCGGTAGCAAAAGAAATCGTCTTGGAGGAAGTCTTACGATATTTATTCTGATCTGTAATAACAGTAACCGTAAAAGTAGCATCTGTTACCGGAGCCGTCGTGAAATAAACCGGGAATTCGCCGGAAGGGGGAACTGTATTATTAGACGTATAAGTAAAGGTAAGTTTCTTCCCGGCGCCAGAATAATTACCTGTATTAAGTACATACGTCGCCGCGTGCTGCTTATCGGACTCAAACGTTACAGTACTGATAACCTCACCAGGAGTGAGTCCCTTCAGCGTCATCTTGTTGACGGAAACTTTTCTCGTCATATCGAAGACAAATGAAGTTGCATCACGGCCGTTATCAAACTGCTCAGAAACAAGAATATCTGCCGCAGGATCGAACGTATCAGGAAGCGGACTCTGCGCTGCAGGAATCTGGGGATTGTGGGATGTATTGGCAAAAGAGCCGGCATAGGCGGCCTGATAATAGAGCAACGTCTCAGGGGCATCTCCCGTGAATGTGGCAGTGAA
>JAEEGL010733697.1_pt1 | contig 11269 bp, 4 predicted proteins | sample 9134231 | NCBI WGS metagenome assembly JAEEGL01 (sample SAMN16246548, study PRJNA631951) | gut metagenome | biome: gut microbiome; feature: rumen; material: fiber-attached | host: Bos | place: Iran: Karaj | collected 2018-10
ACATAAAAGCATGATCCAACCTCTGAACCAAGGGGTTGGATTTTTTGTCCTTTAATTGTATTACAATACCCGGTCTGTATACTGTACATGTATGTTTTACTGGGAAAACAGGGCACTTTGGGCCTTCTGTCACTTTTGTTTTGAAGCTCCGGTAAGTATAGAAAAGAGGGTATGATGTACACGATAACAGATCTGACCCGGGATAATACAGAGTTTTTTGCGGATTATATCGGCGGGGCTATGGCAGAAAACATCGGCAGGATCAACTACAGGGGCTTTGTGCTCACCGAAGGCGATTATAGACCCGTTGCCGGTATGATATGGAGGATAAAGAAATCCGGTGCGTCATCGGATGCGGAAAGCATTGTCGAATGGATCCGCGCGGACAAAGAAGATGCATTTAACGAAATGCTTGCATCTTACAAGGACTGGATAGGTGAAGATGAAGTGGTCCGTTCCGGAGTAGTCATACCTGCAAAAGAAGGTAAGGAAATAAAGAACCTGCTCAAGACTTCCGGTTTTTCCGTTAAGCTTACCGAAAGCGATCTTATAGTTGCAAGGCTTTCGGTCCTTTCTGAAGTGAATCTTATAAAGAAATTCAGAGACCAGCCCATACCCGATAGTATCAAATCTCTTGATCAGATCCCTGTAAGAGCCTTCAGAAGTGCGATCCTTAAATGCGACCGGTTAGGTAAAACCGGGATCTGCGACGATCTTGCGGATCTTTCCCTCAGGTGGTTTGAGGAGGATGTTTCCTGCGTATCTGAAAAAGACGGTGAGATCAACGGCATGTTTCTTTTTCACAAGAAGCCTGCGGGACTTATAACCGCCCAGATCTTAATCTGTTTTGACAATTCTACGGGTGTAACGATCCCGTTACTCATGAGAAAGTTCATAGAAAACATGTATAAAAAATACGATCCCGACACAAAAGTGGGATTTGACAGACATAACATTCTGGCAATGCGGTTATCGGAAAAACTGCTGCCAAGCGGTTTTGGAACTCCCATATATTCAGGCACAAGAGACGAAAAATAACAAAGAGAGGAAAGAAAAATGCCCAGAAACGGTCAAAACGGACAGAACATGGACGGAAACCTGATGGAAGAGTTTGAAGTGCTTGAGGCACCTGTCATCCAGGCAACCGACTTCATGAACAAGGACGTGGAAGTCAAGCAATTTGACAATGAGCAGGCAAGAAAGAACGCTCTTTTGGACGCCCGGGTTCAGGTCGCAGACATAGATAACTTCCTCAGTAATAAGGACTATGACTACAAGACCGATAAAGAGCGCCTTGAAGGTGAGACCGAGAAGTCAAAGATCGGGGTCGTCAAAGAAAGGCAGCTTTCCAATATCTTTATCAATTCCACAAAGCGCAAAGACGATTCCAAGGAAATGAAGGCTGTCAAAAACGGCCTTTTAAGAGTGGAACAGGCTCTTGCGCAGCAAAGACCCAAAGAAGGAAACCGGACCCGTCCCGTGACAGGGGAAGAGCTTCTTAATCTTGAAAACGTCTATATGGGTGCTATCGAGGCTGCAAAGACATATCTTTTTAACCGCCTTGACAAAAAGCCCAATGAAAAGATCAACAATGTAAAAGAAGTCATTCAAAGACTCATAAAAGAGCAGGCATTGCTTGCTCAGGTCCGCATGCGCATGAATTCGGGAGATCTTACTCCCGATGATCTGAGGGTTGACAAGACCACTGACCTTCTGGTCATGGCAGACATCTATAAGCAGATGCCTTCTTTTGTCAGGAAAAACGGCGCGCAGCAGGAAAACGTTCATCCCCTTGAACAGCCTGTACTGAGCACTGCGGAGCAAAAAGAAGGGTCGGTGGCTTCACTTAAAAAGTACCTCCGTCCTTTGTTTAAACTGATCACGGGAGCGGGTTCTTTTGCCGAAGCCTACAGAGGGGTAAACCTTAAGGATGCCAAGCAGAAAAGCTCCCTTCAGACACTGGTTGGCGCCCTTTCAAAGATAAAACAGGGAGTTGCATATGTAGACAACTTCTTCTTTTACGATGAGATAGCTCAGATCAAGCAGGATGAAGACAACCGCCTGTCTATCGTGATACAGGGGCAGAATTTCAAGATCCCCGGTACCACCAATGACCTGCTTGCAAAGCTTGGGACCACCATGATCGACAACGCCGAAAAACTCGGCACAGATAAGCTTGACAGGCTTTTGATGAATTTTGATATTTCGGATGAATCACAGACAAGGATCACGGACCTTAGACTGACCCATGATCTTTCCGTTAAGGTGCTTGAAAAGTTCGGAAAATTTCCTAAGCCCTTCTTTAACAATATTCCAACACAGACAATTAGGACACTGGCCGTTCATCTTTTGAACGGGGATATGTCAAAAGATGAGATCAAGGATTTTGTGGATGTACAGAATCAGGAATATGAGACTAAGGCTTTAGGCAGAAAATACGACCTGACTATGGTCTATTTCCTGATGTCTGATTCTGTGATCCAGGACAGGATATTGGATCAGTATAAGAAAAGAGAAAACACAGATTCCAAAAACGCCGGCATCGTCGCTAACACCAATATCTACGAGAGAGCAGTAAACAGCCTTAACGAACGCGGAGAAGATGTTAACAAACAGAGTATCTTCGGCGAGATCATCAGGGGACTTGATACCAGGATGCTTGACTATGAGACCATCACCCTTGAGACATACGTAAACGGCAAGTATAAGTTAAGCTCCAAGGATTTTGACGGAGTACCCAATGCCATGCTGAGGATCTTCCTTGAAGAGCATGCGGGTGAGGATAGCGTCAATATCGAGGAAGTCAGTAAGCTAAGGGAAGTATGTAAGGATGCAGGCTTTAAGCAGCAGATGCAGAACAACATGCACGATCTTGAGCTTGACATACTTGTAAAACGTGATGAAATGGCAGGAAAGATCCGTGTAACGGGTCTAAAGAAGCCGGAAGAAAAGAGAAAACAGGCCGAAGACCGTAAAAAAGCGGAAGCAAGCAATGAAAAGCTGAAAGAAGTAATGGAAAGCGGTGAAGGCTTTTTTCATGAGCTTAAGGTCGCCAATGCCATCACTGCAGCTCAGGTAGAAAGTAAGAAGGTGGAGGCTGACAGGGAAAAACAGAAGGAACTTACGCAGAAGTTCATGGCTGACATTTTCTTTTCAAAGGATACATGGACAGAGGACGGTGCCGAGTTAGATCCCGGGGAGCGTCTAAAGAGAGTGCTTGCGGATAATTCACCTGCAATAGCGTACTTACTGAAGGAATACCTTTCTCAGAAAGTTAAGAAAAAGAAACCGGGGGATGAGGAAGCAATATCGATCCCGCTTCTTAAAGAGACCATTGAAAGGATCCCAATCGCCGGAGATGCTGACGGCTCCGATATGGGAAGTGTCCTTGAAGAGACCATAACCCGGATGATAGATTCAATCGCAAAACAGCAGATCGGAGATGATGAAAATTCGGGTTTAGCCTATGCTAAGCTGAACCAGATCCCCTATGCAAATATGGAAGCGGAGTTAAACAAGCGGTTTTCTGAGGATAACCCTGCCCTTTTGGCAAAGTTTAGTGAAGCGGAAGCCAATATCAATAAAATGATCGATAAGGCTACCGATGCCATTCAGGAAAAGTTTAATGAAGTCCAGGGTATCAAATTCGATGAAAAAGGTGATATCGTTATCGAAGAGGCCGAGAACTCTGAAAGGGTAGACAGACCGAGCAACCATAAAGCCATCAGACACGAGATCAAACTAAGAAAACTGGAAAACGACTTCCTTACCAAAGCCGCTAAGGTACGTACCCCCTTTGCAAATCTTGAAAAACCCGAAGGCATGACTGAGGATAAGGATAAATTTGCGGCGTTAAAAGCCTTTTTGAATGAGAATCCCGGAATAAAGGCTTATATCGGGGAGCCTGATGAAGCAAAGCCTTATGCCGAAGAATACAAAAGACTTCACGACAAATACCTTAACGGAAGTGCATTCTTCAGAAATCAGGGCGACTATGTAAATGGGCTTGTGATCAGAGAAGAAAACCTCATGGGACCTGCCAAAGTCTTTACTGATGAGCTTGAATCCAACAAGACCGCATCCCACGGAAAGCTTTCAAAAGCTCTTTACAGAGAAAACGAGAACGATCAGGACTGGCTTGTGAATACCCCGGCAATGAAGGCGTCCGCAACAGCCTGCAATATTACAAATACTGCCAGGGCACTCATTGAAGTGGATACTAAGAACGAGCAGGCACTCCAAAAAGCATACGCGCTATTTGACAGGTCCTGGTGGGATTTTGCCAATATGCTGCCTTATAAGTCCATAGCTGTGGTGTCAGATATTAAGGCAAGAGTATCGGAACAGGTCAGGCAGTCCCTCAGAATGGAAGATGATGTGCCTGTAGAAGTCACAGACCGGGAAAAAATGGTCGAAGCCCTCAATATGGTCATAGACTATGTCGAACCGCTTACACATCTTAAGAGTGATGCGGATACCGTTTATAAGCTTAAAAACAGTCAGGATCCGGAAGAAGTCAGTCAAAGGGAACTGGCAGAAGAATCCTTTAAGACAAATTTCAGGGAAATGGAAAAAAGCTTCATCGAAGGCAAGATGAAGACTAACCTTGACAAGCTGATCGCTCCCGCAACAAGAGAGATCGGAAGAGAATTCCTGACTCCGTTCTTTGAAGATACCGCAAATCACGGCGAGGAACTTAGGACTGCTTACGAAGATTTTATCAGTAAAACCGCTGTCTTTAAGGAGAAAGAAAATCTGTTCTTAAGGAAGTATCAGGCAAAGTATTTGGATGATGCTATAAAGAATAATGATCCGGAAGAAAAAGCCCTGGTAGAAGAGATAAAGGCGCTGGAGCCTGCATATTTTCAGGCCAGAAGAGACTTTGCAAACGTATATTACAAAGTGCTTGAAAACAGGTTAAAGATCCGGGCCTGGGAGGCGGAAGGAAACTCTCTTAAAGAAGCCGAAGCGGCAGAAGCCGGCAAAAAGCTTACTGCTTCCGAAGGAAGAAAAAAGCTTACAAAGATCGTTGAGACCGCTGCAAGCGGCAATGAAGGTCAGGGCCTCTTTGTCAAGCTTGTGATGGGCAGGTACTTTAAGAATATGTCTACCATGGACAAGCGTTCCATGATAGCTTCGGCTCTCAGGAATACAAAGAAAAAGACAGAGGTCAACGGAAAACTCATGGATGATCCCGATGAAGACGTTCAGGCTTCTTTTATCAGCGGTTATCTTAAGGGAGCGGGGCCTTTATTCCAAAAGATGATGCAGGGCGTTCCGGATTCGGCTCTTCCTGAAGAGTTTAAACAGGCTCTGTCCGACATGAAATCAAATCTGTCCCATATTCCGGAGGATGTGGTCAATTCGAGGCTTTCCGCCCTCGTGGCAGAGTCGGAAGGAAAGATAGAAAATATCGAGGTGGTCCGTTCTTTGGGCGCGGCTTCCGTAGGTGAGACCTTCCTTTGCAAGATCTATGAAAAGGGTGTGGAAGTGCCTAAAGAAGCGGTAGTCAAGATCCTTCGTCCCGAAGTCAAAAACCGCATGGAACGGGAAAAACAGTTCATGCTTGACTGCGCCAGGAAGACCAGTAAAGGTATGGAGCTTACCTATCTTGGCAAGTTAAAGAATATTGAAGAAGAGCTAGACTTTACCCTTGAAGCGTCAAATGTAGAGGCCGGTGAGGTCTACAACAAACCTTTTGGTAAAAACGCAGAAGCAGACGACGTAGAGGCCATGAAGTTAAGTAAGCTTGTTAAGCCTTCTTCCAACGTTATGCTGTTAGAGAAAGCGGAAGGTAACACCCTGAATAAGTACATGGATGAAACCAATGCGATGCATGACGGTCTTTTGTCAAAGAACATTAAAAGGGACGGGTTTGGCGTCGCATCCTACAGGGTCGATCCCGATACCCATACTGTTTTGAGGCTCCAAGGCGGTGACCTTGAAGAAGGTGAAGAAGAAAGAAAGAAACTCATTGACAGGATAAGTGCGCTCAAAAAGCGGAAGCAACATCTTATAACCCTTTCAAAGAAATGGACGTATGAAGGAATCTTTGGTAAAGGCTTTTACCACGCCGATCTTCACTCCGGTAACATCCAGGTAAATGATGACAAGGCCACGGTACTTGACTTTGGTAACTGTACCAAACTTACAGGTGGCCAGCAGGATTCCATCATCCGTATGATGATCTCTGCAGTACAAGGGTATTGGGAAACCTTCAGGGATGAGTTCTTAAAGCTTATGACCGATACGCCCGAAGAGTTTATCAATGCACACAAGGAAGAACTCTCAAATATGATCAAGAAGGTTTTCTCATACGGCGATGAAAGTGATGCGGCATTACGTATCACTGCTGTCCTTGCGGAAGCTTCCAAGATCGGATTTGAGATACCAAGAGCCATCAACGACTTTGCAGACGGTGCGCTCAGGCTTCAAAACAGTGTTGACAGCGTAGATAACGCCATCGATATGTTAAAAAATGATGTTAAGGAGATGGACACCAAATTCCTTAGCGAGAATGAAGGCAATGTGCAGTTTGACATGGTCTCAAAGTTTTACAGAGAGACAAAAAATATGGATAATGCCTTTAAGAAACCGCACATTCTAAGGACGATGTTCCAGATAGGAATGACAAGGGAAATGGTGGCAGAGGACCTTGACAATATGGATGCCCACAGCTTCAGGATGAAGTATATGTCAGGAGTTTCAGCAGTCTGCGAGGACATGTTGGATTACTACAGTGAAAACTATGATCTTGATGAGATCAAGCAGCTTCTGCCCCAATACCTGGAGCAAAAGATCAATACCGTTTTAACTTTTGTCAGCGAAGAAAGAAGGAACGAACTGATAAAGAAGGGTAAAGAAATAATCGCAGGCAAACGAAACGTTAAGGAGTTTAAGGCATTTCTTGATGAACTGACAAACGCAGATGAACTGGAAGTTGCGCTTACCGCCTATCAAAACGTCAAAAACGATGAAAGTAAGACTGCAAAAGAAAAAGCAGACGCAAGAGAAACCTTCCTTGATACCTATATGCAGAAAGGTAAGGAAAGGTATGTGGATCAGGAAGAAGCGGAGAGTCTCAAGGATTCACAGTTAGATGCTTTTTCCTCAGTATTCACCCTTAACAAGGATGACTTGGAAAATGATGAGAGGAACAAAAAGGTTGCGGGAGTGGATACGGCAAAAGCACGTGCGGAGCGGTCTGTTAGGGAGCTTAAGCCCTTCTTTGAAGACGAGCAATACGGTGAGCAGCTTCGTAGAATATATGATGAAATGACAGAGATCTATAACAGAGAGGTCACGGCCATTAAGGCGGGCGGTGAGGCAGAACAGGCAGATTCACAAAGGTTTGATGAGTTAAATGGCACGTTTGTGGACCTGGCCAACAAGGTAAATCTGAAACGCCTTAACAAACTTGCCAATACAAGGATCGACGACGGAGAGGCTCTCAGGAAGGATTACGGTTGCTTCCAGGTAGCGATGGGTCAGACCATCAAGTCAAGAATGTGGTCTACCATGTTTAAGATGGGAATAGGAAAGACTATTACCATCGGCGCCAAGGTGGCATGGAAGAGGATTACTGGAAGTGAAGATATAATGTAGGGGATTTTATGGGTAAAATAAGGGAAATATCGTTAAAAAACCTCAGTGAAGCGGAATTTATGAAGTTAAAAAACAGTGCCGTTGCGGTCCACAGTCTGGGAGAACTCTCCTTGCAGCAGCTGGCAGAAGGACTGGATCTTTGCCTGTTTAAGGGCGGTTACTGTATGTTACCGGATCCCTTTAGCTATCCGCTTGAAAACTATGATCTTAAGATCTCATCCTGTATTGTAAGGGATGGCTGCGTGGATGGAATGATGCTTTTTGAACTAAAGAATGAAGAAGGTCTTAAGCTTTTAGCCGTTTTTTCCGCAGGGGAGGATCCTGAAGACGATATTGAGGCCATGGCTTCTTTTTCCGTTGATAAAGCCCTTGATAAATGCAGCTTACGGACCAAAGTGATATACGAAGAAGGCAACAAGAATACGGACTTTCTGTGGGGTTAAAACATGTGGATCGAAAGAATAGAAGAAAACAGGATATCAGAGCTTGAAGGCATGGATCAGCTCTCTCTCCTTGAAAGGGCTTCTTTTCCGGGATATTACGTGCTTGCGGCTTATGATGATGAGTCAAAAGAAGCAGGGGATGAGGCTGTCGGATGCATTCTTTTTTCACTTGGGAAAAAGGGTATCGTAATTCAGTGGATCTATGTGGAGCCTTCCTACCGGGGGCGCGGAGTTTCCGATGAACTGATCCTGGCTGCAAGGGACGCAGGATATGAAAACGCAGTGACGGAACTAAATGCCTATATCCCTTCACTTTACGGACGGAAAATCGTTTGCGTGGGGGAAGAAAGCTATATAGATTATGCCTTCGGAGACGAAACGGACAGTTCACTTGGCGAATGGTCTACAAGCTTTGAAGCGCTTTTAAAGCATCCGTTATTCAGGGTAAAAGAACAGGAAGAAGGGTATGATCTTTTTTCTTTTTCCGATCTTAAAATGAGGGAGATCGGGAAAGCCATAGAGAATATCAGGGAAAAGGCCGGCGTGCTCAGTCTTTACGATGTTTCCGGTCATGAGGACCTGATCGAACCCGAGATAAGCATTTTTTCATTTGAGAAGGGAACGCAGAGGGAGCGCCCAAACGGATGCATATTGTTCCAAAAGGCCGGAAACACGCTGTATCCGGTATATGTATACGCAGGGGACACAGATGTTTTGAAGGCTATGATCAGAAAATGCATCAAAGCCACCAAAGACCTTTATGGTAACAGACAGAAGATACGCATGATCTTAAGGGAAGAACCGGACTTTGAGACAGCAGATATCCTTGATGACATATTTCAGATAAAAAGGCCCGGATACGGCCGCTATTATCAGGCTGATACCGTTACACAGGACTATGAAGACAATGACAGTCCGGGATTCGGAAGCCTGAACGAAGAGGTTTGATATGCCTATAGAAGAAGAGCAACAGATACAAAAACCAAAGCCGATGGAAGAAATCAAGGCGGAGCCGTTGCAGCAGCAACAACAGGCTTCTTTTCAGAATGCGCCTTTTGAGATAGGGAAGGTAAAGGACAAATACGGCCTGGTGGAGAGCCCCGATGAAAGCGTTAAAGAGCAGGAAGAGGACAAAGAAAAGGCGCTCATCAGGGAAAAACTGAAAATGCACATGGCCAGAGTCCGGAAGGAACAGATCGAGTCGGAAGTTTTTTCTATCCTCCGCGATACAAAGTACCATTCGGAAGATTTTGCCAGAAGGATCAATGAAGCAAGGGAACACTTAAGCAAAGATACGGATATATATACCCTTCGCCATGTTCCTGACAAGATCACCATGGGATCAGAGTATAACTCCTATTTCAATAGCAGGCTTTCAGACAAAGAAAGGGCCTCAAAAAAGAAGAATAAAAGGTCAAGGCTTTGGCAGAAAGAAGAGAATGCCAAACTGTTGGAAACATCGGTTGAAGAGTATAAGACCGCTTCTTTTGATGCATTAAACCGCGCCATGACAAAGCAGGCTTTACGGGCAGATGCCAAGGAGTATAACGATCTTGCCGCTTTTATGGACCATAAAGATGATGTTAAGAACATTGAGTTAGTCAATCTTTATTACGGAAAGAGCATTAAGAAAGGTCCCGGAGGATATGAAGGTCAGGATGTCCAAAAGGCCCTTGACCATATGGCAGGCCAGCTTTTTGCCATCGACATAAGAACCCTTCACTTTGAAAACGACACTGAGCTTGTCAAGAACGCTCCGGCTCTTGAAAAGATCGCCGACCAGGTGGCTGCTTTTGAAAGACTTTCCGCAAAACATAAGGACATTTTCTGGGATAAGCTTGATGAATATAATCAGATGAGGATGCGGGATAAGCTTGATTCGCTAAGAGCCATTTCCGCTTATTATCTTAACAGAAAAGAGATCATAACCAACAAGTATTATAAAGATCATTATAATGATGAACTCTGTGCCGATGTAAGGCAGAAAGCTGACGACGATGAGCAGCGTATAGCAAGGCTCCTTGAAGAGTCGGATGTGCTTGCAAAAAGCATGCTCATGTTAAACACAGACGGTAAAGCAAAGTACTTTGACGAAAGGACTCTTGACCGGTATAAGCGAAACGATCACAAGGAGTTAACGAGTAAGGCCCATAAGCTTGCGGACGAACGGGCCAACAAGGAACTGATGCGATTACAGGAAAGGATCGCAAGCCTTAACAAGACGGATCCGGTCCTTGAAAAGAAAGAGATCCACAAGGACATGGTGAAGGTCATGAACCGGGCTTTTGTGCCGGTTCAAAAACCCTCGACCAGGACAGGCTTCTGGTCAAAGGTAAAGAACCGTCTGATGCTTGGATACAGATATGTATTCGCCGCAAGTATCGGGCTTGTTACAAACATCGGCCTAAATGCCGTAATGGGTACAGAGAAGCTGTTCATGGAGGGGAAGCGCCTCAAGAATGCCCAGGAGAAAAGAACGCACGACCAGGTACCCGGCAGAAAGGGAGAGACGTTCAGGGAAGAGGTTGTCCATAAAGACGATAAGGGCGAAGACATGGAGATCTACTCCGATGTCAGAAGAGGCCCGCTAATCTGGGAAAAGATCTCTGCAGGAGATCCGGAAGAACCACCGGAAGTGACTTTTATGGCAGCACAGCCCATTCGCGGGAGCAAGGTCGCTTTTGGCAATGGTATCGACAGCGGACATGCCTTTATAGGACTTTCTTACAGCAGGTACAATAAGGCAACCAAGAAAAAAGAACGATATCGCCTGACCATGGGCTTTTATCCCGGTGAAGGCCTTTTGATGAAAACGGGAATGGCCATGACGGGAGGCGCGACCATCGCAGGCGTACTCAAAGACGATGCAGGACATGATTATGATGTGGCAAGACGTTATAAGGTAAAGCCCGGAGATATCAACAAGATCCTGAGAGCGTCGGAAACCTATGCGGATAAGGGCTATAATGCCTTCAAACGAAACTGTACCAATTTCGTAGTGGATATGGCTAAGACAGTTAACCTGCCGATCAGCAAGGAATTCTTTGAAGATGAGATGGTGTATACGGGGGCAGTGGGATTTGTGGCACAGACCGCACTTGCTACCGGAAAGGCAGGGTATTACCTTGGTGCCAACGCCATAGCCTCCAGGATGAACAAAAAATCCTTATCTTATCAGAACTTTGGCCAGAAGCTTTTTACCAAAGAAGATGTTAAGCGAT
>JAEEGL011358477.1_pt1 | contig 11269 bp, 10 predicted proteins | sample 9134231 | NCBI WGS metagenome assembly JAEEGL01 (sample SAMN16246548, study PRJNA631951) | gut metagenome | biome: gut microbiome; feature: rumen; material: fiber-attached | host: Bos | place: Iran: Karaj | collected 2018-10
GTCCGGGCGATGATATTGGCCATGGTGAAGGTCTTGCCGGAGCCGGTGACGCCCAGCAGCACCTGCTCGTCGAGACCGGCCTCCACCCCGGCCGTCAGCGCATCGATGGCCGCCGGCTGGTCGCCGGTGGGGACGTAGGGGGCCTGCAGCTTGAAGTCCGACATGGCGGTATCCTCCCGAAATAAATCAAATCGAAAACGCTTCGCTGGTTTTCGATTTGAGAGGGGTTGCGCTCCGCTTTGCGCACTGACGCACGCGCGCTCCGCGAGAAGTGTTTTTTCCGTGATACATGCTCCCGGAAAAAACGGATTTGGACTGTATTCCGCGGCGTGCGCGCCGCGGACTCTGCGGGGCTTGTCCACACAGCACACAGCCTGATATATTAGTATACCACAGGAGCGAAGAAAGGGGAAGCGGAAATTGCACAGGAAATTTTTGCGGCGCTCTTGACAAGGCTGCCTTATTGTATTATTGTATTAATACAAAGACAAAACAGGGCAGGCTGCGTCACGGTAATAAAACGCCCGTCGTTGACAAGCGTTTGCGGGGGGTATAAAATGTTGTCAGATCATTGTTTTTCCTGCGGGAGGAGCCGCGAAGGGAGCGAGGACCATGACACGGGGCGAGGGGGCCTGCCTGATCTGCGGCAAGCCGCTGGTATACGAGCACACGATGCGGGAGATGACGTGCAGCATCTGCCGCCGGAAGTTTCTCGGCCATGCCAGCTGTGAGGACGGACACTATGTCTGCGACGAGTGCCATCAGAAGAAGGGGATCGAAAGCGTGATGGCCTACTGCCGGGAAAGCCGTTCCCGGAATCCCATCCGGATACTGCAGGAGATGATGGAGGATCCCTATATCTACATGCACGGGCCGGAGCACCATATCATGGTGGGTGCCGCCCTGCTCACGGCGTACCACAACAGCGGTGGGAAGCTGGACCTGGACGCGGCCCTGGAGGAGATGACCGCCCGGGGCAGTCAGTGTCCCGGCGGGGCCTGCGGCTTTTGGGGCTGCTGCGGCGCGGCGGTGAGTACCGGCATGTATCTGAGTATCGTCACCGGCGCCACGCCTCTGACCGGAAAGACCTGGGGCCAGGTCAACGAGATGACCGCCCGGGCCCTGGCGGCCATCTCGAAATGGGGCGGGCCCCGGTGCTGCAAGCGCACCTCCTTCACGGCGGTCCGCGAGGCCGTGATCTATACGAAGGAGCTGCTGGGCGTGGAGATGGAGCTGCCGGAGACGATCCGGTGCAGCTTTTCAGCGGAGAATCGGGAGTGTCTGCGCAAAGCCTGCCCCTATTACCCCGGAACACCGGAATAATCTGAAATGGAAGTGAAAGCATGAAAAAGAAGCGGTTGTACGGCATCGGCGGCGGACTGCTGGTGATCTTCATCCTGTTTACCGTCCTGGTGAAGACGGTCCATGTGGAGCCCATCGGACCGGAGGGGTCCTCCGTGGGCTTCGCGAAGCTCAACGGCGCGGTGGCCCAGGCCATCGGCGTCCACATGGCCTGGTATAAGCTCACGGAGGTGCTGGGCTATCTGGCGATCTTAGTGGCGCTGATCTTCGTCATCGTGGCGCTGGTCCAGTGCGTGAAATGCGGCGGCCCCCGCAAGGTGGACCGGGACCTGAAGGCCCTGATCCTGCTGTATATCGTGGTGATCATCTTCTATGCCATTTTCGAGGTGGCTATCGTGAACTATCGGCCTGTGCTGATGGACGGGGTGCTGGAGGCGTCCTATCCCTCCTCCCATACCATGCTGGTGATCTGTGTCATGGCCTCGTCCCTGCGCATGTTCCGCACCCGGTTCCGGAACCGGACCGTGCGTCTGGGCGCGGAGGGGCTGGCGGTGCTCATCCTCGTGCTCACGGTGGTGGGACGGCTGGTCTCCGGCGTCCATTGGTTCACGGATATCATCGGCGGCGTACTGCTGGGCGCGGCGCTGACGACGCTGTACTACGGCCTCGTCACGAAGAAGCCCCGGCCCCGGCATCCGGCGGCCTGACGGGAGAAGGACGCGATGGAGAACACGCTTGTCCGGGACCGGCTGGCGCAGCTGCGGCAGCGGATGGCCCGGGAGGGGCTGTCGGCCTATCTGGCGGCGGATGCGGACTACCACGGCTCGGAATACGTGGGGGAGCACTTCAAGACCCGCACGTTTCTGAGCGGGTTCACCGGCTCCGCCGGCGTGCTGCTGGTCCTGCCGGAGACGGCAGGGCTCTGGACGGATTCCCGCTATTGGCTCCAGGCGGAGCGGGAGCTGGCGGGGACGGGCATCGACCTGTTCCGGATCGGGGAGAAGGAGACGCCGCTGCTGCGCCAGTATCTGAAGGATCAGCTGCCCGAGGGCGGGCGGCTCGGCTTTGACGGACGCACCCTCTCCGGCGCCTACTGTCAGGAGCTGCGCAAGCACTGGACGGGAGGGACGCTGTGTCCGGAGCTGGATCTGCCCGGGGAGTTCTGGGCAGACCGGCCGCCGCTGCCCCACGCGCCGGCGTTTTTGCTCGACGAGAGCTGTACAGGCCGCTCCGCGTCGGACAAGCTGACGCAGCTGCGGCAGGAACTGGCGCGGGAGAAGGCGGACGTGTTTTTGCTCACGGCGCTGGACGATCTGGCCTGGCTGTTCAACCTCCGGGGGGGCGACGTGGCCTACAATCCGGTGCTGCTGGCCTACGCCGCCGTGACACCGGAGCGGGCGATGCTCTTTACCGAGCGGGCAAAGCTCTCGGCGGAGCTCCTTGCGTCACTGGAGTCGTTGGGGGCGGAGGTGCTGCCCTACGACGGCATATACGACTTCTGCGGGCAGATCGAGTCCGGCTGCCGGGTGCTGCTGGACCACCGGTATGTGAACGAGCGGCTCTGCGCCGGTCTGACGGACCGGGGAGCGGAGCTCCTGCGGCGGCCCAATCCCACGGCGCTGTGGAAATCCGTCAAGAACGAGACGGAGCGGGAAAATATGCGTCAGGTCCATCGGCTCGACGGCGTGGCCCTGACGAAATGGCTGTACCGGGTGAAGAAGGAGGTCGGGAAAACGCCCCTGACGGAGTGCTCCGTGGGGGCGCTGGCAGATGACCTGCGGCGGGAGCAGGGGGCCATCGGTCCCAGCTTTGCTACCATCGCCGGGTACGGGCCCCACGGAGCCGTCGTCCACTATGAGGCCACGGCGGAGACGGATGTGCCCTTGGAGCCGAAAGGCCTGCTTCTGCTGGACTCCGGCGGGCAGTATCGCCGGGGCACCACGGACGTCACCCGGACCGTGGCCCTGGGGCCTGTGACGGAGGAGCAGCGGCGGCATGTGACGCTGGTGCTCCGGGGGATGCTGGATCTGGCCGCCGCCGTATTCCCGGCGGGGACCCGGGCGGAGCAGCTGGAGGCCATTGCCCTGCTGCCCCTGTGGAGCGCGGGGCCGGACTACGGCCACGGCACCGGCCACGGCGTGGGCTGCTTCCTCTGCGTTCACGAGAGCCCCGTGACCCTGCGGCAGCAGCCCCGGTACGGCTGGGACGGCGTGCTGCGGCCAGGCATGGTGCTCTCCGACGAGCCGGGGTATTATGCGGCCGGCAGCCACGGCGTGCGGCAGGAGAATCTGCTGCTGGTGGTCCCGGCGGAGCGAGAGGGCTATCTCCGCTTCGAGCATCTGACCCTGGCGCCCTTCGACCGGGACGCCATCGACCCCTTGCTGCTGGGGCAGGAGGGGTGCCGACGGCTGGACGCCTATCACCGGCGGGTGTATGAGGCTCTGGCGGAGCACCTGACGGCGGAGGAGGCGGCATGGCTGCGGGAGGCGACAAAGCCTCTGGAGCCGGAGGGAGACTCACGATGAAAAAGCCTCTGCGCCCTGCCGCGCTGGCGGCGGCCGTACTTCTGCTGCTGTCCCTGTGCGCCTGCGGCAATGGGGAGAACAGACCTGTCGTCTACGACAACGTCCGGCACTACGCGGAGTATATCACCGCGGCGGACGACAGCGACAAGTGGGGGATGGATGAGGCGATCTTCCCCGCAGAGCTCCCGGCGGACGCCTCGGTGGAGGAATTCCACATGGTCTATTACGACCCCTGGGATGCCCAATGGGTGACGGAGCTCGTTCTGCGCTATGACGACACGGCGGCCTACGACGCAGAGGTCGGGCGGCTGAAAGCCTATCCCTCCACGGAGTATCTGGGCAATTACGGCGTCACGGGCTTTGCCGAGGGCCGGGACCTGATGGCCATGTATGCCGATCCCTATTACGGCTTTGTGTACGCCGTCACGGACGGGACGGGGCGCATCGCCTATGTGGAGCTGATCTTCTGCAACTACTTCCTGGACGTGGACTGGACGGCCTGGGTGGAGCCGGAGTTCCTGCCCGTGGGGTTCGACGCCTCGTCGGACAACGCCTACCGCCACGCGAAGCTGGAGGAGGAGAAGGGACCCACGCAGTACTCGCACTTCCCGTCGCTCTGTCCTGCCGAGGACGCGATCCGGGACATGCTGGACGGGGAGAAGTAAATTTACATAATATTTATTATGTAAATAAAAATTATGTAAACAAAGGGTGCGCCGCATACAGCAGCGCACCCTTTTCATTCGTTAAATTGCCTCGCAGAGTTCGCGGCGCGCACACCGCAGCCTCCTCAAAACGAAGCCCGGCGTTTCCGCCGGGCTTCGTTTTGAACTGTTGTTTTACTGCGCCTTGCCTGCGATGCCGCGATAGACGCCTGCCGCCAGGACGCCGCCTACCAGAGGCGCCAGGATGAACACCCAGACGCATGCCAGGCTCTCGCCGCCGACCAGAAGGGCGGGGCCGAGGCTCCGGGCGGGATTGACGGAGGTGCCTGTGAAGTGGATGCCGAAGATATGGACCAGGACCAGGGTCAGGCCGATGACGAGACCCGCCACGCGGCTGTTCTCCACCTTGGAGGTGACGCCCAAAATCGCAAGTACGAAGACGAAGGTCAGAATGATCTCCACGATCAGGGACTTGAGCACGTCGCCGTTATACAGGCCGTTGGCGCCGAGAGAGGTGCCGGGGCCCACCAGATAGCGCAGAATGGCGGCGCCCACGATGGCACCCAGGATCTGCGCCACGACATAGCCCACGAAGTCCTTGGCGTTCATCCTCTTGCTCACCAGCATGGCGATGGACACGGCGGGATTGATGTGGCAGCCGGACACGTTGCCGATGGAGTAGGCCATGGCCACGATCGCCAGGCCGAAGGCCAGGGCCGTGCCCAGGTAGGCTACGTCCGCCGACGCGGTGCTGCAGCCCAGTACGACGGCCGCGCCGCAGGCGAACAGGACCAGGACCAGCGTCCCGATAAATTCCGAAACGTATTTTTTCATCGCAATACCTCCTTGTGTTCGCTGCGTGGCAGCGAGGCTTTGTTGCCTTCAGTATAAGGGAACGGGGGCAAGTTGTAAAGTCCTGTTTTTCACGGTTTTCTCTGATATGGGGCTGTTTTTCGACGTCAATCCTCCGTATCCGGCTTGGCCTGCCGGTCCCGGACGTAGACCTGCTTGCCGTGGCCGCTGGGGTCGGGGCGCATCTCCACCTCAAAGCGGGAGTGGGATTTTACCAGCTGTGTCAGCTTGCGGTAGCCGAAATTCCGGGGGTCAAAGTCCGGCTGCTTCTTCATGATGAGGTTGGCCAGCTCACCCATGAGCACATAGCCATCCTCGTCGGCCAGATCCTCGATGGAGCTGGCGATGCAGGCCACCACCAGCTTCGGCAGCTTCTGACGGCGGACCACGCCGCTGTCCTCCGGCGGGGGAGAGGCTGAGGCCACCAGCGTGCCGACGACGCCGGGCTCCTGGGGCTTGCGGGGCTTGGCGGCGCGGGGCTTCTCCGGCTCGGGCTCCGGGTCCTGCTCCTGCTCCGCCTGCCGGGCGGCTTCCTCCGCCGCAGCCCGGATGACCTCGACGTAGATGAACTTGTCACAGGCGACGATGAAGGGCTTGGGGGTCTTCTTCTCGCCGATGCCGATGACCTTCATGCCGGCCTCCCGGAGCCGGGTGGCCAGCCGGGTGAAGTCGGAATCGCTGGACACCAGGACGAAGCCGTCCACCCGGTTGGAGTAGAGGATATCCATGGCGTCGATGATCATGGCGGAGTCGGTGGAGTTTTTGCCGGTGGTGTAGCCGTACTGCTGGATGGGGGTGATGGCGTGCTCCAGCAGGAGCTTTTTCCAGCTGGAGAGGTTCGGCTTCGTCCAGTCGCCGTAGATACGCTTGATGGTGGGGGAGCCGTAGACGGAGATCTCCTCCAGCACCTCCCTGATGCTGCCGCTGGGGGCGTTATCCGCGTCGATCAGGACGGCCAGACACAGGTCGCGATGATCCATAAGCAAACTCCCTTCGTATCAGGTTCGGCCCAGGGCGGTCTCCACGGCCTGCAGCTGCTCAGGTGTGTTGACGCCCAGCATCTCCTCGGCGGAGCAGGCTTGGCACACGCCGACACGGCCTTCCTTCTGCAGGAGGGTCGGCGCGTCGGTCAGATAGTATTCGCCCTGGGCGTTGTCGCAGCGCAGCTGGGTCAAAACCCGCAGCAGGGGCTGCGTATCGAAAACGTAGACGCCAGCGTTCAGCTCCCGGATGGCCCGCTGCTCCGGCGTGCAGTCCTTGTCCTCCACCACGCACCGGAAGGAGCCGTCCTCGTTCCGCAGGACACGGCCGTATGGCAGCTCCCGGTCCGAGGAGCCGGAGAGCAGGGTGCAGAGGTTCCCCTCCGCCTCATGGGCCCGGACGAGGGCCTCGTAGCTCTCCCGGCGCATGAGGGGCATGTCGCCGCAGCAGACCAGCAGCGCGCCCTTGTGGTCACGAAGCAGCTCCGCCGCCGCCATAACGGCGTGGCCGGTGCCCAACTGCTGCTCCTGGACGGCATAGGGGTGCTGGGGGAAGGCCTTGATGACGGCCTCCTTCTTATAGCCGACGACCAGAATGATATCCTCCGGCGGCAGGAAGGACAGCGCGTCCGTCACATAAGACAGAAGGGGCCGACCGCAGGCCAGGCGCATCACCTTCGGCACGTCGTATTGTTCGCTGTGCAGCCGCGTGCCCTTGCCCGCGGCCAGTACCAATGCTTTCAAATCCATGGGGGCGATCCCACCTTTGCACATTTTTTTCTATACCGCAAACGCGAAGCGTTTTGCGGTATATGGCATCGCCGCCGGTTGCCCCCGTAGGGGGCGAGGCGGTCGCGCCGATCACGATCTCATGTTAAAATAATTGTAACGCAATTATTATAACACGGGAGATGGCTGCTGTCACTTGACATTTTGGCAGGAATTTTATAAAATTACTGCGCTTGTCGGAACGACAAAATGCCGGTTCCGCCGCGGCCTCCGCCGGCGGGACTGATTTTGATGTTAAGGATATGACGATTATGGCTAAAGAGAAGAAGCTTGTAGAGCAGATCACGGATATGGAGACGGATTTCGCCCAGTGGTTCACCGACGTGTGCGTCAAGGCGGAGCTGGTGGATTACTCCGGCATCAAGGGGCTGTTCATCCTGCGCCCCTATGGTTACGCCATCTGGGAGAACATCATGGCCTATCTGGACCGGCGCTTCAAGGAATGCGGACATGAGAACGTCTCCATGCCGCTGCTGATCCCGGAGTCCCTGCTGCAGCGGGAGAAGGACCACGTGGAGGGCTTCGCCCCCGAGTGCGCCTGGGTCACCATGGGCGGCAGCGAGGAGCTGCCGGAGCGTCTGTGCATCCGACCCACCTCCGAGACGCTGTTCTGTGACCACTGGAGCCATGTCTGCCGCTCCTGGCGGGACCTGCCCATGAAATACAACCAGTGGTGCTCCGTGCTCCGCTGGGAGAAGACCACCCGTCCGTTCCTCCGGGGCCGCGAGTTCCTGTGGCAGGAGGGCCACACGATCCACGCCACCGCCGAGGAGGCCATCGAGGAGACGGAGCAGATGCTGGAGATCTACGCCGACTGCTGCGAGAAGCTGCTGGCGATGCCCGTGGTCCGCGGCAGCAAGACGGACAAGGAGAAGTTCGCCGGGGCGGAGCGGACCTATACCGTGGAGTGCATGATGCACGACCACAAGGCGCTGCAGTCCGGCACCAGCCACTATTTCGGCGACGGGTTCGCCCGGGCCTTCAACATCACCTTTGCCGATAAGAACAACCAGCAGAGCTATCCCCACCAGACCTCCTGGGGCATGTCCACCCGGGCCATCGGCGGCCTGATCATGACCCACGGCGACAACAACGGTCTGGTGCTGCCGCCCCGCGTGGCCCCCGTTCAGGTCGTCGTGGTGCCCGTGGCGCAGCACAAGCCCGGCGTTCTGGAGAAGGCGACGGAGGTCTATGAAGCCCTCAAAGCCGCCGGTATACGGGTGAAGATGGACGACAGCGACAACTCCCTGGGCTGGAAGTGTGCCCAGTACGAGATGAAGGGCGTGCCCCTGCGGCTGGAGTTAGGGCCCCGGGACATCGAGAACGGCGTCTGCGTGGCCGTCCGCCGGGATAACTTCGAGAAGACCATGGTCAAGCTGGACGATCTGGTCTCGACGGTCCCCGCGCTGCTGGAGGCCGTGCAGCAGGGCCTGTTCGACAAGGCAAAGCAGAATCTCGACAGCCACATCTTCGAGGCCCACTCGCTGGAGGAAGCCCGTCAGCTCCAAACGGAGAAGGGCGGCTTCATCAAGACCATGTGGTGCGGCGATCTGGCCTGTGAGCTGAAGATGAAGGAGGAGGCGGGCATGACCTCCCGCTGCATCCCCTTTAAGCAGGAAAATCTGGGAGACGTGTGCCCCATCTGCGGCAAGCCGGCCAAGCACATGATCTACTGGGGCGTGGCTTACTGATCCGGCCATGGGGAAGATGAGCTATCTGACCCGGCGGGTCCGGAACATGAGCTTCGGACGCATGTGGGAGACCGCCGGGAAGATCCACGAGAAGTACGGCAAGAACCGGCTGGGGACCTTCCTGGACATGGGCATGTGCGGGCTGAAATACAGCGCGGGCTACATGGACTACTACGTGTGCGAGTTCTGCAAGCTCTCCGCCGCCCAGCGGGCGACCTATATCACCCGGGGCGTGAACAACGCCTATGTCCAGCGGCTCAACAGCCCGGAGTGCTGGGACACCTTCAACAACAAGGTGGAATTCGCCCGGCGCTTCGCTCCCTATATGGGCCGGGGCCTGCTTTACCTGCCCGACACGGACAAGGCGGGCTTTGCGGAATTTGTCCGCGGCAAGGACAAGTTAGTGGTAAAGCCCGTGGACGCCACCTGCGGCACCGGCTTTGCCCTGCTGACAGGGGAGGAGCTGCAGGATCCGGACGCCCTCTACGACCGGCTGATAGAGAGCGGCCAGACGCTGGCAGAGGAGTTCGTGGTGCAGCATCCGGAGATGTCCCGGCTGTATCCGGATTCCGTCAACACGCTGCGCATCGTGACGATCACCGTCAATCAGCATCCCCGCATCGTCTTTTCCAGCCTGCGGGTGGGGAACGGCAAAAAGGTGGATAACCTCAACGCCGGCGGCCTTGCTCTCGTGCTGGACCGGGAGACGGGGCTGATCACCAAGCCCGCCGTGGACAAGGAGAACCGTGTCTTCACCGCCCATCCCATCACCGGCACGAGCTTTATCGGCTTCACGCCGCCCTTCTATCAGGAGGCGGTGGCGCTGGTCAAACAGGCGGCCCTGGTGGAGCCCCGCATGGGCTATGTGGGCTGGGACGTGGCCATCACGGAGAGGGGACCTATCCTCATTGAGGCAAACCAGTTCCCCGGTCACGACATCTACCAGTTCCAGCCGCATCTGGAGGCCGACCGCTGCGGTCTGCGCCCGGTGTTCGACAAGGCTTTAAGAGACGAAGACTGAGTCAAACAAAAAACGCTTCGCTGGTTTTTTGTTTGAATAGGCTGCGCGGAGCTTTGCGCACTGACGCACGCGCGCTCCGCGAGAGGTGAAAACGACCGGGCAAAAGCCCAGCGCGAGCGGGTTTTGACCGGAAAGGAGATGCAGCAAAGTGAGTAAGCTTTCCCCCTCGCGGGGAAGCGAACGATACGGAGCTTGCATCGACGCGATGCATGCTCCCGGAAAAAACGGATTTGGCTCTATTCCGCGCCTGCGGGCGCGGAACTCTGCGAGGCATTTTCAATAACTTACACAACTGCCGCGAACGGATCGTTCGCGGCAGTTGATTTTATTGACTTATGCGTCGCCCTGGAGGGGGACGAAGACGGTCTCGGCCAGGGTCGTAAGAGTTCCCGCGTCAGAGTTCTCCTTCAGGGAGAGATTGTAGAGGACGCCCGGCACCACGTCGAGCCAGGCGATGAAGCTGGCTTCCTTGCAGATGCAGTACATGCCGCTGCGGCCGTCTATGTCGACGGTGCCCATGGCCTCCCAGTCGTAATACAGACCGGAGATGTTATAGTCGTCCGGATTCATGAAGGCGTCCAGCTCTTCCAGAGAGGCGTCGATGCCCGGCTGCTCCGGGGGTAGCATGTCCGTCGCCTGGGCCCGCAGGCAGATCGCCTTGCCGTCCAGGTTGCATTCCATCTCCGCGATGGGGTTGTCCGTGGAGGCCAGCAGGACGTTGTAGACCACGTCCGTGGCGCCCGCCGGGGCGGGCAGGTCGATGCCGGTGGCCTCCACCAGCTCCTGCTCCGTGACGTTGCGCAGGGCGTCCTCAACGCCGCCGGGGCCGTCCACAGAGCCGTTGTCGGGGGGGACGTCGCCGCCCGGGCCGTTCGGCTGCGCGCCGCAGGCGGACACAGCCAGTACCAGCGCGGCGGCGCAGAGAATGGCAAGCAGTTTCTTTTTCATGGGAATACACCGTTCCTTTCTTGATTGTCGTGTCGTCGATGTCGTGTCGTCGATCAAAAATCCGCGCTGCCCACGGTGCGGGGATGGGGGAGGACGTCGCGAATGTTGGCCACGCCCGTCAGGTACATGACCATGCGCTCAAAGCCGAGGCCGAAACCGGCGTGCGTCGTGCTGCCGTAGCGCCGCAGGTCCAGATACCACCAGTAGTCCTGCGGGTCCATGCCCAGCTCCCGGATACGGGCTTCCAGGATGTCCAGCCGCTCCTCACGCTGGGAACCGCCGATGATCTCGCCGATGCCGGGGACCAGGCAGTCGGTGGCAGCTACGGTTTTGCCGTCATCGTTGAGGCGCATATAGAAGGCCTTGATCTCCTTGGGATAGTCCGTGACGAAGACGGGGCGCTTGTAGATCTGTTCCGTGAGGAAGCGTTCGTGTTCCGTCTGCAGGTCGCAGCCCCACTCCACGGGGTAGTCGAACTTGTGGCCGGAGTTTTTCA
>JAEEGL015798261.1_pt1 | contig 11269 bp, 9 predicted proteins | sample 9134231 | NCBI WGS metagenome assembly JAEEGL01 (sample SAMN16246548, study PRJNA631951) | gut metagenome | biome: gut microbiome; feature: rumen; material: fiber-attached | host: Bos | place: Iran: Karaj | collected 2018-10
GTGCCAGTCGCAAGTGCCGTTCAAGGATTTGTGTCTGCCGCATTAGCGGCGCGCCACGCAATGTGTCTAGCCCTGTTTCGCCAATGGCCACTACTTGCGGATGCAAGGCATGTGATGCCAATTGCGACATATCGGCATCGGTGACTGCATCGGTGTGCCAAGGGTGGATACCCACGCTGTAGAGACGGTCAGGTAGGGGGCTGAAGGTGGCAGGCTCAACACTGATGATGGCATCGGTGGACTGCAGGTTATGGGTATGTGCATCTACGATCATGGCACAGGGTCATAACCGCTGCCGCCCCAGGGGTTGCAGCGCAGGATGCGCTTGACGGCCAACCAAGTGCCGCGGAACGGGCCGTGCTTGCGGATGGCCTCGATTGCATAGTGACTGCATGTTGGAGTAAACCGGCAAACAGGTGGTGTAAGCGGTGAGATGAACCGCTGGTAGAATCGTATGGGCAAGATTAACAGCCACACCAATGGTTGGCAGATGATGTGCCACAATCGCTTCATGGTTGTTGAGTTTCGGTGGTATGTGCAACGGCGGCATCGGCCATGCGAGTGAGCAGTTGCTTCATGCGCTCCTCGATGATGTCGTAGCTCGCAGGTTCCTTGTCCAGATAGATGAAAGCGATATCGACCCCGAGAGCTGCTTGTTGCAGGGTGGGATAGAGCAGTGTGCGGCGCCACAAGCGATAGGCCTCACGGGTGCGGCGGCGCAACAGCACGCGGTCGACAGCATGGCGGATTTTCTTCTTGGGAATGGTAATCAGGAACTGAGCCGGTGACTCCTTGACAGGCTCATGCAGGCGGTAGACGGCGCGTAGCGGAAAGGCTATAGACGAATGTCCCTGCTCAAAGAGCAGGGACACAGCTGTGCGACTGCACAGTTTTTCGGTCTTATAGAGCCTTAGCCCTTTCAATTCAATTGGGGATGATTATCAACTTTCAGCTAAAAACTTTTTGTGCTTCTTGAGCCACTTGTCAATCGCCATCGACATTGAGGGGGCATCAGGACTGGTGGTGATGTCCAGTCGCAGACCCGCCTGCTCGACGGTCTCGGTGGTGCTCTTACCCATGGCACCAATGACGATATCGCCCTGCTTAAAGTCGGGGAAGTTGCTCTGCAGTGCCTTCACGCCTAGAGGGCTGAAAAACACCAGCATATTGTAGTCAAATGGCTCGTCGGGCTTGAAGTCGTTGCTCACAGTGCGGTACATAGGCACCTTGGTATACTTGATGTTGTGCGCATCGAGAATCGATACCTTGGGGTCATCCTGCGTCTCGCTCACTGGCAACAGATAGGTCTCCTTGTTGTGCTTCTCAATGATGGGCACCAGGTCTTCAGCAAGTCCTGACTCACTGAAAAATATCTTACGTTTGCGATAAATGATATACTTCTGCAGGTAATAGGCGATAGTCTCGCTCACACAAAAGTACTTGAGCGTGTCGGGAACATTGTAACGGGTCTCCTTGCAGAGACGGAAAAAGTGGTCGACTGCCGTGCGTGCCGTGAAGATGATGGCACTATATTCAGGAATCGCCACTTTGTGCTGGCGAAATTCTTTGGCCGAGAGCCCTTCAACCTTAATAAACGGGCGAAGTACAACTTCTACTCCATACTTGTCTTGCAGGTCGTAGTAGGGTGACTTCCCATTCTCGGGCTTGGGCTGGGAAACCAAAATTTTCTTCATGTGTTGCAAGCGTTTATTAGAACGTGATAAGATTGCATAATTTGATTGTTACCCCATAAATGGCTATCAGAGGTACAATTTCGACGCCGCAAAGGTACAAAATAAAATACACAAGGGATAGCAAATTGCTATAAAAAATCCTAAAACCTTTGCAAATGAAGATAATCCGTGTGCAAATGTAAAGAATTATAGCAGAGATTAACATAATTTCACATAGTGAAGGGAGCGTCAATGAGATGGCCACTACTGGAAACAATAAGAGCCCCAAAAGCGATTGTGAAGCTTTAAACCCATCAATCCAGACGCGAGTCGATTCCTTGTCCGAAAAAATATAGCCCAGCACATTATAGAACAAGAGTTGAAGCAGGTAAAAGACAACAGCGACGCCCACAAACAGGAGCACATGCCACGACATGGCGTGCTGAAGTCGATCGCTCAACGAGGGGTGCCACAGCATGATGCCCTGGTAGATGAGAAGGCCCTCGAATGTGCAGGTTAAGGCGATGAGTGCCGACAGAATTTGGGTCTCTTTGACCGTGTAGTCCTCAAATAGACTCTCGCGGCGGCGCACCGAGAACATATTGTGCATCAGCCCCTCGAGGTACTTGTAGCCCGTGCGGTAACTCACCACCAGGAAGAACAATGCTGCCAACAACAGCGCCATCGAGCCGGTGTCGTGAATCAGCGAGTGGCCGCGGGGTGTCGCTGGCTCGCCGTTCACAGGCTTGAGAGTACCGGTCGCGTTGAGGGGGGTGGCAATACTGTCGGCTGACATCAGCGATGGGAAGCTGTCGGTGTAGAGCGGCGCATGAAACAATTGTGACGTGTCGACCGCGGTGGTGTCAGCCGTAGTATCTGCAGAAGCTATATGTTGTTGCGCACTGTGCGATGGCATGGTTAATACTTGCTTTCGGCTTGGGTGGGTTCTTGCGACAATGCAAGTTGGATGGCACCGATGGCGTCTTGTGGTGTGGAGGCAACAGTCCACAGGGTAGCGTGCGACGTGCGCATGAATCCCTCAGACACACTGTGCTCGAGCATGGCGATGAGCGAGTCATAGTAGCCGCGTGTGTTCAGCAACACGATGGGGCGCTGGCTGATGCCCAATTGGCGCCATGTGATGGCTTCGAGCAGTTCCTCGAGCGTGCCGCAACCGCCAGGCAACGCGATAACGGCATCGGTTATCTCGGCCATTTGCTGCTTGCGCTCGTGCATGTCGGGTGTGATGATGACCTCTAGCAGGCGGTCGTAGCACCAGCCATTGTCGACCATAAACTTGGGAATCACCCCCGTCACATGGCCGCCAGCATCGAGCACACCGTCGCTCACGGCGCGCATCAGTCCCACTGCGCCTGCACCGTTCACACAGTCCATGTCGTTCTGTGCCAGCAGCTTGCCCAACTGGTAAGCTTCGTCTACATAGGCTTGGTCAATGCGTCCGCTCGATGCGCAGTACACGCAAATCTTTGCTCTCTCACTTTTCATGGCTGCAAAGGTACTGCTTTTAATTGAGAATAGAGTATTTTTTAGGTTTAGTTTTGATTCCGAGAACTCCGAGAATCCCGAGTTTTGAGGGTCTACAACAAAAAGTTCCTCATTCTGCGTTCTTCATTCTTAATTTATTACTACCTTTGTGCCTTGTTAAAATAACGTCTTAAGAAGTGATGCTGAATGCTATAACATGGACTGTAAGTCCTAACTTGATTGACGGGCCCCTGACAGTACGATGGTATGGCCTGATGTTTGCCATCGGATTCTATGTGGGCTACGAAATTGTCTCGCGCATCTTCAAGCACGAGGGCGCCCCCGAGCGTTGGCTGGGTAGTCTCTTCATTTTTGTCGTTGTTGCCACCATCTTGGGAGCACGCCTGGGTCACGTGTTCTTTTATGATTGGACTTACTATAAAGCCCACTTGGGCGACATCGTCAAGATTTGGGAGGGTGGACTGGCCAGTCATGGAGGTACGGCAGGCATCATGGTGGCGGTGTGGCTCTACAGCCGCTATGTCACACGGCGTGGCATGCTTTGGACCTTTGATCGCCTGGTTGTGCCCGTGGGGCTTGTCGCTGCACTCATTCGCTTGGGCAACCTCATGAACCACGAGATTTACGGCGGCCCGACCGACCTGCCTTGGGGATTCTGCTTCGTGCAGAACCTGCACCAATGGATGGCTGGTGCCGAACCCGTGTTCACCCAGCCTTGCCATCCCACGCAAATTTACGAGGCGTTGTGCTACCTTGCCACCTTTGGCTTGTGCATGTGGCTTTATTGGCGTCGCAATGCCCAGGAGCGTCCGGGGCTCATCTTTGGCGTGTTCATGCTTGGCATTTTTGTGCCACGCTTCTTCATCGAGTACATCAAGAACGTGCAGGAGCCATGGGAAATCGCCATGCGGCAAACTTGGGGCATCGACCAGGGACAGCTGTTGAGCATACCCTTCATCATCCTCGGCATCTGGCTAGTTATCCGTGCCTTGCGACGTCCCCGCATACCTCTTAATTATCCAAACCAATTTTCTGATAGGAAAGAAAAATGAAACAAGCAATTCTCATGACGCTCATGGCAATGGCCATGATAACACTGGGCGCAACGGCCCAAGAGTATCGATTGGTGTTTTGTGACGATTTCGACGGCACACAGCTCGACTCACGCGTGTGGAACATCGAGGTCAATGGCGACGGTGGCGGCAACGCCGAGTTGCAGTATTACCGTGCCGAGAATGTAGCGGTGCATGATGGCTGCCTCGTGCTCACTGCCAAAAAAGAGAATTATCAGGGCAAGAACTTCACCTCAGGCCGCGTCAACACGCTGGGAAAGGCTGCCTTCAAGCACGGGAAGGTTGAGGCAAGCATTTGCATCCCGCAGACCGCCAATGGCCTGTGGCCCGCATTCTGGATGATGGGCAACGACATGGCCACTGGCACTGGATGGCCCAACTGCGGCGAGATCGACATCATGGAGATGGGCAATAGTTACGGCATCCAGCACGGCACGCAAGATCGATTCTTCAACGGAGCCTGCCACTGGGGACCCTGGGCCAACGGCGGACATCCTAACTATGCACGTTCTACCACCAATGAGTATAGCATGCAGGACGGTGAGTTCCACTTGTTCACCCTCATCTGGGACGAGCAGAAGGTGGCGATGTATCTTGATGTAGACAAGTACCCCGATGTAGAGCCCTATTATGTGATGAACATCGATGACACTTCTCAACAGAACTCGCCCGGACGATACTTCCACAAGCAGTTCTTCATCCTATTCAACCTTGCCATTGGCGGGCACTTCCCGGGCATCTATAATGCAAGCGGTATTACTGCCCTGGCAAATGAGGACCGTGCACTCATGGTCGACTATGTGCGCGTCTATCAAGAGGTGGACAGCACCGACTACACCTTGCCCGTGGGTTTTAAGATGCTCGATGTCACCCATGATGGCATGGTGGACATCTCGGACGTGAACGCTGTAATCAATGTCCTGCTAGGCAAGGCAACCAGCGGTGCAGCTGATGTCAATGGCGACTATACGACCGACATCACCGACGTCAATATCATCATCAACCAAATGCTGGGAAAATAATAAATTTAGGGCATTGAGAGCAAAATCATGCCTAAAAAGAGTATAATTGGCATATTAAAACTAAAAATAAATAGTTAAAACTTAAATAATGTAAAATCATTAGGTGGAATGAAATGATATGATTAATTTTGCCAATGAAATCATTTGACGAGCTAGTGGAACTATTGCCACACTCGTTGGATGAGGCGTCAAAGCAAGCCAAAGACATCAATTTTAGAAAGAAAGAGAGTAGTAGTTTGATTCATATGGTTGGTGACCGTCCTGTCAGTGTTGATGGGGCGGTCTTTTTTTTGCCATTATGACAAATAATGGCTACCTTTGCGACATTAATTACAAAGAATATGGAAATTAACGAGCACAACAAACAAGAATACCCGCCCATGCACACGGCGGAGCATATCCTGAACGCAACCATGGTGCGGATGATAGGGTGCGGACGGCATGTCACAGCCCATGTCGAGCGGACGAAGTCGAAACTGGATTACGCCCTCGACCGACCTCTCACCGAAGAAGAGGTGCGCGCCATCGAGGAAAAGGTGAATGAGGTGATTTCAGCCGACTTGCCTGTGACGGTGGAGTATGCCCAGCAGAGCGAGGTCGCCGACCGATTCAACCTAGAGCGACTGCCCGAGGGAGCCACGCAGACCGTCCGCATCGTCCGTGTGGGCGATTATGACGAGTGCCTCTGCGCCGGCACCCATGTCGAGCATACCGCCCAGATTGGCCAGTTCCGCATCACCAGCACCCGCTGGCAAGACGGCCGCCAGCGCATCGTCTTCCGCCTCTCCTAAGAACGCTAGACATCATTTTTAAGACATAAGAACATAAGAACAAATTTTGAGTAGTTAAAGGTAGTTAAGTAGTCAAAGGGAGTTAAGTAGCTAAAAGAGCTTTGTTTTTTTGTTGTTTTTATTGTTTGATTCTAAGACATAAGAGCATAAGGACAAACAACCGCCTGGCAATCAATTCTGCCAGGCGGTAATTGCTTGTTTTACATTGAAATAATCTGCGTCATCTGCGTGAGATTATGGAACCAAAATTTTGCGGGCGGTGCCGTCGCTCATCTTGACGATGACGACGCCCGTGGCATTGCCATCGACACGCTGGCCAGCCAGGTTGTAACGTGCCACCTCAAGGGCATTGTCCTTGCCGACGCTCGCGACGCTCGAGTAGGCGAGGTTATCGATGCGGAATGCGGGGCTGAGCACCTGCTCCTGCCAGTTACCCGCAGCATCCACCAGACGAATCTTCAGGTCAAACCAGCCCTCGTAAGCCTCGCCAGTCACTCCAGCCAGCGAGCCAGTATAGAACCATCCCATCACCGGCCAGTAGTTTTCAGGCACCTCTTCAACTGCCAACTCATTCCAGTTATCCTCACCGTAAGGTGAATAACTCACCTCCACCGATTCGGGCGCATAGCGTTTACACACATTAAAGCCCATCGGTGTTATTATGTGGTTGAAATCGCCTGCGCTGAATTCAAGCGTACCATCATCGCCAGATTCGAAGCGTTCAGTCACATCACCATTGCTGTCTTTGAAGTGAAGCATGGTCATTGTGGGCGGGTTCTCATCCTCGGCATTGGCAGTATAGTGCAACTGCGCCTTGTTCGACCCGGCCAGGTCATCCACTTGGACTAGATCGTTCGTAATCGTAGCATCCACCACACCGCTTAAGGATCCATCAAGCTGGGCAAGAAATCCCCCTTGGGTCGAGACAATTTCTTCGCCATTAAGCTTAACACTCACTTGCGCATTATCATCTGCTATAACTGGTCTTTCTCCATAGCGTCCTGCATAGCCAAGATGGAAATACCATAAGCTAAGATTAGGTATTGGTTCGAATTGGTAAATATCATTAACAAGTAAGGGGCAGTTATTCCCTAGGTTCTCTTTCTTTTTGTCGGTTGAGTAGGTAAAAACTGGATGCGATGGCCAGAACCAAGGATAATCTATGATGTCTACATTGTAGCCATAGAAGTCACTTTCACCATCTTCAGAACCAAACTCAATAGCAGCTGCCTTCCAGTATCCTGTTGGTCCATTGTTGGCGAAAACTATCTCGTCATTGGTCATGGTCAATGGGGTGCTGGCCATGACGGGATGCCACTCCAGCCATGGCTCGTCATCATAAGTCTCAATTACTTTCATTTCTACATAAGGTTGAATAAAGGGAATAAACCCCACTTTACTGTCGTCGACCGATGCGTTTAAGTAGTATTTGAAGGTTTGGCCGGGAGTAATAGGTGTGGTTCTCCAGTAATTTGAACCTTGAGCCGTCATGTTACCAGTGTGAGTACCTACCCCTTCTTGAAGAGAGAAGATGTCAAAACATCTATACAATTCCTCGTCTGTATTGGGTATTAGGAAAGGATCCTCGAACAAAACATATTTTTCAGGGTCAGTTGTTATTACAACATCTGAGGTGACACCATCGGCCTCCAGAGCCGACGTGTATACAACGTCATCTTTGATAAAGGCCACATAATGGTGAAAGGCATAACGGTCGCTCACATCGTTGACAAGGAAATCAGTGGCGGTGTTAAAGTAATCAGCTGCAGCTTTGTCGCCATTATCATCAAACCAAACTTTATAACCGCCATAGCTATTAGTCCACATGTTTACCGCCAACCCAAAGTCTCGGTTGATGATGTTATTGATGAAATAAGCATCATCCACATTACATGCCTCTGTCTGTACCCAATTCCCGTTCTCGTCTTGGCTGAACTGACCCCAGTTGATGGTCGTGCCATCCATCATGAGCGTCTGGAAGTGGATGCGGTTCTTGGCTTCTTCGGTCGCAAAGTGCAATTCCATGTCCTGGTTGATATCCACTTGCTCGCGGATGACATACATGTTATTCACTGGTTGGTGCTTGTATGGTTCAATCTCACAGAACCAAACAATAATGTCGTAGTTGCCAGCGGGCACTGGCATGACGTTTGAGCCTTTGACTAAGTCATAGACACCAAAGGATGAGGCCCAATAGACATTGCTGTCGTCATTGTTATTCAGGTAAATCTGATATGCGGTTTGTGTTTTGGCATCAAAGTCCAGTACAAAGTCTACATTATAGGAGGGCTGGTCGGTCCGGGCTTTGTTGGCGTGGTTGGCCATGCTGGCTTCGTCCAAACCGAAAGGCTTGACAGTGGTTTGACGCTGAACAAGGCCTTGGCGGGAATGCCCCCGCTCAAGCCGTTGCGGTGTGATTGGCCCTTGGGCGAAGGCAAATAGCATCCCCATAGCCAGCATGCAGAGTAGAATTCTTGCTTTCATACTTTTTAGTTTTTGGTGATGAATAAAAAGGTTAATGAGAATTGAGTGTCCCCCCAAGCCCCCCTAAAGGAGGGTGTTAAACATCTTGTTCCCCCTTTAGGGGGTTAGGGGGACAAGGCGAGATCGAGGGGGCCATCATTCTCGAGTGCAAAGTTATAGCAAAGATAATTCTTGTCAAGATTTTTGCCTCATGACTGTGTTCAAATGTGTACATTTGAGCAATTTTGGACAATCTTGACCACGGTACAAATTTGAGCAATAAGGCTATTCTTGTGATTTACAGTGCGTTGTGTGTTTTTTATGGAAAAGCATCCATTTTGCCCACTATCGCCTTTTTTTCTGCCCCGAGATACCTGCTAATGGGTAGAAAAGAAGAAAATCGGGCAAAAAAGCCGACTCTGCTATTGTTTTCCGTGGGGAATAGACATAAGAACATAAGGACACAAGATTTTTGTTCTTCTGTCCCAGAAATCTCACGCAGATGCCGCAGATTTTTTTAGGGGATTTGGTAACTTTTGTCATCTTATAAAAATCTATTTATCTGTTATATCTGCGTGAGATTAGAAACTAATCGGCGTGTGATGTGGCATCACCCTTGCTTTGTCGCTGGTAGGCGCTGGGGGTGAGACCTGTGAACTGCTTAAAGATGGTGCTGAAGCCCGAGCGCGACCGGAACCCCACGCTTTTGCCGATGGCCTCGAGGGTGTAGTCGCCCCACCGCGCGCGGTCGTTGATGCGGCGGCAAGCCTCCTTGATGCGGTACTCATTGACCAAGCCATTGAAGTTGTCGCGATACCGACGGTTGATAGCGTCGCTGACGTAGTTACGGTGGTCACCCACCAACTCTGCCAGGCGTGGTAGCGAGAAGTCGGGTGAGAAAATCTCATCGCTGGTCTCCATGACGATAAATATGCGGTGCAGCAGGTCGCTTTGCCGTGCCTCGTCGAGAATAGACTCGCGCTGTGGTTCCTCAGCAGGCGCATATGGCGACACGGGCTCTGGCTCGACGTGTTGGCTTTGTTGTAGCTGCTCGATGAGTTGCCGCTTCTCCTCATCGGCACGTAGCATTTCTAGCGAGTTCTCATAAAGCGAGCGGTTGCGTTCCTGCACGCGGCGGTAGTTCAGCCACAACAATGCCAACACCATCAGCAACACCACTGCGAAGGCGAGCACACCCCACATCACACGACTCTTCATTTTCTCTCGGTAAGCCAGGTTGCGCACCTCTTCGTTCTTCTTGTTCAGCTCATAAATGAACTTCGCCTCGTTGGCACTGCCCAGTTTCTTGTCCGAGAGCATCTCGACTGTCTTCTCCATCGCGAGCATGCGGTAATGTTCATACATCGTGGTGTCGTGCGTGGCTAGGTAGTACTCCTTTAGGTTCTGGTAAGATGCAATTAGGTGAGGCAATAGGTTGTACTGGGTCGCGATGTACTCGTTGTCTTTGAGGCAGGCCAACTCTTTATCCGGTTGCTTGTAGACACCCATGTAGAAGAAGGCACAATAGCTGTTAGCAACAATTTGACAAGTAGCACGATGCGCAGGTGTGATCTTCTGGCTATGTGCGATTTCCTGGAGACGTGAGAGACAGACTTCCGTACTGTCGAATTGCTTTTTGTCCCAGGTGCGGACAACGTCAATCAAGCAGCGGGCAAACGTATAAAAGTAGAGTGTGTCGGAGGGTATGGGGGCATTCTTGATGATGTCCATCTCGTGCTCAATCATCGATTCCTTGTCGTGAAATGTGGTCATAAGCATCAGGCTCAGGAAAGAATCATACATGTCTCCCCAATCTTTCTGTTGGTAGGCCGCGTCAAACGCTTGTTTGTACAAGGCTACCGTCTTGGGGTGAAAGTCGGGTGTTAGATTCTTCAAGTCCTCAATATACGCTTCATGCATAATGACCTTGGATAAATGCTTGTAGCAATGGTGCTTCTCAATCAATGCTTTGGCTTCTGTATCGTAGTTCACGGCTTTGGCATAGTCATAGAAGTACTCACTATAGAGAGCGGCAATGTTGGTCATTGCTTCGATGCTATGCTCAATATCCTCGCGGCCGAGCTTGTGGGTGTAGTAGCGGTTGGCGACAATCGAGAAGCACACCATCGCGCTGTCGGGTTGCCGTGCCACGTTGCGGTAGTGATATCCCATCTGGATAAGCTTATCCCCTGGCAGATGCTCCCAGCGCTCATACAGCGACATCGCCACGTCGTCGCCCGCCGCCACAGCCTGCCCAGCAACTATTGTTACCAGCAAGAACGCTAATATTCTGATTGGTATCTGTCTTATCTTCATTTTGCCAAATCTAAAGTGCAACTTTAATTTTGTCCGGCAATCGGCTCGGAGAGAAATTTGTCAATATTCCTGTAGTTAATGTGTCCCGTGATAGGGTCTGGTGCGTCATCCCGCCCGGTGTTGATTACCATTGACAATTTTGTTTCGTGTTCGAAAAGAGCTCTAAAGTAATGTAGGTTTTTATAGAAATCGGGATGGATGGTAGGCGACAGTTTCACCTCAAACGCCTTGAGAGTCTGCAAACCATCGTCAATAACTAAGTCTACTTCGTGCTGCCCCTGGTCACGATAGAAGTACAGATTGTTGTCAAGACCATGATTGAATTGATGTTTCAAGCACTCGACAATAACCATGTTTTCAAAGATCTGTCCACGCAGGGGGTGAGTCTCTAATTGATGCGCATTTGTGATACCTAGCAAGTAGCA
>JAEEGL010233487.1_pt1 | contig 11268 bp, 10 predicted proteins | sample 9134231 | NCBI WGS metagenome assembly JAEEGL01 (sample SAMN16246548, study PRJNA631951) | gut metagenome | biome: gut microbiome; feature: rumen; material: fiber-attached | host: Bos | place: Iran: Karaj | collected 2018-10
AACGGTAGATTCCTTTGTCTACATATGATGAATCGCAGAGTATGCCGATGTTGAAATACTTTTTCTCCCCGGAGAACACGGCATCCATCATGAGGCCCTGGGGGGAAATGACGGGCACCTTGCAGGATGTCAGGGTGAACAATGTGTCGATGTCGAACTTGCCATACTGAAGCAGCCATGGATCCGCCAGGATGATCATCTTGGCCGGGGTCTTGGCACAGTTGCCTTCCAAGTCATAGACGCTCACGCTGCATTTGGAAGACAGTGCGGCAAGGGACATCCGCACCGATGCTTCGCGAAGAGCATCTCCGCCATTCTCCTCCACATATTTGCCATAGGGAGCGCAGGCGGCATCGCACAGAAGGGAGAATGTCTCGCCCGCAAAGTCGGCCAGGTCGTCTGCGCGGCGCATTCCGCGCACGTTGTCGAACATGTCGCAATCCTTGAAATAGCGGCCCAGCTGCCAGCATGAGGCTCCGGAGCCGATTATTGCCACATCTCCCCCGGAGGGCAGGCGGCTGAAGGATGCCAGCAGCCTGTTCTCCTGCAGGTCGGCATTTTCGGCGATTGACTTGACGTAATCTATGGTGTCCCGCCCGGATGGCTCCTGACGAAGGCAGGAAACGCTGACAAGCAACAAGACTGATATGACGGAGAACAATTTGCCCATAATGATTCTTTTTAAGATTACAAAAATACAAAAAATCCATATCTTTGCATACTTTGAATTGGATTTACTTATGGAACACCACCATCATCACCATCACGGCGGGGAAAAGATAACCGCCGATCTCAAGAAAATTTACATCTGTGCCATCATACTCAATGCCCTGTTCGTAGCTTTTGAAGCATGGATGGGTTTCCACACTGATTCCCTTTCTCTCGTGTCCGACGCAGGCCACAAACTGGTGGATGTGTTTTCACTCGGCCTCACACTGCTGGCCTTCGTGCTTTCCACCAGCCGTCCCGGCCGGAAATTCACCTTCGGCTTCCGCAAGCTCACCGTCATAATTTCGCTGCTCAATGCTGTGTTTGTGGTCGTGGTGGCCGGCTCCATAATCTTCGAAAGCATCGAGAAAATGCTGGACGCCGCTTCCCTTTCCCCGGACGGAGAGGCCATCAGCATCACGGCCGCTGTCGGAATAGTGGTGAACGCACTTTCCGTGACCCTGCTTTCGCATAAGCGCAAGCACGACGTCAACACCCGCGGCGCCTTCATCCACATGCTCACCGACTGCCTGCTGTCGATTGGCGTGGTGATAGCCGGTTTCGTGATCAAGGCCACCGGATTCGTGCTGCTCGACCCTATCGTGAGCCTGTGTATCGCCGGATTCATACTTGCCAACATTCTGGGTGTGCTCGTGGAGAGCTTCAAGATGAGCATAGACGCCGTGCCTGAATCCATAGACCCTGCAAAGATCGAGGATTCCATGCTGAAAGTGGAAGGCGTAGAGAAAGTCAACCGTCTCCATATCTGGCCTGTCAGCACTACTGAGACGGCTTTGACCGCCGAAGTGCTTGTCTCCCCCGGGACGGACCGCGACGCCGCAGCCGACGCCCTCAAGGCAAAAATAAAAGAGGGCGGAATCGATGATTCCACCCTCGAACTCAGGCAATCCTGCTGATCATTCCATCACGAGAATCTCTTTCGTGCCGTCGGTGTAGGTGAGCAACACCTTGAACGACTGAGATGTGCTCATGTCTATAATGCTGCCGCTCAATGCGCCGTCGGCGTTGATAATGTATTCCCCGTCTTCGGAGAAGAAAGGAAGCGGAATCATCGGCAGCTCAAAGATGGTCTTGCCGTCGTCGGCTCCGGGCACCAGGGTGTAGGTGCCGGAACTTGATTCGCTTGTGGAGAGGCAGATCTTGTCGCCCAGACGGACGTCGCTGCGTACGGTGCAGGAAACGTCGTAGATGTAGTAGTAATCGTTCGCTTTGACATATATGCTCTTGTTCATTGCACCCAGGGTTTCGACGAACTTGCCGTCATACGAAAGGTGGTCGAAGCGGAACCAGCCGTTGTATTGCTGGGATGAGGAATTCGTTATCAGGCCGGCGTTGAGCAGGGTTGTCTCTCCCTTGTGGAAGGCGGAATAAGAGGCGTCTGAGCGGTAGATGCCGTAGTATTCATGTCCCTTGTGGGTGCCTGCCTTCAGGTACAGGGGCGCAATGTTGTCTTCCGGATAATCGCTGTCGGCAACAACGTATCGCTCAGGTTCCGCAGCGGCCACAGGCGTGGGTGTGACGGACTTGTCCGGCTCGAGGTTGATTACGGCGTCGATATCGGAGTCGAAGATTTCTGCCTTATACTCGTCTATCTCTTCCTGCGTGTAGCCATATTCCAGAAGATAGGAAAGGTCATCATAATAATATGGAGCAAAGTTGTCTACGGCAAAATAGGCGTTGCAGTCACCGCCCCATCCCCAGTTCACGTACAGCTTGTCGTCCTTGTCGTATCCGCATACGATGAACTGATGTCCGCCTCCGGCACTTGACCCGCCATAGATGACCGGGAGATCCTTGTCGATCTGGGCCTTTATGAGCGACACCCATTCGGCGTCGGAATAGTTGTCTTTGTAGACAATCGTGCTCTTCTTGTAATACATATACTTGTTCATCCCGGACACGAGGTCGCTGGTGAAGGCGGCTGTTCCAATGTTATAGCTGTACATTGATTTGAACATGATTCCGCAGTCGTACATGAGCCATGCCACCTGCCTCTCCCCTTCCGTCGGATTCTTTGTGCTCGAGTATATGTCGGTCTTCGGCATTATGCTCCATTTGTACTCATGGCCGAGTTCGTGGCCGCGAATGGGAATGTCAATGGAATTATAATCATCCACCGTGAATTCCATAGAATAGTCCGGCAGGGTCCCGTGGCCGCAGGGAGGCCATTCGTGGAAACGCATCACCATTGCAGCGGCGGTGGCCACGCAACCGGTCACGGCCCTTTCTTTTTCATATTTTGAGATGAACGGACAGTACCAGTTGTAGGGGTTCTCCTGGCTCCAGGTGGGAACGTCCAGAAGTTTTCCTCCCTCTTCTCCGGCGCGAAGAGGCGAATCCTTGCGGGACCACTCTCCGGCTACGGCACCTGTCTGGCGCAGGGGCAGGCTGCGGACAGTACCGACGGTCTTGCTCACCCTGCCGAGCCAGTAGAGCATATTCTCGGGAATGCGGTCGGCATCGATGTGGCCCGTGGCGGAATAACCCAGCACCGGCACGAGGCAGTCGTCTCCGGCTATGATTGCGAAACCGCCGCCTTCATTGTTGAAAATATAGTACGCAGGAGCGTCTGCCGACTGTGTGGACATCGTGGCGCGGGCATTGAAGACCTGCCTGGTCCTGGCCACGCTTGTGCCGAGCACGTCTGCGGCTTTCCTTGCAGCCCTGTTGCGGTCGACGGGAGCGGCGAGGCAGAGAGCACCGGCCAGCAGGGATAACACTAATATGCTGAATGATCTTTTCATAAGGCGTCTTCGTATAAAATGTAGCCACGTTCTCCTGCGCTGTCCTGCAGCCAGATCTTGTTGGATTCCCTCTTCACAAGGACCGCATTGGCAGTGGCGTCGTCCACGCCGGTCTCACCTATCGATGCGATGGTCAGCTGGCAGGAATCGCCGACATTCAGCCCGGAAGGATAAGTCACGAAAAGCGCAAATCCCTTTTCCAGATTCTGGATACGGAATTCGTTGGCGTTCGCAAGGAAATGGAGGGCATACTGGTCGACTCCCTTTTCATAAGCCCGCACTGCTACGGGGTTGCCGGAAGAAAGGTCGTAGATGCCGAACACGTCGTGCGTCAGAAAGCCGGATACGGCAGGAATGTATTCTATAGGATTGAGGCGCTTGACCTTTGCCCTTTCGGCGACAAGGCCGGTGTTGGCGGTCGTCTTTTCCATCTGAGAGCCATTGGAATCCTTGACCACGACCGTGAAGCCGCCTCCGAGCGTGCCGGCAGGCACCACGAAGTTGAATGTGGTCGGATCGGAGCCCAGGGCAACGCCTTCCCCGCAGTCGAGCGTAAGCTTTCTGTGCTCATCATCGGTGGCGGCCGTCATCACAAGAGCCGGCGCTTCCGTCCAGGACATATCCACGGTGCCTGTGCCCCAAAGGGCTTCGTTTGCTGCAGTGGTGATTTCGACGGAAGTAATAGTGGCGCTTCCGGTGAGCTTGAGCGACAGTATGCCGCAGAGGTTCTTGAATGAGAGTTTTTCAGTGGAGCTGACGGCAACCATGGGGTTCACGCCGTCGGCGAATCCGTCGGCCGCAAAGGCCTGCACGGCGGGAAGTGCGAGAGAAACGGCGCCTTGACCGAAGGATGCCATTTCATCTGCGGGATACAATGCATACCAGGGCGCAGCGCCCACGGCATTGCCGGTGAATTTCGCCTCACCTTTTCCGGCATCTTCAGAATTGATGGTATAAGTCTCGCCTCCGGGGCAGCTGCCGCTGAAAACCGTAATCTTGTCGGATGCGCTCCACAGGACCTTTGTCCCGTTCAGGCTGGTCTTTGTGTGGGCTCCGGATTCCTGTGATGCGGTGAACGTCATCTGGGGGACGTCCCTGCCTTGTTCTTTCGGAGCGCAGGAAAACAGCAGCAATGAAAATGCCGTAAATGCGCTCAGGGGATAAAATCTGGACATTAGTTTATGTTGGTTCAAAAAGTCCTGCAAGTTAGTCATTTTTTCTCTTTTTTCCGTATATTTGTCCTCATTAGACACGCATTTATGAAGAAGTTATTGATTTTCATTGCGCTCGGCATCAGCGCCCTGACGGTCTCCGCTCAGCCCCGGATCGCCCCCAAGATGCCTGACTACCAGTTCACTACTGTAAAGGCAAACCCCATCACCCCCGTCAAGAATCAGTTCCGCAGCGGCACCTGCTGGGCTTATTCCGCAATCGGTTTTTTCGAGTCCGAAGCTATCCGCCTCGGCAAGATTACCGATTCCCTCAAGTATCCCGACTTCTCGGAATTCTACGTGGTCAGCAATTCTTATTATGAGAGGGGCATCAAGTATGTGCGCCTGGACGGCAACCTCACCTTCGGCGCCGGCTCCGAAGCCGACGACGTGCTCGACATCATCCGCGACTACGGCATCGTGCCCCAGTCGGAGATGACGGGTATGAATTATGGCACTGAACTGCCTGTGCAGGCGGAACTTGACGCCGTGCTCGAAGCTTTCGTGAAGGTCATTGCCAAGAACCCCAACAAGACCCTCAGCACTGCCTGGACACGCGCATACAAGGCCATCATCGACGAGTATCTCGGCAAATGCCCTGAGTCCTTCGTGGTGGACGGAAAGGAATTCACTCCGAAGAGCTATCGCGATGCCCTGAAGATCAATCCTGCAGACTACGTTACCCTGACTAGTTATACCCATCATCCGTTCTACACCAAGTTCGCCATCGAGGTGTGCGACAACTGGCGCGGCGACCTTGCCTGGAACGTCCCCATCGATGAGCTGATGACCGTGCTGGACAACGCCATCAACAACGGCTACACCGCCGCATGGGGTGCAGACGTCAGCCATCCCGGCTTCACCAGGAACGGCCTCGCCATCAACCTCGACACCAAGGCTCCCGTGAGCTCCGGATCCGACCAGGAGCACTGGGTCGGCAAGGAAGAGGGCAAGCCCGCCCCTGTCATCGTGAAGGAGATCGAACCCACCCAGGAGAGCCGCCAGATTGATTTCGACAACAAGACCGTCACCGACGACCACGGCATGCAGATCTACGGCATAGCCAAAGATCAGGACGGCAAGAAATACTTCATGGTCAAGAACTCCTGGGGCGAGTCCGGCAAATACAAAGGTATCTGGTATGCCACCGAGTCCTTCGTCAAAGGCCAGACCCTCGACATAATGGTCCACAAGGACGCCATTCCCAGGGAGATCAAGGCCAAGCTCGGAATCAAATAGTCCCTGATTGATGAAGAAATTCATTCCCGACTGCATAACCTCGATGAATCTCTGCCTCGGAGTCATCGGGGTTGTGTTTGCTTTCAAGGGCCGTCCCGACATCGCGTTCATCCTGATGCTCGGCGCCGGCCTTGCAGATTTCCTGGACGGTTTCTCGGCACGCCTCCTCGGTGCGTATTCCGATCTCGGGAAGGAGCTGGACTCCCTCTCCGATCTGGTGTCCTTCGGGGTGCTCCCTGCCGTCATGCTCTACAATCTTTCCCGCACCTGCATGTTCGGCGAAAGCTGGGTGGCCTGGGTACCGCTCATACTTCTGAGCCTTGGCAGCGGCCTGCGCCTTGCCAAGTTCAACACCGATTCCAGGCAGATTTCCGGTTTCCTGGGGCTTCCGACTCCGGCATCCGCACTGCTCGCCGGCTCGCTCTGCTATTTCGTGGCCGCGGCTCCCGGCAGTTTCCTTGCCGAATGGTGTGCCGGTCCCGTGTTCATCCCCGTCCTTTCGCTTTGCCTTGCCGCCCTCATGGTCAGCGAAGTGCCCATGTTCTCGCTGAAGATCCACAGGGATGATCCTAAAATCCTGAAAAACAAAAGGATGGTCTTTGCAATCACGGTGATTGCGGCCATCCTTGTGTGTGTGTGCTTCAGGCTGGACTGGTCAGCTGCCGTGCTGATGAGCCTCTGCGCCTATGTGGTGAAAAACCTGATTTACGCTATTGCGGGGATTTAGTATACTGCTCCGCCATCTTCTTCATTTTCTCCATACGCTTTTCCGTCTTCGGATGGTCGGCGAACATGTGGGCGATAATCGAATTGTCACTGCCCTGTGATAGCGACATGAGCTTTTGCAGGGCATTGTACATACTGTAGGGGCTCTTGCCGCGTTCCACTGCAAATGCGCATCCGTGCTCGTCGGCCTTGTATTCCTGGGCCTGGGAGAACTGGGCGCTGATCAGGGCCTCGCCCACGTCGCCGAGCAGGTAGGAAGCCATAGCGCCGTAGTTGCCGGCGGATGCCACCACATCACGGGCTGCGGAAGCGAGGTAGGCGTTCTTGATCGCACGCTTTGTGTCCTGATGGCGTACGTGGCCGATTTCGTGACCTATGATTGCTGTCAGTTCTTCGTCGTCCATGACGTCCATAAGGCCGGAATAGACGCGGATGGAGCCGTCGCCGCAGGCGAAGGCGTTGATGTCGGAAGTCTTGTAGACTTTGTAGTTGATGGGAATGCCGTCGATCTCGTTGATTCCGGACATGACTCTGGCAAGGCGCTTGGCATATGCGCCGTTGTCGATCACGTTCTGCTGGTCAAGCGATACGATGGTCTGGCGGCTGAGGGCAGCGATCTGTTCATCGTTGATGCTTGCGGCGGTCATGACCTTGCCGGCGGCATTGGCCAGGCCTTCGGCATTCCAGTTGACGCTCGAAAGGACCGAGCAGCTGCACAACGACATGGCGGTGGCAGCGATAATGAGCAGTTTCTTCATATTGGATATCATATACAGTTTATCATTTCACGGGCAACGGCAAGGGAGGCTCCCCTGCCGCCGAGGGTTTCACGGATTTGCGCGTAATCTTTAATCATCGCCTCCCTGTAGTCAGAATCGTCCAGAAGCCTCCGGAGTTCAGTCTCCACGGCATCCGGGGTGAAGCCGTCCTGGATCAGTTCCCGGAACGCCTCCCGGCCAAGGCAGAGATTCCCGAGCGAAATGTACTTCACATGGTCCAGCACGCGGAAAACCTTTCTGGCGATGAAGTAGGTTGTCTTGCCGGCGCTCCAGCAGACAAGCTGTGGCGTGCCGATGAGGGCCGCCTCCAGCGATGCCGTGCCGGAGTTGATCACGGCCGCGTCGGCAAACTTCACTATGTCGTAGGTGCGGTCGAAAAGCAGCTCAACATTGCTCCTCCCGCCGATATACTCTTCATAATCCCCGGGGCTTCGCGACGGAGCGCCGGCCACCAGCACTTTCATCCCTATCCTGTCGGCCACTTCCATGCACACGGGCATGGTCCTGGATATCTCCGCTTTGCGGGATCCGGGCAGAACGGCGATGTAGCGGTCTTCGCAGGGCCTGGTGAACTGATGCCCGTCTATGGCGTCCACAAGGGGGTTGCCTTTGTAGATAAATGGCACTCCGTGTTTCTGGAAATAAGGCACTTCGAAGGGAAAGACTATGAAGAGGCGGTCCACCCATGCCTTGAGTTTCCGGTTGCGGCCGGCTCTGGATGCCCAGGTCTTGGGCGCGATATAGTAGAACACCCGGATCCCGTGCCTGTGGCAGTATTCCGCAACCCTGAGGTTGAATCCCGGATAGTCGATGGGGATCACTACATCCGGCTTCCACTCTGCAATGTCTCTCTTGCAGAGGCGGAGCTTGCCAAGTATTGAAAAACCCTTGCGGAGCACATCCGTGACACCCATCACGGCACCGTCGCGGTAGTGGACCACGGGGGCCTGCCCGCCGCAGGCAGCGGCCATCAGGTCCCCTCCCCAATAGCGGAAGCAGGCATCAGGATCCGCGGCCTGCAATCCCTTGATAAGATTGCTGCCGTGCAGGTCTCCGGAAGCCTCTCCTGCTATCAGATAATATCGCATAGGCGTTTCAGTTCCGCATTGTCGGTGTGGTCGATATTCAGAGGGGTCACGACTATGTAGCCCTGTTCCATAAGCACATGGTCAGCCAGCTCGCCCTTGCCCTTTTCGTCATCCACGAAATCGCCGGCCATGACGACCAGTTCTTCGTCGGGATGTTTGTTCTCGACATACTCGACGTCGCTCCTGGAGGGAGCATGACCGCGTTCGAAAAGGAATTCGGGACCATAGGGCAGGTATTCGTGCTCCCAGTGCGCCATGCCCATGCGGGTGGCGCGGACTCCGATTATCTGCGATGCCGGAATTGCAGGGAAATTGATGTTGTAGATGCTTCCCGGGCGGGGATTGAAGTTACTGATGAGCTTGGTGAGTATCCCGGGAAGGAGCTGCTCGATTGCGGAGAAATCGGCGTCGGAGCGGAAATCATCAAGGCTCACGGCGATGGCCGGAATGCCGTTCAGGGCCGCTTCCATGGCAGCGCCGACGGTGCCTGAATAGAGTGCAGCCGTCGCTGCGTTGCTTCCGTGGTTTATTCCGCTCAGCACCAGATCCGGCTTTTCAGGATACATCACATTGTCCAGACCGAATTTGACGCAGCTCGAAGGAGTGCCGTCCAGATACCACCAGTCTTCTCCGGGAAGAGTGTAAACCTTCCTTGCGGCAATAGGCTTGTAGCCCATGGACACGGCCATGGACATGCCGCTCTGGACAGTTTTGGGCGCGACAACAAGTATTTGTCCGAACTGACGGGCAACGCGTGCCAGAGCTTCGATGCCCCTGGATTCGTAGCCGTCGTCGTTTGTGATCAGAATCCTCATCTTTTTTCTGCAAATATAATTGAAATTACGTAAATTTTTGATAAATTTGCGCCGCCTTTTAAGGAATTATTATTGTTTAACTTTTATAAAGACAAAAATGGTAAAACTTGGTATTAACGGATTCGGCCGCATCGGCCGTATGGTTTTCCGTGCAGCAGTTGAGAATTTCCCCAATGACATCGAGATCGTGGGTATCAACGATCTTCTCGAGCCTGACTATCTCGCCTACATGCTCAAGTACGATTCAGTACACGGCGCATTCCAGGGTGATATCGCAGTCGAGGGCAACTATCTGATCGTGGGCGGCAAGAAGATTCGTCTGACCGCCGAAATGGATCCCGCCAACCTTAAGTGGGACGAGGTCGGAGCTGAGGTCGTTGTGGAGTCCACCGGTCTTTTCCTGACCGATGAGAAGGCTCGCAAGCACATCGAGGCCGGTGCCAAGAAGGTCATCCTCAGCGCTCCTTCAAAGGACGCCACCCCGATGTTCGTCTATGGTGTGAACGACAAGACTTATGCTGGCCAGGACATCATCTCCAACGCTTCCTGCACCACCAACTGCCTCGCTCCCGTCACCAAGGTCCTCAATGACAAGTTCGGTGTCGTCCGCGGCCTTATGACCACCGTACACGCTGCAACTGCCACCCAGAAGACCGTCGACGGTCCTTCCAAGAAGGACTGGAGGGGCGGCCGCGGCATCCTCGAGAACATTATCCCGTCCTCGACCGGAGCAGCCAAGGCTGTCGGCAAGGTTCTTCCTGAACTCAACGGCAAGCTCACCGGAATGTCCCTGCGCGTTCCCACCAGCGATGTTTCCTTCGTCGACCTTACCGTCGAACTTGCGAAGCCCGCATCCTACGCTGAAATCTGCGCCGCGATGAAAGAGGCCTCCGAAGTCGAACTCAAGGGTGTCCTCGGTTACACCAACGAGGCTGTCGTCTCCACCGACTTCCGCAATGATCCCCGCACTTCCATCTTCGATGAGAAGGCCGGCATCCAGCTCGATCCTACCTTCGTGAAGGTTTGCGCCTGGTATGACAACGAGTGGGGTTATTCCAACAAGGTTCTCGAGATGGCAAAAGTCGTCATGAAGTAAGATCCAGGAACCTGTTATTACACCTTGAGGCTGGTCCGGAACAACGGACCAGCCTCTTTTTTTTTCTAAATACTGATACAGACTCCGGGCGGAATCGGCCTCAGTCTTGTATTCTGAGCCGTAATGCCGGGGGGATCTATTCTCTTTCCCCGAATATCGCAGTACCGATACGGACCATCGTAGAACCTTCTTCGACGGCCATCCTCCAGTCCGAGGACATTCCCATCGAGAGTGTGTCGAAGGCTTCCTTGGCCGGACATGCCTCCCCTGCAATGGAGAAAAGAGCCTTCAGGCGGGCGAATTCACTCCGGATGAGAGTTTCATCATCCGTGAGGGTCGCCATTCCCATAAGGCCGCGGAAACAGACGTGAGGATACTCCTTGGCGGTCCTTAATATTGACAGAGTCTCTTCCGCAGAGAATCCCTGCTTTGCGGCATCCGAACTGATATGTACCTCGAGAAGGATGTCGACGACTCTCGAATTGGCGGCGCCCCAGGCCTCTACCGCATCCAGAAGATGCCGGGAATCAATCGACTGGACCAGGCTGGCAAAAGGCAGGACCTTTTTCAGCTTGTTGGTCTGCAGGTGGCCGATGAAATGCCAGCTTATATCCGAAGGGAGCTGTGGCACCTTGGCGGCAAACTCCTGCGGACGGCTTTCAGCAAACACTCTCTGGCCGGCATTGTAAGCCTCCAGGATGGCTTCGACAGGGTGGAATTTGGAAACTGCCACCAGGCAGACGCCTGATGGCAATTCACTGTGGATCTTGCGGATGTTTTCAGCGATCATCTGCCGCCTCTCCTATCTGCGCCCCTGCTTCCTGCGCTGCTGCTCAGCGGC
>JAEEGL010930661.1_pt1 | contig 11268 bp, 9 predicted proteins | sample 9134231 | NCBI WGS metagenome assembly JAEEGL01 (sample SAMN16246548, study PRJNA631951) | gut metagenome | biome: gut microbiome; feature: rumen; material: fiber-attached | host: Bos | place: Iran: Karaj | collected 2018-10
ACCTGAAGGCTGAAAGGAGCAAGCTTGCTGTCCTGCCAGAAATTGAGGCAGCGTGCAATCTCCATGTATGAACCGTTAGGAGCGACTTTCTTGTTGTTCGCATCCTTTCCGTTGAAATCGTAGTCAATGAAGAAGAAAGTGTTACCCCACTTGTCTCCGTAGAAACCCTCGAGAGTAGTGGTCACATGTTCACGGCCTTTGCCGAAATCGTAGAAAACCTGAAGATTGGTCTGGGCCTTCGCAGCCTGTGGCAGGAGGGCGGCTGCAACTACTGCAGCGAAAATGAGTTTTTTAGACATAGTTATTTTTTGTTAAAAGTGTTCCCGAAACTTACCGATGTGTCTCCCTGCTCATTGCTTCCGAACTCATAGTCCTTTCCAGGAAGCACTGCATTGAGGAAGATGCCGGCAAGGGCTGCGATTGCAAGTCCGCTCAGCGAAGTGAAGCCGATTGAAATCGCATCGTTTGCGCCGTACTTGATACCGATGGCAAGCACAAGTATCAGGGCAGCTATAATCACATTCCTTGAAGCCGTGAAGTCCACCTGGTTCTCTACCACGTTGCGGACGCCGACAGCTGAGATCATACCGTAGAGCACGAGGCTGACGCCGCCGATGGCGGCTACCGGCATGGTGTTGATCAAGGCTGCGAATTTAGGGCAGAACGACAGCAGGACGGCGATGCATGCAGCAATCCTGATGACGCGAGGGTCATATACGCGGGTGAGGTTAAGCACGCCCGTATTTTCTCCGTAAGTAGTGTTGGCCGGAGCTCCGAAGAGCGAAGCCAGTGCAGTTGCGAGACCGTCACCCATGAGGGTCCTGTGAAGTCCCGGATTCTCAAGATAGTTGATTCCCGTTGTCGAGGAGATGGCGCACATGTCTCCGATATGCTCTACCATGGTGGCGAGAGAGATCGGGAGGATGGCAATGATCGCGGCTACCATGAGTCCCCAGTCAGGATCGATCATGACTGAAAGCGCGGTATTCTCGAAATGGAACGGAAGGCCGATCCAAGCTGCGTCCTTGACAGCCGAGAAGTCCACGAGTCCCGCGATTGCCGCTACCGTGTATGAGACCGCAACGCCGAGAAGAATCGGTATGATCTTTATCATTCCCTTTCCCCAGATGTTGCAGACGATGATGACTACAATGGCGCAGAGAGCGATCCACCAGTTGCTTGAGCAGTTGGTGATAGCCGAGCCGCTCAGAGAGAGACCGATGGCGATGATGATCGGGCCTGTGACGATCGGAGGGAAGAAACGCATCACCCTCTTCGGTCCGTAGGCGGCGAAAAGGCCTGCGAGCACGAAGTACATGAGTCCGGCGAAGAATACTCCTATGCAAGCATAAGGAAGGCTCTGGGCAAGGGTCATGCCCTTGGCCATGCCCATTTCTCCGATGGCCACGTATCCGCCGATGAATGCGAATGACGAGCCGAGGAAGGCCGGAACTTTGAATTTGGTGAGCAGATGGAAGATAAGAGTGCCGAGACCGGCGAAAAGAAGGGTTGCGGACACGGATAGTCCGGTAAGTACGGGCACAAGGACTGTAGCCCCAAACATTGCGAACATGTGCTGGACGCCGAGAACTCCCATTTTGCCTAAGCCTAGGGTCCTGGCGTCATACACCGCCCCGTTACTGATTTTTTGAGCCATATGTGATTAAGATTGGTGTTCCAAAAAATAGTATCCGGGATACAAAGTTAGAAAATTAATAGTTAAATTTGCACGGTGGAACTGAGAAGATATGAACAGTTTCTGAACATCTGGAATGGAAGAACAAATCCTCATAAGAATAACGGGAAAAGACCGCCGTGGCCTGACAGCCTCGGTGATGAGCATATTGGCCAAATACGACGCGCAGATCCTGGACATGGGCCAGGCTGACATCCATAGTTCCCTGTCCCTGGGAATCCTCATCCGCACTTCGGACGAGCACTCCGGACAGGTGATGAAGGAGCTGCTTTTCAAGGCCACGGAACTCGGAGTCAACATCGGTTTCGAACCTATCTCGGACGAAGCATACGAAGAATGGGTCGGAGGTCAGGGAAAGAACAGGTACATACTTACGCTGATCGGCCGCAGCCTCTCCGCCCGCCAGATCGGCGCCGCAGCGAAGGTCTTCACCGAGCAGGGACTCAACATAGACTCGATCAAGCGTCTGACCGGACGCGTCAGCCTGCTCCACCCGGAGAAGAACGTCCGGGCATGCATAGAATTCTCCCTGCGAGGCACTCCCCTCGACCGCGAGAAGATGCAGGAACAGCTGATGAAACTCTCCGCCGAGATGGAGATGGACTTCTCTTTCCAGAAAGACGACATGTACCGCAGGATGAGGAGACTCATCTGCTTCGATATGGACTCCACGCTTATCCAGACCGAGTGCATCGACGAGCTGGCCAAGAGAGCCGGCGTCGGAGACCAGGTCGCCGCGATCACCGAACAGGCGATGCGCGGAGAAATCGACTTCAAGGAGAGCTTTACCCGCAGGGTCGCCCTCCTGAAGGGACTCGACGCCTCAGTCATGAAAGAGATCGCCGAGAATCTGCCTGTAACCGAAGGCACCGAGCGGCTCATGACAGTCCTCAAGACATATGGATATAAGATAGCGATCCTGAGCGGTGGATTCACCTACTTCGGCGAATATCTCCAGCGACGCTTCGGGATTGATTATGTCTATGCCAACGAACTGGAGATCGGAGAAAACGGCAAGCTCACAGGCCGTTTCGTCGGAGACATAGTCGACGGCCACCGCAAGGCTGACCTGCTCAAGCTGATCGCCCAGATGGAGAAAGTCAATCTCGCGCAGACGATTGCCGTAGGAGACGGCGCCAACGACCTGCCGATGATCTCGGAGGCCGGTCTGGGCATCGCCTTCCACGCCAAGCCGAGAGTGGTGGCTAACGCAAAGCAGTCGATCAACACTCTGGGTCTCGACGGTGTACTTTATTTCCTGGGATTCAAAGACAGTTATATAAGCAACTAGTCTTCAAGCTCATAGACTTTTTCACGGACGTAGGCAGCCCAGTCTACGTCCTTTTTTTCATCCGTAAATGTCTGCCACGGAATCGGCTTGCCGATACGGAGGGTATATTCCTTGTTACGGCCCCTGTAGAGCTCGTCAGGCAGGAAGAACATGGCGATGTTGGTCTTTATGCCTAATTTCTTGCAAAGACCGTCGATAAAATAGAATCTCCTGGAATTGCGGCCCGAGAACCACATAGGGATTATGTCTCGGTGGAACTCCTTGCTCTTCGTAAGGAAAGTCTTCTTCCACTTCGCATCCTGGATCTTGCCGTCGAACTTCCTGGAGCACATTCCGGCAGGGAAAATAAGGATCTGCCTGTCAGACGAGAACGCCTCGTCCATCTTCTCTCCCAGCTGACGGCTCTGCCCTCCTGTCTTGTTGATCGGGACTATATATTCGTCGATCTGCTTCAGGGAAGAAAGGAAGTCGTTGGCGGGAATATACATGTCCCCGTTATATTTCGTGCCGACAAAAGCAATCTCGCTGATGGCGTCGATACCGCCGAGAGGATGATTCGAAACAAAAGTGAACCTGCCTTCGGATGGGATGTTCTCCTCCCCCTCCACTTTAAGCTTCACCCCGAGATACTCGACTGCGCCCGGAGCGAAATCCACTCCGATCTTGCCCTGGGAAAAATATACGTTGAGGAAGTCCTGATGGACAATCTTTTTGACGAGGGAAAGTATCCATCCCGGGATCTTTTTCCCGGGAAACTTGGACGCTGCGATAGCATCCACATCAATTGTGACAGGTCTGTTCTGTGGCATACACGTCTTGTTTTAGCAGTACAAAGATAATTAAAAAAAATTTGCAGAATCCAGACTTCGTCCCTATTTTTGTATCCCGTAACAATTCAAAGGCATCTACAATGAAATACGGGTTCGACAACGAAAAATATCTCAAAATCCAGTCTGAGCATATCAGAGAGCGCATTGCTCACTTCGGCGACAAACTATACATGGAATTCGGCGGCAAGCTTTTCGACGACTACCATGCAAGCCGCGTCCTTCCGGGCTTCGAGCCTGACAGTAAGCTCAAAATGCTCATGCAGATCCGCGATGATGCAGAAATAATCATAGTCATAAGCGCTGTCGATATCGAGAAGAACAAAGTCCGCAGCGACCTCGGAATCACCTACGACGTGGACGTTCTCCGCCTCAGGGACGAGTTCATCAACCGCGGTCTTTCAGTCAATTCGGTTGTCATAACCCATTTCAACGGCCAGGCCAGCGCCGACGCCTACCGCAACCGCCTCGAAAGGATGGGCATCAAAGTCTATTACCACCATACAATTGAAGGCTATCCTGAAAATGTCTCCCTCATCGACTCCGAAGAAGGATTCGGAAAGAACGATTACGTCGAGACCACGAAACCGCTGGTGGTAGTGACAGCGCCGGGTCCGGGCAGCGGAAAGATGGCCGTCTGCCTGAGCCAGCTCTATCAGGAAAGCAAGCGCGGGATCAAGGCCGGATACGCCAAATTCGAGACCTTCCCGGTATGGAGCCTGCCTCTGAACCACCCGGTCAACATGGCCTATGAGGCCGCTACGGCCGATTTGAACGACGTCAACATGATCGACCCGTTCCATCTTGAGGCCTACGGCAAGACCGCCATCAACTACAACCGCGACATCGAGATATTCCCAGTCCTGGACGCCCTCTTCGAAGGCATCTACGGGTACAATCCGTACAAGTCCCCTACCGACATGGGCGTCAACATGATAGGCTCATGCATAAGCGACGACGAGGTCTGCTGCGAGGCCTCCCGCCAGGAGATAATCCGCCGCTACTACACAGCCCTCTGCAATCTCGCCGACGGTAAATGCAACGACAACGAAGTCAACAAACTGTCTATTCTCATGAAAAAGGCGGGAATCACGACCGACTATCGCAAATCGACAGTCGCCGCCAAAGAGAGAAGGGAAAGGTCAGGAGTCGCTTCCGCTGCCATCGAACTCGCTGACGGCACTATGATCAGCGCCGAGACCAGCCCTCTGCTCGGTCCGAGCGCCGCCCTGATCCTCAACGCAACCAAGCATCTTGCAGGCATCGACCACAGCATAAAGCTCATCCCGCAGAACATGATCGAGCCTATCCAGAATACCAAGGTCAACTATCTGCACGGGCACAATCCCCGCCTGCACTCGGACGAAGTCCTCGTGGCGATCTCAATGCTGAGCCTGTTCGACGAGACCTGCCGCCGTGCGCTGTCGAAGCTTCCGGAGCTCAAAGGCTGCCAGATGCACTCGACTGTAATGCTCAGCGAAGTGGACAGGAAAATCTTCAAGAAACTGGGAGTAGATCTTACCTGCGACCCTGTCAAGAAAAACTAAAGGAAGAACATCGCCACACCGACGATACTTACGACAGCCCCGATAACTTCCCTGAAAGTCACTTTCTGACGGAAGATTATCGAATAAGGCCAGATGATTAGGACCGGAGTCAGCGCCATCAGAGTCGACGCGATTCCGGCCTTTGTATAATTGACGGCCATCAGCGACAGCGACACTCCCACGAACGGTCCGAAAATCGTTGCCATAAGAATAAGTTTCATGGCCTTGCCGTCCCTGAGTCCGGTACCGACGGCAGGGAATCCCCTGCGCAAGGCGACCAGAGCCGCGAATCCGACCGTTCCGGCAACGGCCCTGATGAATGTCGAAGCAAACGGCATCATGGTCTCCATAGTCGCCGGAGCGTCAGTTGGCAGGGCGGCAGTATAATAGTTCATGCCGACTTTGCTGAGGACAAGCCCGAGGCCCTGGCCTACACCGGCTCCGATTCCGAACAATATCCCCTTGAAAGGCAGCTTGAACGACAGACGTCCGTTCCGTCCTCTGTTAAGGATAGAGAGCCCGATACCTGAAACGGTGACCAGCATCGCCAGCCATGACATCAGCGACAGCGACTCTCCGAGAAAGAGCATCCCGGCGATTCCGGCGACCGGAGGTGCCAGGGTCATGAAAAGCTGGCCGAAGCGGGAGCCTATGACCGCATAAGCGCTGAAGAGACAGAAATCTCCGAAGACGTAGCCGACCAGCCCGGACATGGCAAGCCAGAACCATGTCTTTCCGTCCGCATAGACAGGATAAGGGGATTCCAGCACTACCCAGAGAGTAAGGGCCAGCAGAGTTATCGACATAAGCATCCTTATGAGGTTGAGCGGAATCGGCCGTACCCTCTTTCCGGCCGCATCAGTAAAAAGGGCGGTCGCGGTCCACGATACAGCAACGACCAAGGATATTATTTCACCTGTATATGCCATAAAGCCATTGTCTCCTAAAGCGGGGCAAATATAGCATTTTATGGGAAATTTATTATATTTGCATCCCTGAATGAGAAAGTTATTTGCTGATAGATCCGGAAAGATTGTGGCCATACTGATGACCGCACTTGTCCTCATGGCGTTTACCGTCAAGGACTTCCACGTCTATATGCACGATGATCTCTCTTCAGTATCTGCTGACGTATCCGGAAGTTCAGTCTCAATAGACTCAAGCTGTTACCTCTGCGATTTCAGTTTCTCTCCGGTCACCAGCACCCCGACTCCTGTCCTGCTTTTCTTTGCGGGCCTTCTTCTGTCGATAGCAGTTACGGAAGTTATTTCCGGCATCGGAAGGAAAGAGTCGTTCACAAGTCTTAGAGCCCCGCCTGCCCTGTAAAACTATCATCCGATATTTTTACATTCACCAGAAAAAAGGCATTTAATGAAAAGGATTATTGTATCTGCGCTATTGCTGTGCGGATTTCTGTCCTTTCTGTACGCCCAGACCGATACGCTTCAGCTTGACGCGACGACAGTTGTAGCGCATAAGGAGGACAGGCAGATAAAAAGTACTTCTCTGGTAGCCGACGTAGTTTCGTCAGCTTTCCTTGAGAAGAACTTCACGGGCAACATCATACAGAGTATAGGAAAACTCCCCGGAATCCAGTCAATGGATATCGGGTCAGGATTCTCTAAACCTATGATCCGGGGGATGGGATTCAACCGAATAGCAGTGGCAGAATCCGGAATAAAGCAGGAAGGTCAGCAATGGGGTGCGGACCACGGACTGGAGATCGACGCTTTCAACGTCGAAGGGATCCGCGTACTCAAGGGCCCGGCTTCCCTGCTCTATGGCAGCGATGCCATGGGCGGAGTCATAGAGATACAGCCTGTCTCCTTCAAGCCGCAGGAATGCCGATACGCCGAAGTCTCCCTGCTCGGCAAATCAGTCAACGCAGGTCTTGGACTTTCGGCAATGGCAGGTTTCAGCGGACGCCGATGGATGGTCCAGGCGCGGTTTTCAGAGCAGCATTTCGGGGATTACAGAGTCCCGACAGACAGCATTGTCTATCTCACCCAGATTCTGCCGATCTACGGAAGAAAGCTCAAGAATACCGCAGGCTACGACCGCAGCGGAAGCATTACAGCAGGATTCCGGTCCGGAATCTACAAGGCATTCCTCACCGTCAGCGACGCATTCGAAAAGACCGGCTTCTTTGAAGGAGCCCACGGGGTACCGGACAAGACTAGACTATACGACGACGGTGACAGCCGCAACATAGGACTTCCATTCAGCAAGGTCAACCACCTCAAGATATCGACCCGCCAGCAGATCAACCCGGGCGCTTCGATCATTACGGTGGATCTGGCCTATCAGAACAACGACCGTTCCGAATGGAGTTCGTTCCACACCCATTACGGCACTCAGCCGAGACCGGCAAAGAATCCGGACAAGGAACACGCGTTCATACTGCACACTCTTTCTGGGTCAGCCTCATGGAGAATCATGCATACGGCAAGATTCGAGGAGACCCTCGGGCTGAGCGGGACCTGGCAGGAGAACACGATTTCCGGATACGGTTTTCTGCTGCCGGAATACCGGAGGAGTACCGCCGGAGCAGTCTGGACAGCCACATACAAACCTGATTCGAGATGGACACTCACAGGCGGAGTCCGCTACGATATAGGCAATATCGACATCGAGGGGCATTTCGACCCTTATCTCGACGCTTATCTCAGGGAGCACTCCACCATGAGCCCTGCCGAGATAGAAAGCTACAGTAATGTCAGCCGCGCGGTAGACCGCTCCATGGGTGATTATTCAGCCTCATTAGGCGCAATCTGGACCCCCCGGACCGGCCATACGGTCAAGCTGAACGTAGGAAGATGCTTCAGGCTTCCCGGCGCGAACGAACTTTCCGCCAATGGAGTGCACCACGGCACCTTCCGCCACGAACAGGGTGACCCGCAGCTGAATCCGGAGCACGGATGGCAGGGAGACCTTTCCTACAGGATCGAATGGAGCGGTTTCCATGTAGAGGTATCAGGCTTCGCCAGCCTCTACGGGAACTATATCTATCTGGATCCTACTGGAGAATGGTCAGTCCTCCCCCATGCGGGCCAGATCTACAGATACAGCCAGACAGAAGCCGAATTCCTCGGGGGCGAAATCGACGCCGTCCTGCCGATATGCAACGGCCTCGACTACTCCCTCTCGGGAGAATACGTATACACATATAACCGCAATTCCAGCACGGCCCTCAGTTTCTCGCCGCCGGCGACGATTACCAACGCCATCACCTGGCACAACCGGATCGCCGACATCACCGCCGAAATGAGGACCATAGCTAAGCAGGACAGGGTATCCCACAATGAGCAGAAAACCCCGGGAGCGTCTGTCTTCGGAATAAGCGTAAACCGTGAAATCGGCTTCGGCCCCGTCGAGGCAGTCATTTCATTATCTGCCAATAATCTGTTGGATAAAAAATACTACAACCACTTGAGTTTCTACCGCAAGATTGAGGTCCCGGAACCCGGCAGGAACATCCAGTTATCAGTAAAATTCAGATTCAACAAAAACAATTATGAAAAGAATTAATTACATTCTCGCTGCCGTAGCAGTAGCATCCCTTGTATTCACAACTGATTCATGCAAAAAAGATGAGGGAGACGTGACCCCTCCGGTAATCTCGCTTGAAGAGCCTGAAGAGGGTGACGAGTTCCTTATCGGCGGAGAGCACGGAATGCACTTCGAATGCGACTTCAGCGACAATGTCGCCCTTGCCTCATACAAGATCGATATCCACTACAATGACGGAGAATATGCCCATGAGCACTCCAAGGCCGTAGAGAACCTTTTCTCTTTCCAGAAGACCTACACCGATATAGCAGGAAAGAAGAATGCCCATGTGCACCAGCACGACGTAGTAATTCCTGAGACTGCTCCGGAAGGCAAATACCACCTTATGGTCTATTGCACCGACGAGGCCGGCAACGAATCATATATAGTCAGGAACATCGTATTCAGCCATGATGCCGAAGAGCATGAGCATGAACATGAACATGACGACGAGTAGTCAAATCATTTCTTGCGGAGTTTGGCGATAGCATTCTCAAGCGATTCCGAAGGTTCTATTATATTGTAGTCCTTCCAGAAATCCGGATCGGCAAAATCTTCCGCGATATCCTGAAGAGCGTCTCTCGATTTGAGGGCGCTCTTTCTGTCTATACGGGCCTCCGGATCGGAGACACGTCCCGTCACGACCATTTCGTTGACAGCCCTGAAGGATGTTGCGAACAACCTTCTTTTCCAGTCGCAGTTAAAACGGAATTCGGTCTTCAAATAACTCAGTCTGTACGCTCCGCCTTCTTCCCTGTAGCTCAGCACAAGATCCAGTCCTTTAGGCTTGAAACGGAGACCGGAAGGCTTGCTGACAAGAATACTGCGCGTGGCTTTTCCGGGATCGGACATATCCAGTGATAGTTCCATTCTGGTAAATGCATAATTCACGCAATCTATATAGAGACGGCCGTAATACAACGGATAATCCAGATCTGCCACCGGCTCCATCTGTACGACGAACTGCATTCTGTCTCCGATATAGACAGGCTGCAGCATAGTCAGCCGACAGTACTCCAGATCGTTGAACACCACGTGCTCATCCTTCACGGCATCCAGGTCGACAGGCTGGAGAGGACCGCCGAGGACCTTGACGGACAGCGTATCCTTTGCCCTGGGGCTGAGAAGGGTACGGCTTTTACGGACGGCCACCCTGTCAGACGAGAACAGTCTTCGGTACGAGCTCTTGGTCATATCGGTCACGGCCTCTACAATACTGATATAGCGGGAACGTTTCTGGACAGTTTCCCTGTAAAAACAATTGAAGTAGTCTGTTTCGTTGCTGTAATTATCCCTTATCCTGTCGATTGCCTCGTTCACGAGATCATGCGGATCCATGGAAATTATATGGGCCTCGTCCAGGGTAAAAGCAACCTGATGCAGAGATACATCGGCCACATCTCCGGAGACAGGCAATCGCACAGCCCCATAACCGAGACATGAGAAGACAACAGCTTCAATAGGAGAAGAAGACTTAAGCCTGTAGAATCCGTCAGAATTGGTGACGGTGGCAAGACTGGTCCCGGGGACAGATACAGAGACATTCTCTATCACAGCCCCGTCTGAGGCGTCCTTTACAGTACCGCTTACCACGAAAGCAAGCTCAGATACGGCATCCTGGGCATATGCTAAAGATGAAGCCAGGAAGAAAAGAAATAACAGTCTCAGTTTCATAGTATTAACAAATGCGGTTTAATATAGCCCAAAGGTAATAAAAAAAAATATATCTTTCCAAATGGCGGATAATCGGCAAATAATTTATAATTTTGTACTTAAGTATACTAAAACCAGTTACTACTATGGAAAGAAAACAATCGGAAAGAATACAGACTTCTATAATAAATGCACTCGAGAAGAAAGCCCTCGTATGGATGGCGGGAAAGATGCCGGCATGGGTCAATTCAGATATGCTCACCTTCACAGGAGTATTCGGCGCAGTAGTCATCATGACAGGATATATACTGTCTCTTGTCAACCTCAATTTCCTCTGGCTAGCTTCACTCGGATTCGTCATCAACTGGTTCGGAGATTCGCTTGACGGGACTCTCGCCAGAGTCAGGAATCAGCAAAGGCCTCTCTACGGTTTCTTCATCGACCATAATATCGACTGTATCAATGAAGCCCTGATGTTCATAGGAATCGGTATCTCGCCGATGGTCAACATGAACGTCGCCCTCATGGTTCTGGCCGCATATCTGACGCTGTCCGTATCCGTCTATATCAATTCTCACCTGAAAAACGAGTTCAGACTCACCTATGCCAAGATGGGGCCTACCGAACTGAGAATAATAGTCATAATACTCAATACCCTCTACCTTTATGTCACCCCTCTCAGGGAGTTTGCGCTCGACATAAATA
>JAEEGL010991789.1_pt1 | contig 11268 bp, 4 predicted proteins | sample 9134231 | NCBI WGS metagenome assembly JAEEGL01 (sample SAMN16246548, study PRJNA631951) | gut metagenome | biome: gut microbiome; feature: rumen; material: fiber-attached | host: Bos | place: Iran: Karaj | collected 2018-10
GTAGGTTCCTGCATGAAGTTCGACATCGCTGCGATTTTCGTACGCGAAGAGTTCATGCCCCTTACCGCTAAACTCCAGGGCATAAAGGTCCTCCCTGCGTCGTCAATCGCCGATACCACCGCCCCTGTCACAATCGTTGATAAAGAGCAGCCCGCCGCCATTTTCTTTACAGGCGGTACCACCGGCACCCCCAAGGGCGCAGTCCTCAGCCATCGCGCCCTGATGCGCGGGTCATATAACGCTATCTTCAAGCCCGGCAAAGTCATAGGTGTACACCGTTACATCGCCCTGCTGCCCCTCAGCCACGTGTTCGGTCTCATCGCCGGCACTATGGGATGTTTCTATACCGGCAACCTCATCTACACCTGCGAGGACATGAAGGCCACCATCGGCAAGCTTCCCGTCATCAAGCCCACGGTCCTCGTCATCGTCCCCGGCATCTGCGACATCCTTGCCGGCCTGTGCAAGATGTACGGTCCGCAGTTCCTTGGCGGCGACCTCAGGATGATCATTTCCGGCGCAGCCAACGTTCCTCCGCGCCTCGTGGACATCTTCACGAAACTCGGAGTTGAGTTCTGCTTCGGCTACGGTCTCACGGAGACCGCCAACCTCACATCGGCCAACGCCGACGCCGTCACCCATCCGACTTCCATTGGAAAGGTCTATCCCGGACAGGAAGTCAAGATCGTCGACGGAGAGCTCTGGATCAAGGGCGACAACCTCTTCTCCGGTTATTACAAGGATCCCGAGAAGACCGCCGAAGCCCTAACGGACGACGGCTGGCTCAGAACCGGCGACCTTATGCGCATCGACGAGGACGGCTTCCTCTACATCACCGGACGCATCAAGAACCTCATCATCCTCTCCAATGGAGAGAACGTCAGCCCCGAGAGCCTTGAAGAGCCCTTCTATGCCGATCCTTGCGTCCGCGACGCCATAGTGAAGCAAGACGACCTGAACGCAGCGAAGGTCATCGCAGTCGAGATCCTTCCATTCACGCCCGCCTTCGACGGCAAGCCCTGGGAAGAGGTTACCGCATATATGGACAATCTCGTCAAGAAGATCAACGCGACCCTCCCCTCCACGCACCGTATTATGAAAGTTACCGTGCGCACCGAAGACTTCAAGCGCACCGGAAGCATGAAAGTCGCACGCGTATGACAAAGGAAGAAGTTTTCGAAGGCCTGAAGGAGATTCTCACCGTCCTTCGTCCGCACACTGACATTTCGAACGTGGACTATGATACCGAGCTCATCACCGGGCTCGGCATCGATTCCCTGACGATGATGCTCCTCTCGCTTGCTGCTGAGGAGCGCTTCAAAATGCGTTTCCCCGACGGCCAGGCACTGCCTGTAACCGTCGGGGAAGTATGCGATACCATCCTCAAGCAGCTCGGTTAAGCATCCAGGTCCATCACATAACTGCGACGTCGCTGGAATGGCTTAGGGTCGTATTCCCCGAACAGGGACTGGACCTTATGGTTATCCTCGAGTTGCGGATTGAGCAGCATCCGTTTGATTCCCAGACGGATGCAATTTTCATGTATATACTTGAACATCAACACGTTCGCCCCCTTGCCCTGGTATTCCGGCAGGACACCGATGAGCAGCGCTTCAATGGTGTCATTATGTCGCAGCGAGCGGAGAATGGGAATGAATCCGAAAGGAAAGATCCTGCCCTTGGCCTTGCGCACCGCCCTGGATATGGACGGCATCGTAACGGTGAAACCTACGAGGTCGTCCTTCTCGTTAACAACGAAGGCCACCAGGTCCTTGTTCAGAACAGGAACATACTGCTTGACGTATCCGTCTATCTGCTCCTCGGACAGCCTGGTGTATTCGTAAAGGGGCGCAAATGCCTCGTTGAGGACATGGAACATTTCCCGTCCGCGCCTCGCCATCTTGCGCAGGGAACTGGCGCGGTAAAGACGGAGTCCGAAGCGTTTCTCAACGAGGTCGGCATACTGGAACATCGGTGGCAGAGTGTCCGGAAGGTCGATGTAGCGCTGGGTCCAGTCCGCATCCTTGCGGAATCCCATCCGTTCCAGATACTCGCCGTAATACGGGAAATTGTAGATGACGGTGAAGGGAGAGTCGTGCTCGAAGCCTTCCACCAGCAGGCCTTCCCTGTCCATGTCGGTGAATCCGAGGGGTCCCTTGATACGGGTCGCACCTTTCGTGCGTCCCCAGGCGATGACGGCATCGATCAGGGCCTTGGCCACATCGAAATCCTCGATGAAATCTATCCATCCGAAGCGGACGGTGCTCTCTTTCCATTTTTCATTGGCCTTGCGGTTGATGATGGCGGCGACGCGACCGACGGTCTTCCCTCCCCTTTTCGCGAGGTAAAGCTCGCGCTCGCAGAAAGAAAGCGAAGGATTGGCATCGCTCAGGGATTTGATCTCATCATCTTCGAAAGCAGGTACCCATTGGGGGCAATCCTTGAACAGTTCAAAAGGGAAACGGATGAACTGCATCAGCATCCGTCTGCCTTCCACGGGAACTATTTCAACAGGGGTCATTTTCAATACACGTTTTTGTTACACTTATCTATTCTCCGAAATACTGCATCGATGACAACATATCGAAGATCATATCGACATAATCGCTGGAGGTGGCATCCCACCTGAATCCGAGACGGTGCAGAACCTGCATCGTGAAGTCCACGGAAGAGCCGTTCTCAATCAACTGTACCTGTCCTTCCGCCTGTGCGTAGGCTATGATGCTGGACAGGATCCTGCTCTTCTCAGGGTCGTCCTTGGCAGCATCCATCCTGCGGACGAACTCGTCGTCCTCGACATAGTTCAGCGGCGTACCGTCATCATTCTTAAGCCTAGAAAGAATGTCGTCCATGGGAAGCAGGTGGTCGTTGGTGGCGTGGAACACCACGTTGGCGTCCGGAGTCCCGGCCAGCAGGACCACGGCCCGTGCAGAGTCGTCGATCGGCGAGAATTCCATCTTCGACTCCAGAAGCGGATAAGGGCACGCACCGAGCATGCGATATGCCTTGAGCCTGCCCATTGACGCATTGGAATTGAAGTTGATCTGGAACTCACCGTCCTCAGCACGCGGAGAAAGGTTGCCCATACGGATGATCTTCGCCTTCAGACGTCCTTCAGCCACCTTCTCGAGTATATAGCGTTCCGCAAGGAACTTCGACACGACATACTGGTTGTCCGTATTCTGGCCGAAAAACAGCATGCGTTCGTCCAGGATCTCCGGAACGGGCTTGTCGGTCATACCGCCGACGCTTATTGTGGAGACCTGAAGCAGTCTTGACCTTCGAGTCATGCAGAAAGCTACGAGATTCTTGACCCCGTAATAATTGACCTGCATTATGTCGTCACCCTTGGAGAAATGCTTCACATTGGCAGCGCAGTTTACGACCAGGTCTATCGGCGTGCCTGAGGTGAGTATGGCTTCAAAGACCTTCACTTCAGAGATGTCCCCCTGGATGAGGCGAATACGCTTGCCTATCATCGAACGGTAGTTCTTCTTGAAGTAGTACACGAGCATTTCCGAGAGGCGTTGCTCGGCCGAGATGGAGCCCTTACCGCGGAGAAGGCACCAGACCACGGTATCGTCCGGAGTCTGTTCGATGAGTTCACGGAGGACATGGATGCCGAGGAAGCCCGTCGCACCGGTAAGAAGTATATTCTTTCCAAGGGACTGAGGCTTGCCTTTGAGGAATGCTTCCAGCGTATTTCCGCTGAGCACACGGTCGATGGCGGAGTAGTCATAACCATAGACGTCATCCTTGTCTTCCGTCTGCTTCTGGCCGCTTCCTCCGAGGAAGGCGGCAAGTGCCCTGGCGGTAGGATTGTTGAAGACATCTCCGTAAGAGAACTTGAGGCCGCGTTTCTCGGCGCTGACGAGAACGCTTGTGACCATTAGCGAAGAGCCTCCGAGGTCGAAGAAACTGTCAGTGGCTCCGACCCTTTCCATACCGAGGACTTCGGCAAAGATCTCGCACAGAGCCTTCTCGGTGGGTCCTTCCGGCTCGACATAGTCCTCGTTCGAGTTCATCACCGGTGCAGGAAGCGCCTTGCGGTCCACCTTCTGGTTTACGTTCAGGGGGATGCTGTCCAGCTTGGCAAATGCCGCGGGCACCATATAAGGAGGCTTGCGCTGCAGGATGAAGTCGGACAGGGCCTTGGTGTCCAGATCTCCTTCACATACAATATAGGCCGCTATGAACTTGCCTCCGGAAGGATTGTCGAAAGGCTGGACGGTCACGTCCTTCACTCCGGGGAATTCCCTTATCACGGCTTCGACCTCCTTGGTCTCCACGCGGAAACCGCGGATCTTGATCTGGCCGTCATTGCGCCCTACGAACTCGATGTTGCCGTCCATCCTGTAACGGACGATGTCTCCCGTCCTGTAAACCCTGTCATAAGGAAAACCGGCCTCAAAAGGATTCGAGATGAAGGTTTCGGCAGTCTTCTCTGGACGGTTGAGGTACCCCCGGCTGACCTGGGGACCCGAAATCCAAAGCTCGCCAGCGGCGCCGGCCGGAAGCCGTCGCCCGGCAGTGTCTGTAACATACAAATGGAGATTGGCAAGCGGATGTCCGATAGGAATGTTCGGTTCTTTCGCCTTGACATCGAATACGGTGGTGAAGATCGTGCACTCGGTGGGGCCGTATCCATTGTGGAACGCATAGGAAGGCGGATCGATGGAAACGAGTTTCTCGCCACCTGCCGAAAGATGCTTCAGGGAAGGATTATTGGGATAATTCTTGGCGTACATGACCGCCACCTGGGTAGTCATGAAGCTGTGTGTAACACCGTTTTCCGTAATGAAACGGTCGAGAGCGGACATATCGTGGCGGGTGTCTTCCGGAATGATGCAGACGCAGGCTCCCGTGGTCAGTGCGGGATACATATCCATCATGCAGGCGTCGAAACCGTAACTCGCATATGCTGCTACGCGGCTATCTGGCTTCAAGTCATAGTAATCCCTGTACCACGCGCAGAAATTGACGAGGTTGCGGTGCTCCAGCATGCACCCCTTGGGGACTCCGGTGGACCCGGAAGTGTACAGCAGGATGAAAAGGCCCTCCGGAAGAGGTCCTTCGGGCAGAGGTCCTTCGGGCAATGAAGCAATCTCTTCCGTGTCAAGGACAGGACCTGAGTATTCGGTGATGAGCGGGCGGTAACAGGCGTCAGCAATAAGCAGCTTGGCCGAAGCATCGCCTATCATGAAGTTGAGACGTTCCTGAGGGTAAGAGGGATCAAGGGGCTGATATGCACAGCCTGCCTTCAATGCGCCGAGGGAACAGACTGCCATCATCTCGCTGCGGCCGATAAGTACGGAAACGACGTCCTCCCGGCCAAGACCGAGGGAAGCTATCCTGGCGGCGAGCCTGTCAGTCAAGGAGTCGAGTTCGCCATAGGTAAGGGTCTTGTCCGCGAACTTCACCGCTGGAGCGGAAGGAGTGGCCGCAGCCTGACTGCGGAACAGGGATACGACCGTCTGGTCCGTATCCACCGGAAGGGTCCACGAGTTGAATCCGTTCAGCAAAGCCTCCTGCTTTGAGGTGATCAACGGCATTTCGCTCACCCTGCCGTCCTGGAGCATCCTTTCCAGGAACAGCTTCATCGTGTCGGCGAAACTCTGAATGAGTTCCGGGCTGTAAAGCGTCTCGTCGTACGAGAACTGGAGGTACTCCGGCTTCTCTTCTCCGTGTACGAAAATGCTCACGGGGAACATCGGAGTCTCACCGGTTAAATCCTCGCTGGTAAGCGTCTTGCCTCCTATCCTGTATTGTTCAAGGAGTCCGACCTGATAGGCCAGCATTACCTGGGGCTGGAATCCGAAATCGGACGATACGCGGGCAAAAGGATAGTATTCGTGCGAGCGCGACTCGGAGAAAATGCGGTCGGTATCGCGGAGATAATCGGCGATGTCGCCTTCTCCGATGTCACCTGCCAGTGCCAGAGTATTGACGAACATTCCCACGGAGTCGGAAACACGCATGTCGGAACGTCCGTTGCTGACGGTGCACATATATACTTTCTTACTCCCGCAGAACGCGCCGAGAGCGAGGAATGCAGCTGACAGACAGTAACTTGCAGGTGAGATGCCGAGAGCCAGGCACCGTTCGGTCACATCGGCTCCTATCGGCTGGACAAGAGATACGGCGGTACCCGGCCTGTCGCCTTTCTCACGGTCCGGAAGGATGGCGCTGGCTCCTTCGAAGCCCTCCATCCTTTTACGGAAGAATGCCTCGGCCTCAGAGAATTCCTTCCCTCCTTCGGAAGCTTTCTGGTCACGGGCGTAATCGAAGTATGAATACGACTCGGGTACGGGGTCGGTCCCGTCCATTGCCGTGCAGAATTCAGTCATGAATACATCCATCGAGCGTCCGTCGAAGACAAGATGATGGAAGTCCGTCAGAAGGTAGAGGCCGGTTTCAGTGCGGATGATGGACGCACGGAACAGAGGGCCTTCAGACAGGTTGAAAGGCTTGAGGAATTCGGACTTGCATGCGCCCAGAGACTTGTTCGGGACAGTACGGATATCGACATCGGGCTCGGTCCCGCAAGGAACGAGCTTGACCTCTCCGCCTGCCATCTCAAAGCGGGTCATAAGAACGGGATGGCACTTGACCACATTCAGGAAAGCCTCCTTGACTTTCTGAGGGTCGAGGCCTGACGGCAGAGTCCATATCATCGGGAGATTGTACACCGTCTCGTGGGGAGCTTTCAGACACTCGAAATAGAGTCCCTTCTGCTGGAAAGTCAACGGAACGGGGCCGGTCCCGCCACTGCCGGTACTTCCGGTCTGCGGAGACTGTCCGGCAAGCAACGCGGAGAGCACTTCGTTCTCGATGCTCTGGAGGGTGGCAGTCTTGACGAAGGTCTGCATATCCACCGATATGCCGTATTTCTTGTACAGCTCAGTGGCGAGACGAAGTGCGGAAAGGGACGTCAGTCCGCAATAAACCAGAGGCTCGGTGAGCGAGAAACCGTCGATATGGACCGATTCCTTGATCAGGTCTGCAATCTCATTTTCAAGGACATTGAAAGGCGCAGCCTGTACATTTTCAGCCTTTTCACGTTTGGGAGCCTCGGGCTTGGGCAGAGCTTTCCTGTCAACCTTCTGATTGACGTTAAGAGGAATGGCATCTATCTGCATACAGACGGAAGGAACCATGTAAGGAGGCTTGCGCTCGAGTATGAAAGCCTTGAGCGCGTCCATATCGACAGGCGAGTCGCTTACGACATAGGCAGCAAGGAACTTTCCATTGCCCTCCCCTTCTTCGTCGAAAGCCTGGACGGTAGCGTCGGAAATGCCGGGAAACTCACGGATTACGCTTTCAACCTCCTTCAGTTCGATGCGGAAGCCCCTGATCTTCACCTGCATATCCTTGCGCCCGATAAACTGTATCTCTCCGTCCTGTCTGTAACGGACGACATCTCCGGTACGGTACATACAGGTGTAGGCAGGATCGTCACAGAAAGGATTGGATATGAAAACTTCGGCGGTCTTGTCCGGACGTCCCAGGTAACCCATACCTACTTGATAGCCGGCAACAAGGAGCTCTCCCGCCGCCCCTACAGGCAGGCGCTGCCCTCCTTTACCCACTATATAGGCACGTATACCGGGAAGAGGCCGGCCGATGGGTACATCCGGCTCCTGTACCTTGACGTCCTTGCTGACGGTATACGCGGTCGTCTCCGTCGGGCCGTATGCATTGACAAGGCGGAACTTAGGAGGTGCGAAGCTGGAGAGTTTCTCTCCTCCGGTATAGAGTACCTCCAAGGAAGGATTCTCCGGGAAATTGATCGCGTACTGAGTGGCCACCTGCGTGGTCATCATGATGTGCGTGATATGATTTTCGGTAAAGAAAGCGTCAAGGGCCGCAAGGTCCAGACGGATCTCATCGGGTATGATATACAGGGCCGCTCCGGAAGCAAGGCACGTGGTAAAGTCGCTCATGCTGGCATCGAAGCCGAAACTCGCATAGGCTGCTACATTGGAATTACAGCCTATGCCCAAAGACAGGGAATTGGACCTGCCGTAAACGGAGACGTTGCGGTGACTGAGTTGAACGCCTTTGGGAACTCCGGTCGTACCGCTGGTGTATAGGAGTATGAAGCAGTCGTCGGGACCGGGAGCAGGAACATCCGCTTTCCCTTCCGGCAATGAAGGGATCCTGTCGGTGGAAAGGACGGGGCCATCGAATCCGGCGACGAGAGACTCGAGACCGGGATCGGCGATCAGGAGCGACGCTCCTGCATCCTTGACCATGAAGGAAAGCCGTTCGGTGGGATAGGAAGGATCCAGCGGCTGATATATGCAACCGGCCTTAAGGGCGGCCAGAGGAGCCACGACCATGTTTTCATTGCGGTTGAGGCTAATGGAGACCACTCCCCCGGGTTTGACCGTACCGGCAATGTAAGCTGCAATCCTGTCGGTAAGCGCATCAAGGGCAGAGTTGGTGAGCATTACATTCTTGTAAACGACTGCGGGATGGTCGGGGTATTTTGAAGCATTCTCCCGGAACAGGTCCAGGACGGTGCATTCCGTATCGAATCCTACGGGCGGAGGATTGAAGCCTTCCACCTCTTCCAGCTGTTTGTCAGTCGCAAACGCGAGATCCCTTGCTGTCTCAGCCTTGTCCATGGACATGATGCAGGCCGAGAGACTGTCGGTGAATTGCCGCAGGATATCCTCGGAATAGCGTTCCGACCTGAACATCACAGTCACGCTTTCCGCTCCCCAACTGAATAGGACATCGGCACCTTCAGGAAGGTCGGACGGCTCGGGGCAGGACGGGCCGGAAAGACATACGCTACGGTCGAGCTCAAGTTCGGCAACGGCATCCTCGAACGTATAGGAACCGTGCTTGAGCACCCCATCCTTCTGCTTGGAGGCATTTTCAAGGATATCCTTCAGACCGTGTTCAGGCGCCCATTCAATGAAGACGGGTCGGTCCGGACCATCCCCCGGAACGGAATGGAAACACGCTTTAGTATCGGCGCTCCACACCGAGAGGGTGAGAGCGAAAGCCGTTTCCACCAATATGTCTTCGGAATAGCCCGTTCCTTTGCACAATGCGTCCATACGTTTCCGCGTGACTGGAATATGGAAATCCACTTTCCTGACAGAGCTTTCCTTGCTGTCAAGTACATCCGGGATCAAACGTGATTCGAGCTGGGAAGCTGCCGCAAATGCTTTGATGAACCACTGACGGTCCTTTTCGGTTTTGGGATTTAGTGAGCTCATTATTCTATCGTTTAGATACTCAAATTTACCGATTATCTTCGGTTATACAAACTGTCATCAGACCGGAGCCAAGGGATGTTTCAAGCGCCAGAAGGGTCCGGTCGCTTCCCGTAGAGCGCCAGACGGTGATTTCATCCCCGCTGCCGTTCTCCATCAATCCCTGGCCGTGCATCTTCAGATGAAGACGCTCCGTCCTCTTGCCCGGAAAGCGGTCGGTATCGATGCCCTGCAGTGTCAGGGTTGCAGATGACGACCTTGCGCCCATCAGCAGATGCATTGCCACAGGCTTCCCTTCGGTGAAATCCTGGAAACGGACGAACTGTAGCAGGGAAAGCAGGTCCATGGTCCCACCGTCATCAGGCAGCGTTTTGACTACAGGGTCGGCAGGCGGCTTGACGAATTCGGTCCTTACCGTTCCGTTTCTCTTGTCATATACACATTCGAACTTGCCCTCCTTTCCTCCTCGTTTGACAGGATTCACATAATAAACCGGCTCGGTTCCGTCAGTGGTCATATATGAGTCGGCCAGGTACTGTGCGTTAAGGAACAGACGGAACACGGACTGCGCCCGGACCGATGCATGCGCATGAAGCACCGGCTGGTCCGCGCGCCTGGACCTTTCCAAAGAGATCGTGGCTTCAGCCACCTTGGTCTCGATACTTTTCAACTTGTAACGGACTTCGTACCGGACAGTTCCGAGAGACTCGCGGGGGACCGGGGTCTGGGCCGACATGAGCATAGGGAACAAGAATACTCCCAACAGGAGGACCCGTTTAGTCATCGGGCCGGCGGATGCACATACAGAGCTCATTGCCACGGCTATCTTGGTCAGGATCCTTTTCATTGGTTCAGCGTGCGATTAATCATCAATGCAAATTTAACATTCTTCCATCTTTGTGCCAAACTCCATCATACATTTCAGTGTTGCATTTCCGGAATAATTCGTAAATTTGAGAAACTAATTCCAATCAACTCGCTCATGAAAAGAATCATCACCATCCTCGCAGCACTTTGCATGGTAGCAGGTGCACTGCACTCCCAGGAACTCGCCAACTTCCAGAGAGGAGGCGGCCGTGTCGTTTCCCCGGAAATCCAGGGCGACAGCGTCACCTTCCGCTTCCGCGCCGACTATGCCACCTATGTCAGGCTCAGCACTTCCTGGACAGGTCCCGTCGACATGGTCCGTGGTGCCAACAACGTCTGGGCCGCCAAGCTCCCCTGCCCCCGTCCTGAGATCTACACCTACAACTTCGTAGTGGACGGCGTATCAGTCAACGACCCTCAGAACATCCTCGTCCAGCGCGACGGCACACGCTTCCTGAGCATGGTCATCATACCCGGCGAACGCAGTGAGAACTATGTTGAGGCCAACCAGCGCGGCACCGTCAGCCACCCCTGGTATGACAGCAAGATTCTCGGCATCAACCGCCGTCTGACCGTCTATACCCCTTACGGCTACGAGGCAAATCCCAAGAAGAAATATCCAGTCCTCTACCTCCTGCACGGTGCCGGCGGTGACGAGGAAGCATGGATCTCCATGGGCCGCACCGCCCAGATCCTCGACAACCTCATCGAGAAGGGTCTTGCCGAGCCTATGATCGTCGTCATGCCGAACGGCAATCCCGGACAGCAGGCCGCAGGTACCCTCAATCTGCCCACCAAGCAGGTCACAGAACCGGATGCTTATGTCAAGAGCCTCGTGACCGAGATCGTTCCTTTCATAGAGAAGAATTTCCGCGCCATTCCCAAGAAGTCTTCTCGCGCAATCGCCGGTCTGTCCATGGGCGGCGGCCACACCACCCGCGCCACTATCCTTTATCCCGACGTATTCGACTACATCTGCCCCCTGAGCTGCGGCATCCGTGAGAGTGACGAGCTCGACGCACAGCTCCAGGGCATCAAGAAGGCCGGATACAAGCTCTACTGGGTCGGTTGCGGCACTGACGACTTCGCAGGGCCCGGCACCGAGGTCCTCGACAAGGCTCTCACGCGCAACGGCATGGAGCACACCATCTATGCCTCTGACGGCGGCCAC
>JAEEGL011905077.1_pt1 | contig 11268 bp, 10 predicted proteins | sample 9134231 | NCBI WGS metagenome assembly JAEEGL01 (sample SAMN16246548, study PRJNA631951) | gut metagenome | biome: gut microbiome; feature: rumen; material: fiber-attached | host: Bos | place: Iran: Karaj | collected 2018-10
GTTCGTGAAGATGAAATCCCCCGTCCCCGCGTCCAGGAAGCGCTGCGTTGCGCGGATGCCGTCCGGATTGTTCTTGGTGTGATCGACGGTCGTGATCCCGCGATGGCAGAAGATATCCTCGATCTTGCCGATGCCGACAACATCCATTCCCTTGCCGCTGAGCGCGTCAAGAATCGTGTCCTTGAATGGCGCGACGGCATAGTCCTTTCGATTTTCGGTACGCTTATACTCTCCGTTTGCACCGAGGAACGGACGTGCGATGACGCGGCCGACAAGATACTCGCCCGTCAGCATTTCCCGCGCGATCTCACAGATGCGATAAAGCTCCTCAAGCGGAATGACTTCTTCGTGCGCTGCAATCTGAAACACGCTGTCTGCGCTGGTGTAGACGATCGGCTTGCCGGTTCTTACGTGTTCGTCCCCGAGCTCCTGAATGATCTGTGTGCCGCTGGCCACAACGTTGCCGAGCGTACCGCGGCCGATGCGCTGTTCAAAGGCGTCCATGAACGCTTTCGGGAATCCGTTCGGATAGGTTTTGAACGCTTCGTCGAGAGCAAGACCGGCCATTTCCCAATGTCCGCAGGTCGTGTCCTTCGCGTGAGTCTGCTCAGCGCATTTAGCGTAGCTTCCGATCAGTCCCCCTTCTTCTTTCGGAAGGCGGCAGCCGTCGATATGCGCAAGGCCGAGCTTTCTCATATTCGGCACGTCGAGACGTCCGCGTTTTTCATAGATGTTGCAGATGGTATTTGCGCCGACGTCGCCGAAATCGGCTGCGTCGGGCAGGCATCCAATGCCTGCACTGTCAAGAACGATCAGGATAGCTCTTTTTTTCATAGCGATACCTCGATGCTGTTATTTTATATAATTTTACCACATCCGGTATCGTTTCGTCAATCAGTTTAGCCAGGAATACTGCCGCTGCAGTTCTTCCTTTCTGTTCTCGTAATATGCCTCCCACTTCGGATCGCCGATAATCAGCCGTACGCGTTCCGCCACCAGATAGACAAATTCAATGTTGCCCGGCGGGTCCTTGAGGTTCTTTCCGCGAAGGCCGAGATAGGAATACAGAACTTCCGGGTCGGCTCTCTGCCACGCGCGCGTGATTGCGTAGTGCATCGTCCTGTGGATCATCGGCGTCGGCGAACCGACTGTCGATTCCAGATACGGATACAGATTGCGTTTTGTCTCGCTTCTCTTTTCCGGCGGCTGCGTTCGAATGTACTGTACTGCAAGAAAAATATAGTGATATCCGAGATAATGCGCCGGTACGCCCAGTTTGCGCATGACGGCGTTGATCGTCGCGTTCAGAAGCGCATCTTCGTCCGTATAGGAAGCCCGCAGGTCGTCCTCCATCCTGTGCATTTCCGAAAGTGTCATTTGTCAGTATTCCCCCTCTGCTGCAATTTGATATGATCCGCCGCGCGGAACAAAAACGCTGCGTTCGACGGCGTTGCGCGTTCCGCATCGACGGTATAACCGAAGATTTTTTCAAGCAGACCCGTATCCGCACGAATCCACGCTGCATTGATTCCCTGACGAATGGCGTGCTCCGCGGCGGAAGCGCCGATCTGCAATTTTGCGCCGAGAAATCCGTACAGTTCCTGCAAGGATCCGATGTCCGTGAACCGATTAACAGAAAGCAGAACGCCGATCGCCTCCCGCATACATTCAAATCCGGTCAAAGAAACGGGTACGCCGACCTGCTGCAAAAACCGGGAAATCAAGGCCTCCGCGGTATATGTACGGCATTCTGCTGCAGGAAACGACAGCATTCTGCGCAGTACCTGTTTCGGATCGCTGTCATATGAAAAGCAGAAGGTCAGTTCATCCGGCAGGCGTAGATCGCCGATGGGTTCACGCAGCAAGAGACAGATTGTTCCCGGCCAGAGCACCCGACAATTTTGAATACGCGGATGGAACACATTCGGATTGTCGGAAAGCAGCGCGTCGAACGGTTCACGAAACATCTGCTCCAGCGCCTTGGCGATATGGTTCACCGTAATCAGCCGAAGGGCTCCCGTTTCGTCTGCTGCGATACGATATGCGCGCGCCGTTTCCCGATCGCCGCTCAAAAACATGATTCGCAAAATCTCTCCCCTCCCCGTCCGTCTTTCATTGTACGGATACGAAACGGCGAATCAAGCGAAAACAAATGACGAAATTCGGTAATTCTGTGAATACTTACGATAAACCAAGAAGCTCCTCCGCCATCCACTCCGCATACAGGCAATAGCCGCGTGACGGCTGATTCAAAAAAACATGGGTTACGACGCCGATCAGACGTCCGTCCTGCAGCAGCGGGCTGCCGCTCATTCCCTGCACGATTCCTCCTGTCTTTTCAAGAAGGAGCGGGTCCGTAATTTCAATCATCATGCCCTGCGTTTCGGGCGAAGACTGCACATCGACGCGTATCACCCGCACCGTATACGCACGCGTTTCGCCGTCGACCGTTGAAAGGATCGTCGCGTCTCCCTTATGTGCCGCAGCGCCGGGTGCGATCTCGGTACGCGGCGAGCCGTCGTCAGCGCCGTACAGTGTTCCGCCGATTCCGAAGGCGGTGTTCCGCTCAACCTTTGCAATTGCGTCCGCTTCGTCAAGTGAAAACTGCCCGATCAGTTCCCCCGCCGCGCTTCCGTTTCCCTTCTGCACACGGCGGATCGTCGCTTTCGTCAGAAAACCGATCGCCGGGGCGATCAGCTTCTGCGTATCGACATCCGTAACGCCATGTCCCAATGCCGCAAACGCACCGGTATCCGGATCGAAAAACGAAAGCGTTCCGATCCCGCTCGTTCCGTCACGGACCCATGCGCCGATACGCGGCGTTCCGTCTGCATCCTTGACCGGGGTTACCGTTACGGAAAGCGGTTCTCCGTCCCGCAGGCACGACAGCAGGCATTCGCCCTGCACGTTTTCGCAGAGCTTGGCGAATTGTTCGGAATCCGTCACCTTTTCTCCGTTGACCGCAGAGATCATGTCCCCCTCGCGAAGTCCTGCAGAAACAGCAGGACAAACGTCTCCGTATGCAGCGGCGATCCTTTCAAATCCGACGATCTGTACGCCTTGTGTTCGCAGCACAATGCCGACCGCCTTTCCGCCCGCGCAGACAGTCCGCGCACGCGATATGGTTGAGACCGTCCGCAGCGGGATCACGCCGAACATCGACACCGTAACGTCGATTTTTGATGTTTCGAAAAGACGCTCGTCTTCGCTCTCCCGCACAAGCCGCGCATTTTGATAACGCGCCGACAATGCGGGCGCAGTCAGCTCTGTGTCGGCATCCACACAGTCCGGAAGATGCAGAACACGATAGACCTGCGGGGAAACATACCACGCAAGCAGCGCCGAAGCAAGAAGCGCCGAAGCGACGCGAAGAATCCGTTTCAAATCTTTCAACTCCTTTTCCGCTATCGTGTGCAGAACGAAAAAAAGCATACAAAAAAACCTTCCCGCAGGAAGGTTTTCAATCAACGGATTCAATTTTTCGCCGAAACCAGCAGACGCTTTGCGTGCTCCATCGCGGCGGCGTCGTCCTCGCCGCTTCCCATGATCCGGGCGATCTCCTTCGGACGCTCCGCCTCGGTGAGCCTTCTTGTGACGCTGTGCGTTTTCTCGGCGTCGGAATACTTATACGCAACGTACTGCGCGTCCGCAAACGCAGCGATCTGCGGCAGATGCGTGACGCAAAGAACCTGATGCTTCCGTCCGAGCGCGCGCATCTTCTCGGCGACCGCGTTTGCGACCATGCCGGAAATACCGGTGTCGATCTCGTCGAAGATCAGCGTTTCAATACGGTCCGCATCCGAAAGCGCAGCTTTCATGGCGAGCATGATGCGTGACATCTCGCCGCCGCTGGCAACCTTAATCAGAGGCTTCACCGGCTCTCCGCGGTTTGCGGAAAGCAAAAATGCAACCGTGTCGATCCCCGTTTCCGAAAGCTGTTCCTTTGGGATCCGTGTAAATGCCGTTTCCATGACCGCGTGCGGCATTCCCATGCCGTTCAGCTCACGGACGGTGTCCTCCATGAGTTTTTTCGCCGCCGCTTTGCGCCGTTCGGACAGCTTTTCCGCAAGTTTTCCGAAGCGGTCGACCGCTTCCCCGTACGCGCGTTCGAGCTCTCCGATTCGATTTTCGCCGTCGCTTAAGAGCTTCCATTCGTTTCCGATCTGTTCCCGGTACGACAGGATCTCCCCAACGGTTGCGCCGTACTTACGCTTCAGGTTCTGCAGCGCCGCAAGCCGGCTCTCCGTCTGCTCCAACAGATCCGGATCAAAAGAAAAAGCATCTCGCTGATCTCTGAGCTCATACGCAACGTCCTCGATGGAATAATACGCTTCGTCGGTCCGCTCGGAAAGTGCGCGATATCCTTCGTCATAGGCGCCGATACGGTTCAGCGCTTCACGCGCGTCAGTCAGCGTCGTCAGCGTGCCGCCTTCACCGAACAAAGCGTCATAAGCGGCGTTCAGTCCTTCCACGATCGTTTCCGCGTTGCGCATTTTCAAACGGTCCGCTTCCAACTGCTCCTCCTCGCCTTCGGTCGGAGAGATTGCGTCGATCTCCTTCATCTGAAATCGGAGCGTATCGATCCTTCGTTCGCGTTCGCGCAATCCGTTTTTCAGGACCGTCAGATCGTGTTCGGCCTGCAGAGCATCCTGCCGTGCTTTCTCTACCTCGGTTTTCAGTCCGTCCGAATCACTTTTCGCGTACGCGTCGATCAGCTCCAGATGCGTATCGGGATTCAGCAGAGATTGATGCGCGTGCTGACCGTGCAGATCAACGAGCAGGTCGCCGATCGTTTTCAGTTCGGCGGTGCCGACCAGCGTGCCGTTGACGCGGCAAACATTTCTTCCGCTGAAAGACAGTTCGCGGAAAAGGACCAGCTCATCGCCGTTGTCCAGCTGCTGCGCAGCAAGATACGGACGAACCGGCGATTGCTCCGAGAGCAGAAACGTCGCTTCCACGGACGCTTTGTCCGCGCCGGTGCGAATGCTTTCGCGGCTCGCGCGCTCACCGAGCACGAAGCTCACCGATTCGATCAGGATCGACTTGCCCGCGCCGGTTTCGCCGGTCAATACAGAAAAGCCCGCATCGAAAGCAATGTCGGACTTATCTATCAAAGCAATATTTGTGACTTGTAAACGAGTGAGCACAACGCCCTCCGTTATTTCATCATTTTCTGGAATTTCTTGATGATCTCGGAAACGTTCTTTCCTTCACGCACCGCAACGAACACCGTATTGTCTCCCGCAATGGACCCGGCGATCTCCGGCCATTTCATGGAATCGATCGCTTCCGCCGCGACGGCGGCGCTGCCCGCCATCGTCTTGACGACGATCAGATTGCCTGCCGACGTGATCGAAACGACGCAGTTCCCGAACAAACGGATGAATCGCTCCTGCAGATCGGATTCCGCTTTCTCCACGGTTGCATATTTATAACGGCCTTCCCCTGTCAGGACCTTGATCAAACGAAGCTCCTTGATATCGCGCGAGACGGTCGCCTGCGTGACATTGAACCCCTGCGCGCTTAAAAGCGTCGCAAGCTCCTCCTGTGTTTCGATGTTTTCAGCAGCGATCAGCTTCAGGATCATTGCGTGTCTTTTCGGTTTCATGACTCCAACTCCTCAAATCATGTCAGTTTTTCCGAGATCAATCGGAACAGATTGCGCGGTTCGAACGTCATTAGCTTTGTGACGTGTTCGGATCGCGTGACGGTAATGCAATCTCCGCGTGAAACGGTGCAAAACCGGTCTCCGTCGGCTGCAAGATACCCCTTTCCGTTCATTGTGATCGAAACGGATGCGTCCATCGCGCAGACAACCGGACGAAAATGCAGGGTGTGCGCACAAATCGGCGTAATGACCATCGCTTCCAAGCCGTTTGCAAGAATCGGCCCTCCCGCCGAAAGCGAGTATCCCGTCGTTCCGGTCGGCGCAGCAATCACGATCCCGTCTCCGAACAGATCCCCTGCGTCCTGACCGTCGATCAAAAGCGAAATCTGAACGACGCCGGAGAATGAATGCTTGTATACAAGCAGATCGTTGAAGCAATCACGCGCCGTCTTGCCGTTTACGCTGACCGAAAGCATTGCGCGGCGTTCGATTTCGTACGCGCCTTCGCGGATTCTTTTCAGCGCTTCCGGAAACGTCTCCTCTGTCCATTCGGTCAAAAAGCCTACGCGTCCGCAATTGACGCCGAACAGAGGAAGATTGTTTTTGCAGGCGACCTGCGCCGTCCGGATGAAGTTCCCGTCACCGCCGACGGCAACGATCACAACGTCATCCGTTCGGCCCGACAAGGCTTCAGAATCAAGCAAAGAACAGGAAATTCCTTCCTGTTCCGCCGCTTTCATCATGCGTCGGCAGGCGGACGCAAGCGATGCTTTTCCGGCACGAGCCGCAAAAACAAGGTGCATAGTGCAACCTCCACCTGTGAATATTACTCATTCATTATACAGTTGAAATTCGGAAATAGCAAGGAATTTATGAATAAACTTTAACCGTTTTTGCCGAGAAGATGGGCATTTTTTACGACCTCTGCCGTCATTTCCGAGAATTTATGCAAAGATGCGTCGTTTTTGGGACTACCTTTTTGAATGTATAAAAGGAATTCGATATTGCCCTTCGGCCCCGTGATCGGGGAAAAGGACAGTCCCGCGACTGTAAAGCCGATGCCGTCCGCAAAGGTCAGCATCTCATGGATCACGCGTTCATGCACCGCTGCGTCGCGCACAACGCCGTTCTTGCCGATCTCTGCACGCCCCGCTTCGAACTGCGGCTTGATCAGAGCGACGACCTCCCCCTGTTCCGCCATGCTCGCATACAACGGCGGAAGAATCAGACGAAGCGATATAAAGGAAACGTCGATCGATGCAAATGTAATCGGTTCCGGGAACCATTCCGGCGTCATGAACCTTGCGTTTGTCCGTTCCATAACGGTCACGCGCGGATCGTTTCGCAGCGACCAATCAAGCTGTCCGTATCCGACGTCGATCGAATACACGTGCTTTGCGCCGTTCTTCAGCATGACGTCGGTAAACCCGCCTGTCGAAGCGCCGATATCGGCGCATACGCGGTCCTCGAGGTCGATCGGAAAGGTTTTGACCGCTTTATCAAGCTTCAGCCCGCCGCGGCTGACGAACGGGATCGCATCCTCAACCACGACGATCTCGGATTCCTGCGGAATTTCCTGTCCCGCCTTTTCGGCCCGTACGCCGTTAACGCGCACCTCGCCCGCAAGAATCAGCGCGCGCGCCTTCTCTCGCGAGGGGCAGAGTCCCCTTGCCGTCATTTCCACATCCAAACGAACCTTGCTCATGCTTCCTCCGTCAACTCCTTCAGAATTTTCGTGACCGCTTCCTCCGTCAGCCCGTATTTCTCGCGCTGACGCTGCACGGTCGCCTGTCGGATCGGTTCCGCAGGCAGCGCCACCGAACGTACGCGGCAGGGATTTGCCAGAAGCGCAAGTTTTTCACCCAGCGAAACGGTATTCTCCTCCATGACCAATAGGCGTGTATCGTTCTCACGGAAGTATTCGATCATTTCCATATCAAGCGGCTGTAAAAAACGCGCATTGACAAGGCCTGTCCCGTTCTTTTTGGCAATCCACCGCGCAAGCGGAAGCAATGTGCCGTGTGCGACGATCACCGTTTTTTGCATCGGCTCCGCAATCTCCCACTCGCCGAAGTATAGCTTCGTCTTCATCGGTACGTCCGGAAGCGAACCGCGCGGATACCGCACAACGCTCGGTTCCTTTCTCGAAATCGCCATTTCAAGCATGGCGGAAAGCTCGCTTTGCGAAGAGGGCGAATAGACTGCCAATCCCGGCATCGTCGAAAGAAACGCCGGATCGAATATCCCCTGATGCGTTTCGCCGTCCGAACCGACGAGGCCTGCGCGGTCGACCGCGATTACAACCGGCAGCTTCTGCAGGCATACGTCGTGCAGAACGGAATCGTACGCCCGCTGCAAAAACGATGAGTAAACTGCAACGACCGGCCGCATTCCGCCGCGCGCAAGTCCCGCCGCCATTGTGACCGCGTGCGCTTCCGCGATCCCGACGTCGAAAAACCGGCTCGGGTACTGTTCTGCAAACGTCGAAAGGCCGGTACCGCTCGGCATCGCCGCAGTGATTGCGACGATCTTTTCGTTCTCCTTCGCCAACCGCAGCATCGTTTCGCCAAACACCTCGGAACACGTTTTCTGCCGCTCGGGGCTGACCTTTCCGGTCATGATCTCAAACGGCGCGATCCCGTGGAATTTCTCCGGGTTTTCGACCGCAAACGGGTATCCTTTGCCCTTCGTTGTGATTGCATGGAGAATCATCGGCTTGCGGAGCTCTTTGCAGCGTCTCAGATACTTCACGACCTTTCGCACGTCGTGTCCGTCGATCGGACCGAGATAGAGGATCCCAAACTCCTCAAACGGCAGGTTCGGCGCAAGAAAACGCTTTGCGCGGTTTTTGAGATACTCCATACGGCGGCTCAAAGACCTGCCGAACTTGCTCGTTTCAAGCGAGCCTGCAAGCCAGCGTTTGAACTTATTGTACACGCGGTTTGTGCGCATCGTTGTCAGGGAATCTTTGAGCCCGCCGACATTTTCCGAGATCGACATTTGATTGTCATTCAGGATGATCAAAAGCGGAAGCTTGTCGCGCCCTGCGTCGTCGAGACCTTCAAAGGAAAGCCCGCCGGTCATAGCGCCGTCGCCGACGAGCGCGACCGCCATGTGACGATCGCCGTTCAGCCGCATCGCGCGGGCAAGGCCGAGGGCGGCGGAGATCGCCGTGCTTGCGTGACCGGTATTGAATACATCGTGTTCGCTTTCCGAAAACTTCGGAAAGCCAGCAAGTCCGTTTTCCTGCCGCAGCGTGGAAAACAAATTCTTACGTCCGGTCAGAATCTTGTGTGCGTAAGCCTGATGTCCGACGTCGAATACCATCTTGTCGTTCGGGCTGTCGAACACATAATGCATCGCCACGATCAGGTCGACTGCGCCGAGGCTGGACGCAAGATGTCCGCCGGTTTTCGACACGTTTTCGACCAAAAAAGCGCGCAGCTCCTCACAAAGCGCGGGAAGCTGTTCTTCCTTAAGCGCTTTGAGGTCCTGTATTCCGTTGATCGTATCCAAGATCGGATAACTCATATCAATAGGTTCTGCTCCGTAAAGATTTAATCAATTCGCGCAGCGTTTCCGCCGCTTCGCCGTAATACGGCTGAAGAACCGTCTCCGCCTTTTTTACGGCATCCTCGACAAACAGCTTTGTATCCTCCCGTCCGTACAGGGTCACATAGGTCAGTTTGTTTTCCGATCGGTCCTTTTCTTCGTCCAGAAGATCGTCCGTCATCTGAAAGAGCAATCCGAGCGTATCGCCGAACGCGCGCATTTCCTCCGCCTTTGACGGATCGGAAAGATATGCGCCTGCCGCACACGCCGCACGAAACAGCGCTCCGGTCTTATTGCGATGAATTCTTTCCAGCACCTCGGCGCTGCGCTCCGAAAGATTCAGATCGTCGCTTTGCCCGCTTACCATCGCATACGCGCCTTCGAAGATCGCGCGCTTGGCGTCGTCAAAGCCGTCCTGTGCAAGGAGCAAAAGTCCGGCTTTCGTCAAAAGTCCGTCTCCCGCGAGGATCGCGTTCGCTTCTCCGAATCGAACATGGCTGCTCGGTTTGCCGCGCCGCATCGAATCGTTGTCCATCGCAGGAAGATCGTCGTGAATCAAAGAATAACAATGCACCATTTCGAGTGCGCAGGCAAAGGGCATCGCGTCAGCTTCTCTGCCGCCGAGCATATCGGTTATCAGCAAAAGCAGATACGGACGGATCCGTTTGCCGCCGTCCAGCAGACTGTATGCCATACTTTCGGTCAGCAGCGGCGCGGATTCATCCTGTTCCAAATAAACGCGAAGCGCGTGTTCGATGCGTTCCCGAATCTGTATCATGCCTTCTCCTGTTCCAGCTCTTTGAGCCGTTTCTCATAGGATGCAAGCGTGCCGGTGCAATCGCGGTACAGCGCTTCGCCCTGCTCGTAAAGACGGATCATCTCGTCCAGCGGAACATTGCCGCTTTCGAGGCGCGACACAATCGCTTCGAGCTGTTCCTGTTTCTGTTCAAATGTCAATTCGTTCATACGATATCCTTTCCGATGATCTCCGCTTTTGCCGTTCCGTCCGCAAACCGGATCGAAACCTGCTGTCCTTTCGCCGTCTGTTTTGCCTCGGTGATCAGCGCGCCGTTTCCGTCTGCAATCAAAGCAAAGCCGCGTTCCAGCGTGCGCTGCGGGCTGTACGCATACAGCCGTTCCTTTTCCCGTTCCAGCCGATGCTGCTGCATTTCGACCGTGCGTTCGATCTGCAGCGAGATTGTGCTTCGCGCTTCGTCGACTGCCTGCCGCCGCTGTTCAATTGCGCGTTCAAGCCGAAGCCGGATCGAATCGCTCCACAGGAGCTTCATGCGGTCGCGTTTGCTTCGGATTCCGTTTTGAAGCGCGTTCATCAGCCGTTCGCCGGTTGCCGCAAGCCCCGAAAGCAGCGCGTCGTACTCCGGCACGGCAAGCTCGGCCGCAGCAGACGGCGTCGGTGCGCGCAGGTCCGCAACAAAATCGCTGATTGATACGTCGGTCTCATGCCCGACAGCGGAAATCACGGGAATCGAGCAGCGCCGGATCGCTTCTGCGACGGGCGGTTCGTTGAAAGCCCAAAGGTCCTCCATGCTCCCGCCGCCGCGGCCTACGATCAGCACGTCGCAGCGTCGTTCGGCGTCTGCAAGGTCGATCGCCGCAGCAATCTCCTTTGCTGCCCCTTCGCCCTGTACGGCAGTCGGATAAAGCACGACCGGCATCGTCGGAAATCTTCGTTCGATCACGGTTTGCACATCGTGCCGCGCCGCCCCGCTCGCGCTTGTCACAAGTCCGACCGCTCTCGGTAAAAACGGAATCGGTTTCTTTTCCGCTTCGTCAAACCAGCCGCGGCTGCGCAATTCTTCCCTGTAAGCAGTAAACGCCGCAAACAGCGAGCCGTCGCCCTTTAGCGCAAGCCCGGTCGCCATCAATTGAAACCGTCCGTCGCGCTGATACAGCGTCGCTTTTCCCGCAAGCCGTACCCGCTGTCCTTCCTTCGGAAGAAAACGCAGTCCCTGCACATACTGACGGAACATCACACAGTTGACGGACGCGAGCTCGTCCTTCAGCGTAAAGTACAAATGACCGGATGCATGACGCTTAACGCCCTCAAGCTCGCCTTCGACCGCCAGTTCCTTGAGATTCGGATCGAA
>JAEEGL013506352.1_pt1 | contig 11268 bp, 6 predicted proteins | sample 9134231 | NCBI WGS metagenome assembly JAEEGL01 (sample SAMN16246548, study PRJNA631951) | gut metagenome | biome: gut microbiome; feature: rumen; material: fiber-attached | host: Bos | place: Iran: Karaj | collected 2018-10
AGGTGGTCGGCGTGACTTCCAAGACCACCACGACCGCCAAGGGCAACATCAGCGTCACCCAGGACGCCACAGACTATATCGTCTATACGAACTTGGCCATCCCGGTCAATACCGGCGATATCTTTACCGCCGAAGGCACCGTGACGAAGTACAACACGACCGAGGAGCTCAAGGTCTGGAAAAGCGCGGACTTGACCGTCACGACGGCGGCTCCGGTCCTTTCCGCCACGCCTGCCGCGACGACTGTCGCCGCCACGGCAACCTCCGTCACCTGGACCATCACTTCCAACACTGACTGGACCATCACCCCGGGCGCAGGCGTGACCGCCGCCAACCCGGCTTCCGGCAACGGCAACGCCGATGTCACCCTCTCCTTCGCCGCCAACACTGGAACAGAGGTCAAGACCCTCACTGCGACAGCCACTGCCACGGGTTGCAATCCTGTCACCATCACGATTACCCAGAATGGTACTGGCAATACAAATCCTACCTGGACAAGAGTTACAAACGTGGCAACACTTTTGGCAGGTGGAACCTTTGTTATTGGTTACGAGGATACGGTTAATTCTGGAATCATTATTCCTATGGCCAATTCTGGCTCCGCAACGACATCCGCTGCGGGATTTATGTATTCTGGGGCAAGTGCGTCCTCTGGTGGAACGGGTACAATTAATATGGCTTCAGTTACGGAGACTTCGAGTTTCGAGGTGAAGATAGGGGCATCCTCTGCTGTAGATGGTGCGATCTATATCAAGATAGGTGATAACTATCTTGGGAATACCAATACGAAGAACAATTGTAAGTTGTTTACTGAGGAAGATGCGACGACAGCTTTTACGCCAACCGTTGCTGCGAATGGCATTTTCTCTTTCACGATTGATGCGAATCAGACGTATAAGTATTTGAAGTATAATTCAGGAAGTCCTCGTTTCTGTGTTTATGGTACTGAGCCGGAAAAAATAGTGGTTTACAAAAAGGACTAGTTATATTCGATGACGAAGGTTCTGTTTTTTCTCACGGAGTTGTCCTCCGTCTTCTGAATTAGCGGCAACAATAAATGTAATAACGAGAACCTGGTAGTTTTAGTTCAGCAGGGTTCGCCCTGCTGAACTTTTTTATACCCTTGCCCCTCCTGGGTGGGGCGGGGTTTCTTGGTGCTGTTTGGGGAAGATCTCATTTCAGGGCTGGGACGGGCGCCGGACTGGAATAATGGTGGCTGAAGCGTGATGCGGAAATGCTTGATTGACAGGCGAGTAAGAAGAACAGGGGTACCGAAAAATGGCACCCCTGTTCTTCTTAAAACACTGAAGGTGAATGGTTTGCTGATCACGGGCGGAACCGGCGCGGCCATCTTCCGGTTTCGTGCCGGCCCCGGCTTTAGAGCGCTGGCGGCAGGCGTTTGACGGAGAAGAGCCGGAGCATTCTTCGCGTCCGGACTCAAATCCGTCTTGGATTATTGCCGGGAATCGCTATCTTTGCAATTGGAATACTGTTAGCCGTGGATGAACGGCTCTTGTTGTTAAACTATGGAGAGCGCCAGACCTGCGAAGGCGTGGCGCTCTCTTTCTTTTCTAAGACGGGCAACGGAGAAGGGCCGGGAGCCCGCTTACAGTGCCCGGACCTGCTCTTCGGTGAGGCCGGAGTACTTCACGATTGTTTCGATGGGGACGTTATCCTTCAGCATCTCCCGGGCGACTTTTCGACGCCTTTCATCTCCGCGAAGTCCAGGGTGTTCTGGTAGTCCCACTTCTGCTTCATCGAGGCGATGTACCTCTCCTGTTCTTCCCAGGTCATGTTGGCAAATGCGGCTTCTTCCATAAGATCGTCGAAATAAGGGTCCATATCGGCCCACAACTCGGGCTTCTCCGCAAATGTAGGCAGATTTTTCATCAGATACAAGAACCTGTCCTCGAAGGTCTTGCACTCCTCGATGGACTTGTCGAAGCGCGCAACTTCCATAAAAGCGAAGCGAAGTGCGCTGCTCATCAGCTCGTTGGTCTGCTCCTCGAGCAGGGAGAATTTGTGGATGAACTGCTCGGGGTCCGCCTTCTCCGGATCCAGGTGGCGGATGTCGAAGTTTAGGAAACCGAGGAAGAATACGGGGCGGAAGTCGTAGTCCCAGGGGCCCCGCTGGGCCTTGTGGGAGATGGTGCGGGAGGAATAGAAGATCGCCCGTTCCATGAAGAAGGGCTGGTCGGCGAGCTGTACCTCAACGATGAAGGAATGGCCGTCCCGCGTGTCACAGTGCATATCGTAGGTGACCTTCCTTTCCTGGTCGGTCAAGCCTGGCTGCTCGCTCTCGCGGATGTCGATGTCCGTGATGTCGAGGCCGAAGATGGCGTTGAGGGGACGGATGATGAGCTGTTTCTTGCCGGAGTCCTTGAAGATCTTCTTGAATCCGAAGTCGACCATCGGGTCGATGTAGATGATTTCACGTTTCGTTTCCATAATTTAATTTGGGCCCGGGGTTGATGCGTCGGGTCCCGGGTGGCTAATATGGGAAGAAAGACGATGCTGGGCTGACAAAAACGTATCTATTTCGGGGGTCTGAAATAGAAAAAAACGTTTTTATGCGTTTTTGTTTTTTTTGATGTTGCGCCAGCCGGTGCGCAGCCCGTGCGTGAGCCTGCGCACGTTGGCCGGCTCCGCCGGAAAGGAGATTCCCGGTCAAGCCGGGAATGACTAGATGTAGAAAGATGGAAGGGACAGTGCCTGGCATCAGGCATCAAATGCTGGCGGCAGAAATGTCCTTGCGGATTTGCTCGATCGCTTGCATGATTTTGCGTGTCGTCTTCTCTCCGGGATAGGCAATCCCGCTTTTGTATGCGCGCATCCTGCTTTCATTGATGCCGGCATATTCAGCGAACTTGCTGACGTTCAGGTAGTCAAAATAGTTGAAGAAAGAAGGTAAGTCATAGCGGAACGAAATGTCGATCCCGGCAGGTATCTGCGTCCCTTCTTTCGTGGCGCCTTCGAGAGACTCCTTGACGCTGGCGAGAAAATCCTCTTTTGCGGATTTGACGTCTTCGCCATACCCGCCGAAATAGTAGCGCCCGACTTTTTGTTCGGACCGAATGGAATAGAAGCCGTCAGCTCCTTTCTCGATAATAGCGACAATCTGCATAATTCGGTACAAAGATAACGATAATGTTGTGAAATAGCAAAACAATATCGTTGTTGGATCCCGGGTCAAGCCCGGGATGACCAGAGGGGGACGGAGAATGCCGGGGTAGGGTCGGGAAAGAATTATATTCTTTCCGGGCGAATGATTGGTATTCCGGAGAATAATCCGTAAATTTGAATCCTTACATCACAAAACGATAACCATACCCTTCTATGAAGTGGTTCCATAGACTGTTTGCGGCGGTCGCCGTGGCCCTGGGCGCGGTGGCGTGTACCCTGGATCCCTTTGCCGAGACCGGCGGGGACGGGGCGCCGGTGGCCGTGTCGTTCGACGTCGGCCTCGTGGACGCCCTGACCAAGGCGGACAATACGCCGCTGGACAATGGCAGCGGGGATTTCCAGCTGTACGTCGCCGTCTTTGACAAGGAGGCCGGCGCCCTCCTCGAGGAGTCCCAGATCGGCGGCGAGGGCTATCAGCCGGTGGCTGGCCTGAGCGGCGGTGCAGCGAGCGTCAAGATGCAGCTCGCCAAGAATCGCGACTTCCACGTCGTCTTCTTCGCGATGAAAGAGGGCGCGTACACGCCTTTCTTCGCCAACAACAATTCCGCCCGTTTCGGCGTCAGCAAGACGAACTTGGCGAACGACGCCTCGAAAGACGCCTTCTACGCAAACGTGGACGTGACGGCCGGCAAGACCACCTATGACATCAAGCTGAAGCGCCCCTTCGCGCAGCTCAACGTCCTCGTGCCCGACGGCAACGTCCCGGAGGGGCAGACAGCGTTCAAGTCCACGATGACGGTCAAGATGCCGATCTTCTTCGACCTATATGGCGGCAAGGCTTCCGGGACGGAGGCCGAGGTCACCTTCACGGCCAACGCCATCTCCGCGGGCGCCTTCGGGACATACGCCGGCACGCACAAGTGGATCGGCATGAACTACGTCCTCGTGCCCGAGAGCGGGCAGGTGGAAGTCACTTCCTTCCAGGAGGACGGAATGGACGCGGCCATCGCCCCCGGCAAGGTCCCGGTGAAAGTCAACGGCCGCACCAACCTCGTGGGCAACCTGTACGGGACGGTGCTCGACTTCTCGGTCACGGTGGTGGTCAACCCGGACTTCGCGAGCCCCGACAAGATCCTGGTTCACGAGACGTTCGGCTGCTACCTGCCCGGCCACGAGCGGAGCTACGTCGCCGGCGCCGACCAGTACGTACGCGAGTACGACGGGACGGCCCTCGACTTCGTCCTGCTGAACGTCGGTGGGAAAGAGCAGATCGTCATCCGCGGTTACCAGACGACGATGAAGGCGGGCGATCCCGTCGAGATCACGGTGGACTGGAAGAAAGACAAGGCCCAGGTTCTCCTCCAGGATTACGAGATGACCGTGGTCAAGGAAGAGAACCGCAAGGTCTGGATTGCAGACCAGGAAGGCAACGGGTTCGTGATCAAAAAGTAAGCGGCTATGAAAAAGATACTTCTGAGTTTTGTCCTTCTTCTCGCGGCGCTCTCGATGGCTGCCATCCCGGCCCGGCCGGGCCCGATCCGGGTCACGCAGCCGGACGGCAGCGTCATCACGATCTATCGCCACGGCGACGAGTTCGGCCACTGGACGACCGACGCCCAAGGCCGCGTGGTCCGCAAGGGCGCCGACGGCTTCTACCGGCCCGTCCCGGGCGTGACCGCACAGACGGCCCGCCGCCAGGCCGCCGTCCGGCGCCAGATGATGGGCAGGCGCCCGGCGTTCCATCCCGTATCCGGCATTGCCTTTGGCCAGAAACATTTCCTGGTGATCCTGGTCGCGTTCAGCGACCTGGATTTCGCCACGACCGATCCCAACACGGCCTTCAGCAACCTGTTGAACCAGCAGGGCTACAGCGCGAACGGCGGCAAGGGCTCCGCCCGGGATTATTATTATGAGAATTCCGGAGGGAAGTTCGAGCCGGTCTTCGACGTGTATGGCCCGGTGAAGCTTACGCACGACAAGGCCTATTACGGCGGCAACAACAGCGACGACGAAGATCAGCGTCCCGAGCAGGCCGTCGCCGACGCCTGCGAGGCGCTGGACGGCCAGGTCGATTTCTCCAAATACGACAATGACGGCGACGGCACCGTAGACCTCGTATTTATGTATTACGCCGGCTATGGCGAGGCGGACTCCGACGACGAGGATGCCATCTGGCCGCACCAGTGGCAGCTTTCTTACGCCGGCATCGGTCTGGCGCGGGATGGCGTGGTGGTTGACAACTATGCCTGCTCCAACGAACTGGAGGGAATGGGCGTTTATAAGGACAAGATGTGCGGCATCGGCACGGCCTGCCACGAGTTCGGCCACGCGATCGGCCTGCCGGACTTCTACGACACCGACTATGACACGAACGGCATCGCCGCCGGTCCGTTCGATTTCTCGCTGATGGCCGGAGGCTCCTACAACGGCGAAGGCCGCGTGCCGCCGTACCTTGGCATCGAGGAGCGGATCATGCTGGGCTGGCTCGACGAGAGCGTCCTGAAGGAGTTCTCCAATTCCGGGGATTATACCCTGCCTCCCGTGCAGGAGAACAAGGCCTACAAGACGCTGACCGACGCGGAAGGCGAATACTTCATCTACGAATGCCGGGGCGAATCGGGTTGGGATTCCGCCCTGCCCGCCCACGGCCTGCTGGTCTACCATGTGGACAAGTCCGCACACAAGGTCCGTATTGAGGACAATGGCCAGATCCAGGCCTCGGAGCTCTGGTCGGACTGGGACCAGACCAACGCCATCAACGAGAACGGCAGCCATCCCTGCTACTATGTCGTGGCCGCCGTCGATCAGGAGAACTTGAAATACGGCTACGAATATCTGTCGGATTACGGGGCTTCCTATTTCGACCCGTACTACGAGGGCCTCGCGGCCAATATCCCTTTCCCGGGGGCGAAGGGCATTACCACCTACACCGCCAAGAGCTGGAGCGGCGCCGCTTCCAGCGTCAGCCTGTCGAATATCGCCTACTCCGGCGGTCAGGTGAGTTTCACCGCGAAGCTGCCTTCCACCGGACTGGACTACTACAGCATCCAGAATCCCGGTGGCGGGTCCTATGTGGCCGGTAGCAGTTTCACCCTGGCGCTCGACGCCCCGGAGGGGGGCTCCTACAGCAGCGTCAAGTGGTATTTCGACGATCAGGTGCAGACTGCCGCCTCCGTGACGCTCACGGCCGGCAGCCATACCGTCGCGGAGGAGATAAGCCTGCCGGACGGGAAGAAACAGATTGTCACACTGGAGATGAAGGTTCAATAGAGATATAGATAAAACACAATGATAATGAAAAAGTTATTCTACTTTTTGCTGACTGTTGCAGCGAGCCTTAGCCTGGCTTCCTGCGTCAAGGAGCCGGTAAGTGTTCCCGATCCCGCTCTGGGCGGCGAGCCGGTGGCGGTGTCCTTCTCCCTCAACCTGGGAGACGCCCTCACCAAGGCGGCCCCGGAGGCGTCGCCCTTCGACGACGCGGCCGGAAAGTTCAAGCTCTATGCGGCCGTGTTCTCCAAGACCGACGGCTCCCTGATTTCCACGTCCAAGATAGGCGGCACCGGCTTCCAGCCCGTGGAGGAGATCACGGCGGAGAAGGTTAGCGTCGTGATGACCCTGTCGCGGAGCCAGGAGTACAAGGTGGTCTTTTTCGCGATGCACGACGGCGCCTATGACGTGAATTTCGCCAGCGGCAACGTGGCCACGTTCTCCTACAGGAGCGGCCTGAAGGCCAACGACGCGTCGCTGGACGCCTTCTACGCCTCCGTGGACGTGGCCTCCAGCTCGAAGAAGTACGACGTGACGATGAAGCGTCCGTTCGCGCAGGTCAACGTCCTCGTGCCGAAGGGCAACGTGCCGAGCGGCCAGACGACCTTCTCTTCGTCGATGACGGTGCAGGCGCCCGCGAGCTTCAACCTCTTCAGCGGCGCGGCGGGGACGGACCTGAAGGACATCGCGTTCGCCACCAACGCCATCGCGGCGGATCCCGTGGGGACTTACAAGGACACCCACAAGTGGATCGGGATGAACTTCGTCCTGGTGCCGGCCGCCGGCAAGGTGACCGTCAGCGCGTTCGCCGAGTCCGGGATGAAGGAGCCCATCCAGATCGGTGCGGTGCCGGTCAAGGTCAACAGCCGCACCAACATCGTGGGCGACATCTACAGCCTGTCGGACTACACCTTCAATCTTCTGATCGATCCGGAGCTTGAGACCGGGACGGACGTGACCATCGAGGAAGGTGGAGAAACGCCTGCCACGGGCGAGGACACCGAGATCACGGTCGTGGGTGGCAATACCTACACGGAGACCGCTCCGTTCACCATTGACGCCAGCAGCCCGACGGCGCCGAAGTCCGTCGCGCTCCTCGTCAACGGCCACGATTTCGCCACGGTCGAGGCGGGCGCCAATGGCGCCAAGATCACCGCGACCTCCAGCAACGAGAAGGTGGCGACGGCCGAGGTCAAGGACGGCGCCGTGCTGATCACCCCGAAGGGTGACGGCAAAGCGAAGATCACCGTCACCACGCCCGCCTACACCAAGACGGACTACCAGGGCCAGACCTTCGACTTCTGGGTCGAGATCACCGGCATGGACGAGGGCGGTGAAGGTGGAGAAGGCGGCGAAGGCGGCGAAGGCGGCGATGATGAAGGCTACTACGTCAAAGTGACCAGCGCCCCGTCCGACTGGAGCGGCAAGTATCTGATTGTGTATGAGGAAGGAAGCCTCGCTTTCAATGGCGGGCTGGAGACGCTGGATGCTGCCAAGAATACCATTTCGGTGACGATCGCCAACGGCAAGATTGAATCGACTGCTAAGACTGATGCCGCCGCTTTCACCATCGCGACGATGGAGGGTGGCTACAGCATTAAAGCGGCGAATGGGCAGTTTATTGGCAATACGAAAATGTCCAGTAATGATCCCGCCAATGGCTTGACTACCGGCAGCGCCGCTCTGCCAAATACGATCTCCTTTACCGATGGTGTGTTGCTGATTACCGCCTCCAATACAACGAATCTGAAGTATAACAAGACATCCGGGGATGAGCGGTTCCGTTATTATAAGACTGCCCAGCAGCCCATTGCGTTGTATAAGCTCTCCGGCGAGTCCAGCGGCGGCTCCGGCGGCGAAGGCGGTAGCGGCGAGCAGGATACGCCCGTCACGGCTACGCTGACCGTCGATCCTGCCTCGCTGAACTTGAAGGTCGGCGGGACGGCTACGATCACCGCCACGACCAACTCCACCGCGAAGCCGACCTTCGTCTCCGACAAGACCGCCGTCGCCACGGTCGATGCCGACGGCAAGGTGACGGCCGCCGGCGAAGGCACTGCCACGATCACCGTGGCCGTCGCCGCCGTCGAGGGCAAATTCACTGCCGCCTCCAAGACCGTCGCCGTGACCGTCACCAAGGCGGAGCAGGGCGGCGGCTCCGGCAAGGCTTTCCCGTATAGCCAGGACTTCAAGGCGAACGGGAAGGGGGATTTCACGATCGACGACAAGACGCTTCCCGAAGGTTTGACTTATGTCTGGAACTATGACAGCCAGTATGGTATGAAGGCTTCTGCTTTCGCGAACCAAACCAGCTATGCCACAGAGAGTTGGCTGATTTCCCCGGTCGTCAACCTGACTTCCGCCCAGAAACCGGTGCTGACGTTCCGGCACGCCGTCAATAAGTTCGCTTCCGTTTCTGCCGCCCAGAGCGAGGCGACGGTCTGGGCGCGTGAAGAAAACGGCACCTGGGCAAAGCTTTCCGGTGTCACTTATCCTTCCGAGTTGTCCTGGAGCTTTATTGACAGCGGCGAGATCGACCTGTCCGCCTATAAGGGCAAGACGGTCCAGATCGCTTTCAAGTATGTCAGCAGCGCGTCCTCTGCCGGCACCTGGGAGGTGGATAAGTTCTCGATCAACGAGCAAGGCGCCTCGGGCGGCGGCGAGCAAGGCGGCGGCGGAAATGAAGGCGGCGGTGATGTGGATACCGGCGATCCCGATGCGACCTTGACGAATGCGGAGATCAAGGTGGCGACCGTGGATGCGACGATGAAGGAAGGCGAAACGCATTATTGGGAGTCGGCGGCCTCCATTTCCAGCGCATCCGGCACATGGACAGGTATTTTCGCCAGTAATAAGAATGGACTCAACTATTTGCAGCTCCGCAACAAGAAGGGCTCCTATCTCAAGTCTCCGGTGTTCTCGTCCAACATCAAGAAGATCGTTGTCACGATCACCAGTGATGCCGGTGTGACCCTATATAATCGCCCCTTATATGCTGTTCCTCCGACGACGTCCATCCCGACGGGAGAGGAGGAATATACCGCCGATGTCTGGGCCAGTAAATACGGTACTGCCGACACGGGTACGACTAAGGGTGCCCAGGTTACGATTGAATTTTCCGGTGAAACCAAACAGTTTACATTGATTTCCGGGAAAGGTGCGATCTACATCGACAAGATCGACGTTTACTACTGAGGGACCGGGACCGGAGGCACTGATCCGACGGTCACGACGGGAGCGGTAAGCTCGGTGACCACAGCCAGTGCAACCCTCTCCGGTAGTTATGCCAATATGACGGACGTGCGGGACTACGGCTTCTATTGGGGCACGTCGTCCACCGCACTGACGCAGCAGACGCATCTGAACAGCTCCGCCAACGCCGCGGAGAGTTTCTCCTCGCCCATCGCGAGCCTGGAGGCTTCCACGACCTATTACTACCAGGCCTATGTAGAGGTGCTGGAGGGTGGCCAGCTGAAGGAGTACAAAGGCGCCGTCAAGTCCTTTACCACGGGAACGTCGCAGGGCCAGGGCAACTATCGGCCATTCCTGGAGAATTACGAAATGCCGGCCATCTCCCTGAAGGCCGGCACGACCTACGACTCGGGCGACGAGCTCAGCGGCTACGGCTACAAGTGGTACAACCACGAGACCACGAATGCAATGCAGAAGGTGGTGACGCACACCTACCGTTCCGGCAGCAAGACGGTCCGCAACTACACCTGCCTGGTGGACGGCAACAAAATGGCCCCGCTCTGGAGCGCCTTCGTGATGCACAAGGATGCCTACCCGGACAACGGCGTTGGCCGCAATGACGGTTGGAAGAACGACCCGGCCATCCCTTCATCCTGGCAGCAGAGCGGCGTGTCGGGCTATAGCCGCGGGCATTTCGTGGCCTCCAACTACCGCCAGGTCAGCACGGAAGCCAACAAGGCGACCTTCTACCACACCAATCAGGCACCCCAGTACCAGACCAGCTTCAACGACGGTGTCTGGAACTCCCTGGAGCAGTCGGTCAAGAGCAACGCCCCCTCGGGTCGCGATACGCTCTACGTCGTGGTCGGCGTCCTGTATGAGACTTCGAAAATGGTAAGCGGCGTGCCCATCCCGAGCCATTTCTACAAGCTCCTGATGAAGTGCTCCTTCGACGGGAGCGGCGCGATGACAGCCGCGAAGGGCGTCGCGTACGTATTCACCAACGAGGCCCACAAGGGCGAGCAGTACAACGACAATAAGTTCCGCACGACGATCGACGCCATTGAAGAGCGCACCGGCTTCAACTTCTTCGCGAACGTACCAACAGCCCTACAAGAAGCCGCCGAACAACAAACAGCCGCACTCTGGTAAATATGGCGTGATGAGCAAAGAGTTGATTGTAAAATAATTAAGAAGAACAGGGGTACCTCAAAAAGGCACCCCTGTTCTTGCTAAAATACTGAATTATAGCTTATTACCCATCACGCGCTGCGGGAGGGGGCGAAGCGGGAATCAGGCGATTTGCGGCTTGTTGCCCCGGGGGGCTTTCTCGCGGTTGAGGAAGCGGTCGGACATCTTGTCCTCCTGGAGGTCCTCCCACTGGCGGCGGTTGCGGAAGATGTCGATGGCGGTGAAGATGGCGGCGCGCATCGAGCGCGGGTCGGCCTGGTCGCGGCCGGCCATCTCGAAGGCGGTGCCGTGGTCCGGCGAGGTGCGGATGATGGGCAGGCCGGCCGTGAAGTTGACGCCGTCCTCGAAGGAGAGGGCCTTGAAGGGGGCGAGTCCCTGGTCGTGGTACATCGCCAGCGTGGCGTCGAAGTCTTCGAAATGGTTGAGCCCGAAGAAGCCGTCCGGCGAGAAGGGGCCGAAGGCGAGGATGCCCTCGTCGGTGGCCTGCTTGATGGC
>JAEEGL013704523.1_pt1 | contig 11268 bp, 5 predicted proteins | sample 9134231 | NCBI WGS metagenome assembly JAEEGL01 (sample SAMN16246548, study PRJNA631951) | gut metagenome | biome: gut microbiome; feature: rumen; material: fiber-attached | host: Bos | place: Iran: Karaj | collected 2018-10
CATAATGAGAGCCCTGTAAGGGCGATCAGAGTACAGCCTGGGGTGAGCCCGAAGGGCGTAACCCCAGGTCATGCAATTCCCAAATCAGCACGCTGAAAGTGTGCAAGGCATTTATTCTCATTATTCGTGTCCACAACAATAATGCCTTAACTATGACTTGAGACTCTTAAATCTATGGAGATTATTAAAGGAGGAAGTCCTTAGGAAGTCCGTTTGCAGCGAAATCTAAACACAATCCGCAACACCTTCTATATTTGCGTTCTTTCGTACATGTTATTTGTATTGCATTGAATCTGTTGTGTAATTTGGGAAATGTATATATCTGAAATTGCAGCGGTATGTTTAAAAAAAAAGTGCTGCACATTGAGAATGATCCTTTGTTGTCGGTGAATGATCTCGGGACTGGTGAAATGTGAATAAAATTATCAAATTGATAAAAAATATTTTTATTTTGTAGAAATTGAACAAATATTGTGGTACAAAGTGTAATAGGTTGTTTAAAATATTTGTGTTCAATGCCAACGGAGGTGCGCATGAATAAGGTGTTTCGGTTTGTCTTGTTGTCGTCTGCTCTTGCATTGCTCGGATTGAGCGGGTGCGATTCCGAGGTCGTTTCTGAGAAAGCGGATACCGGGGATGCCTGCACGGATGTTTGTACTCCGGATGATCTGAAGTGCGATGGCAATGCAGTCTATGTTTGTCAGAAAGATGAAGAAGACGAGAGTGCATGTTACGCATGGGCTGTGAAGGAAAAATGTGCGAAGGGCAAGTCCTGCGACGAAACCAGATTCGAGTGCGTCGCTGTCGAATGTTCGGATACCTGCGATGAGGAATCGCTTTATCGTTGTTCCCTGAAGGGACTGCTCAAGTGCACGCCCGACGCAAACGGATGCGCCTCTTGGGTCGTCGTCGATCGATGCGAGGGCAAAACCTGCGATCCGGATTCGCTGGAATGCGTCGATGATGATGAGATCGATCTTTGTCCGAATGCATGCGATCCGGATAAGGAATCCAAAAAGTGCGATGGCGAGGATCTGTACGAATGTCAGGAAAGCGGAGCGATCGATGGTTGTTACACATGGACGCATGTGATGACGTGCGACAATGGCCAGCACTGCGACGAGACTTCATTTGAGTGCGTGGATGGCTGCACGGAGATTTGCGAGGATAATCAATCTGTTCGCTGTTCCGGGGATGGTCTGGAAGAATGTAAGCCTGACGAAAATGGTTGTGCTTCATGGTCGGTTGTCGATGCCTGCGAAGGCGGGAGTTGTGATCCCGATACGCTCAAATGCGTCAAACCGTGCGATGATGAGTGCGCAGAGGCTGAGCAGAAATGCAGTGATGATGGTGATGGCACTGTATCTTGTGTGAAGGATGAAAATGGCTGTCTGAAATGGGGCGAGGCGGAATCTTGCGGGGAGAATAAAACCTGTGATCCGGAAACGAGCCAGTGCACCGATGTCTGTAATCCGAACTGTACTGAAAAGGATAAGAAAGAAACGCATGCGACGTGGCAGAAGGTCTGTACCGATGTCAATGGCAAGGGATGTCTGCAGTGGGTAGAGACCAAATGCAAGAAGGGCGAGAAATTCGATGCCGGTCAGAACAAGTGTGTTTCGGTCTGCGGCAATGACTGTGAGCCTTTTACTATCGTATTTTTGCCGGATACCCAGTACTATACGCGAAATGTTAAAAAAGATAAGAATGGCAATGTCGTAAAGGATGGCCAGATAGATATATTTTCAGATCAGCTCAAATGGATCAGCGATTATAGAAAAGATTATAATATTAAAGCAGTGATTCACCTGGGGGATATTACAGATTCGAATGCTGCAATTGCCTGGCAGTTTGCAAACAGAGTTTATGCAAAATATATGGATGGTTTGAATCTGCCTTATACGGTTGCTCCCGGAAATCATGATTTTAAACAGTGTAAGAATAATTCTCAGGGGGTTGGCAGCTGTAAAGGCAGCAATGGCAGTACCTATAAACGGGATGCAACGAGATTCTCTTCATCCGGAAAGTTTAACAATTCTCGGGCGAAGCTCAAGGATCGCGCGTGGTTTAAGGGTTTTACAAAAGTCGGGAATTCACATATAACATTTAAGGCGGCCGGTATCGATTTTCTGGTGATTGCGCTGGAATATGCTCCGCGCAAAGAGATGATCAAATGGGCCGATGATCTCATTTCAAAATATCCCAATCATAAGGTAATCATTGAATCTCATGCCTATATTACGCCGAGTGCAAATAGTTATTGTAAAAATAAGCCCAGTTTGAATGGTTCCGGTCAATATACAAACGGTTTTTCCGGTGTGAGCGATGATGCGAAGAAGGGGTTAAAGGATGCAACCAATGGCGAGTATATGTTTAAAAATCTCGTCGCCAAACATAACAATATTATTCTCGTCGTCAACGGACATCACAGCGGTTCGTGTTTTCGTCTGAATAAAGGCAATAACGGGAATACGGTTGCTGAAATGGTTGTCGACTATCAGTCCGAAAACGGAATCAGAGGATTATGTGTCCCGGATGGCAAAACGGTCAAGGATGGCAATAAAAAGGTGGGTAAAAGAGATGATGGCGGTGCCGGAACGGGGTGGTTCAGAATGCTGAAGTTCGATCCCAAGAATTATACCATTACTTCGATTACGACGTCTTCACTCGGGAAAGCGCGTTTTGGAAAAGGTAAAGCAGGGAAGGAATGGCTCTACTGCAAGTCGTATTATCCTCAGGATCCCAAGAAAAAGCCGAGCTACAAAATTGACATGGATGCACCGGAACATCGTTTCACGCAGAATCATGCTTTTGTGGCCAATTTCGATTTCGTAACCCCGGTAGATCATAACAGAAAGTAATTTAAATAAGAAAAGCGCAGCTTTCCTGGGGGGATGCGAGTGGCTTGAGCCCCCCAAAAAGTATTTTAAGGTTGGTGTTCGGATAACTGACTGTAATACTGTCAATTATTAAGGGAGTTCACTATGAACAATATGTTTCGTTTTGTTTTGTTGTCATCAGTTCTGGCTCTGATCGGCGTGAGTGGATGCGACTCGGATGCTGGCGCTGAGAAAGTCGGGAATCCCTGCACGGACGCGTGCACTCCGGATGAACAGAAATGCGATGGTGATGCAGTCTATGCTTGTGAAAAGTCCGAGGATACCGAGGATGCATGCTACGAATGGATTAAGAAGGAAACCTGCTCCGACGGCAAGCACTGCGATGAATCCACAAAGAAATGTACAGACAATACCAATACGGACAAAAAATGCCCCGAAAAATGCGAGGATGGTCAGCACTGCGACGAATCGACGGGCTTTGAGTGCGTCGGCGATGAAGAGAAAAAGTGTCCTTCAGAATGCGAGGAAGGTCAGCATTGCGACGAATCTACAGGGTTTGAGTGCGTCGGTGATGAACAGAAGCAATGCCCGGAAGATGGCTGCCCGGAAGGTCAGCACTGCGACGAATCTACAGGGTTTGAGTGCGTCGGTGATGAACAGAAGCAATGCCCGGAAGATGGCTGCCCGGAAGGTCAGCATTGCGACGAATCGACGGGGTTTGAATGCGTCGAGCCCGGAACTTCAGAGGATACTTGCCCGAACGCCTGCGATCCGAACACGGATCAGAAGAAGTGCGATGGCGAAGAAATTCTGACTTGCCAGAAAAAAGAGGACGCCGAGGTCGAATGCTATGCCTGGGCATCTGAAAAAACGTGTGATCATGGTTATCACTGCGATGAGACGACATTCGAGTGTGCCGAGGGCTGCGCAGAAACCTGTGATGAGAATGCGCTGAAGCGTTGTTCCTCTGCGGGCCTGGAACAATGTACGCCCGACGAAAAAGGCTGCGCATCGTGGTCAGTCGTCGATCCCTGTGAGGGAGGAAAGTGCGATTCCGAGACGCTGGAATGCGCCGGGGCGGAAGAATTATGCCCGAATGCCTGTGATCCTGCCAAAGACAAGAAGAAGTGCGAGCGCGAAGATATCTATGTATGTCAGAAAATCGAGAACGCAGAGGTGGATTGCAATGCCTGGGTACATGAAGCAACCTGCGACAGCGGCAAGCACTGCGACGAGACGACATTCACGTGTATCGACGGCTGCACGGAAATTTGTGTTGAAAATCAATCCACTCGCTGTTCTGCCGAAGGACTGGAACAGTGCAAGCCCGACGATAAGGGGTGTGCATCGTGGTCGGTCGCCGATCCCTGCACTGGCGGAACATGTGATTCCAAAACTCTGAAATGCGTCAAATCGTGCAATAATCAATGTACCGATGGACAAAAACAATGCAGCGGCAATGGTGTTGCCACTTGTACAAAAGATGCGAATGGCTGCCTGGTGTGGGGGACGCCTGCCGCATGTGCTGCGGGCCAGGCCTGTGATACGAAAACGGCAGTATGCGTTAACACATGCACAACGACCTGTAATCAAAAGGGCAAAATAGAAGCCACGGGTGTGGCGAAATACAGAACGTGTACCGATAAGGGCAATAACTGTCTGCAGTGGGTAGAAAACAAATGCAATAAGGGTGAGAAATTCGACGCCAAACAGAATAAATGCGTTTCGGTCTGCGGCAATGACTGCGAGCCATTCACGATTGTGTTCTTGCCGGATACTCAGGAATATGTACGCAGAGTTGAGAAAGTAGATGGGAAATTCGTCAAACAAAAAGAGAATGCCAATGGTAAAGTAGATAGCAGTGGTACACGTCCAATCAATATATTCCCGGATCAGCTCGCATGGATTAAGGAAAATAAAGATAAATATAATATTAAAGCCGTGATTCATCTGGGCGATATGACAGATACCAATGCAAAAATTGCCTGGCAGGCCACGAGTGATGCGTACGTCAATTATTTGGATGGCTTGAATTTGCCCTATACGGTGGCACCCGGAAATCATGACTTTTTGCAATGTGAATATGCGGCTTCTCAAAAAAATAAGTCAGCCAATGGTATGGCTGTCGCTGATTGCAAAGGTAAAAATGGCAGTGTCTATAGTCGTTCCACGTATTTCGGCGACGCAAAATTCGGCAACTTCAATCAGTCGCGAGCCAAGGTCAAAGACCGTGCATGGTTTAAGGAATATGCGGCGGATAAAACAGCAAAGGAAGGCAATTCGTTTATTACTTTCAGGGCGGCCGGTATCGATTTCTTGGTCATAGCTTTGGAATTTGCGCCACGCAGCGCTGTCATAACGTGGGCTAACAATGTGATTAGCGCTCATCCCAATCACAAGGTCATTATTGAGACACATTCTTACCTCAGCCCTGCGCAACTCAGTCACTGTACTGCGGTACCCAATAAAAATGGTTCTGTGTTTACAAACGGATACTCTGGAATAGATGATAGTAACAAGAAGGCATTAGACGATGCCAACAGCGGATCGGAGATGTTCAATAAACTTGTTGCCAAGCACAATAATATCATTCTCGTTGCCAATGGACATGTCAGTGGTTCCTGCTTCCGTCTGAATGTGGGAAATCATGGAAATACAGTTGCTGAAATGGGGGTCGACTATCAGACCGAAGATGGTATTTACGGCAAGTGTGAACATACGCATGCTCACGGCGGATCGGGAACTGGCTGGCTCAGAATGCTGAAGTTCGATCCCAAAAATTATACTATTACAGCGAGCACAACCTCATCGCTTGGGGGCAAGAGATTTAATAGTAAAAAAATTAAAGGAGAGAATCCGAATGGTAAAGAGTGGTTTTATTGCAATACTCTTTATCCCCAGGATCCCAAGGAAAAACCGAGCTACAGAATTGATATGGATTCCGATGCCCATCGCTTTACGAATAAGCATGCCTTCGTGGCCAATTTCGATTTCGTAACGCCGGTGGATTACATTAAACCTTAATGCGCAGTGTCCTGGTTCTCGGATAGAATGAACATGTCAGTCATGCCGCCCTTTGAGGCGGCATGACGATATTTTGGGTATTGGTTCATTATAAATGCTACGGCATTGGAGGTCACATATGAACAATATGTTTCGTTTTGTTTTGTTGTCTTCAGTTCTGGCTCTGATCGGCGTGAGCGGATGCGATTCGGACGCAGGCGCTGAGAAGGTCGGGAATCCCTGTACGGATGAGTGTACTCCGGATGAAAAGAAATGCGACAGCGATGCGGTCTATGTGTGCGAAAAATCCGAGGATACCGAGGAAGCATGCTACAGCTGGAACCAGAAAGAAACCTGTTCCGATGGCAAGCACTGTGATGAGAAGAAATTCGAGTGCGCCGCAGCTGAGGAATGTACAGAATTTTGCGATGAGGATTCGACCATTCGCTGCACAATAAAAGGGTTGGAAGAGTGCACGCCAGATAAAAAAGGTTGTGCTTCGTGGTCGGTCGTCGATCCGTGCGAGGGCGGTGCGTGTGATCCCGATACGCTGGAATGCGTTGAAGGTGAAGAGCCTTGTCCCAATTCCTGCGATCCGGATAAGGAATCGAAAAGGTGCGACGGCGAAGATATTTATGTATGTCAGAAAAATGAGGACTCCGTGTTCGGCTGTTACACATGGGTGCATGAAAAATCATGCGATAATGGCCAGCACTGCGATGAGACGACCTTCGAGTGTGTGGAGGGATGCACGGAAGTTTGCGAGGAATCCCATTCCACTCGCTGTTCCGGGAATGAGCTGGAACAATGTATTTCCGACGAAAGCGGCTGCGCTTCATGGTCAGTTATCGATACGTGCGAAGGCGGAACCTGCGATCCCGAAAAGCTCAAATGCGTCAATGCGTGCAATGACGAATGTACTGTCGATGAAAAGAAATGCGAAGGCAATGGTATTGTGTCTTGTATAAAAGATGGGGATGGCTGCCTGCAATGGGGAGAACCGGAACCATGCGGAGAGAATAAGATCTGTGATTCGCAAACAATTGAATGTACTGAGGTTTGCAATTCGAATTGCACAGAAAAGGACGCGAAGGAAACCCATGCGACAAGTCAGAAGGTCTGTACCGATGTCGATGGCAAGGGGTGTCTGCAGTGGGTGGAAACCAAATGTAGTAAGGGCGAAAAGTTTGACGCCAAACAGAATAAATGCGTTTCGGTCTGCGGCAATGACTGTGAACCATTTACTATCGTATTTTTACCGGATACACAGAAGTATACAAGAAGGCTGACAAAAGACAGTAAAGGCAATATTGTTAAGATGAACAATGAGCTGGATATTTTTCCGGATCAGCTCAAATGGATTCAGGATTATAAAGATAAATATAATATTAAAGCCGTGATTCATCTCGGCGATATTACGGACAGAAATGCGCAGATCGCATGGCAGCATGCCAGCAATTCGTATGCTAAATACATAGATGTGATGGATCTGCCCTATACGGTGGCTCCCGGCAATCATGATTATTTGCAGTGTAAGAAGAATGATGTTGGTGATATAAGTAAAAATTGCAAGGGGAGTAATGGTAGTCCCTATAGTCGAACTGCATCGAAATTCGATGATAAGAAGAGTGGCAACTTTAATAATTCTCGGGCTAAACTTAAGGATCGTAAGTGGTTTAAAGGATTTAAAGATGTCGGTAACTCCTATATAACATTTAAAGCTGCCAATATTGATTTTTTGGTGGTGGCACTCGAATTTATGCCGCGAAAAGAGGTGATCGACTGGGCTAACAATGTCATTAAAGATCATCCCAACCATAAGGTGATCATCGAATCGCATGCATATCTTTATCCCCACAAGCATAATCAGTGTACATCAAAGCCTAAAATGAATGCATCCGGGCAGTTTACAGATTCTTATTCTGAGATTAAGGATAGTCATCTTAAGGGGTTTGGTAAGACTTCAAAGGGCGGTGATTACATGTTTGAGCACCTCGTTGCCAAACACAATAACATCATTCTCGTCGTCAATGGACATCATACAGGTTCGTGTTTCCGTCTGAATAAAGGCAACAATGGGAATACGGTTGCAGAAATGATCGTCGATTATCAGGGTGAAAATGGAGTCGCCGGTACGTGTGAGTCGACGGTAGCCAATGGCGGTGCCGGTACGGGGTGGTTCCGAATGCTGAAATTCGATCCAAAAAATTATACAATTACGGCGACCAGTACATCATCCCTGACCAGCAAGCAGTTCAAGAAGGATAAGAAAGAGTGGTTCTATTGCAAAAAGTATTATCCGCAGAATCCAAAAGAGAGACCGACTGATAAGAATGGTAAAGAATACAGAATTAATATCAATAACGATAATCAACGCTACACCAATAAACATGCGTTCGTTGTTGATTTCGATTTCGTAACCCCGGTGGACTACATGAAGAAGTAAAAGGTTGCCTTCCATTGCGGATATAAAATGAACTTTGTGCTTAAAGCTTTGAGTCGTGAATATTTCAAACTCCGGGCTTTAAGCTCCATGCCAATATTACAAGCAATAAACTCCAGGTCGAAATGAAAGATTCATGACGACTGGATCCTTGGCAGAAATAACTTACCATTGAACATTGTCATTTTTGAGGATATGTTAATGCAGTGTAGTTGTAGTGGAGGTAAGCATGAATAAGATATTTCGTTTTGTTTTGTTGTCTTCTGTTTTTGCTCTGTCTGGATTGAATGGATGTGATTCAGATTCAGGTTCTGGGGGGAATTCCTGCACGGATGAATGTAATCCGGATGAAAAGCGGTGCGATGGGGATGAGCTTTATATTTGCGGTAAGAATGAGGACTCTGAAGATGTATGTTACGAGTGGATTCTGAAGGAAACCTGCTCGGATGGCAAACATTGCGATGCTAAAAAGCTCAAATGTGCTGCAGGATGTTCAGAAATATGTGATGAAAATTCAACCATGCGCTGTTCTTCCAAAGGACTGGAGGAGTGTGTTCCGGATAAAAAAGGCTGTGCTTCATGGTCGGTCGTCGATCCCTGTGAGGGAGGGAAGTGTGATCCGGATACACTGGAGTGCGTGGATGGCGATTGTCCCAATGCCTGCGATCCGGATAAAGATTTAAAGAAGTGCGACGGCGAGGATCTTTATGCTTGTCAAAAGAATGAGGACGCCGAAGAAGAATGCTACACATGGGTGCTTGAAAAAGCGTGTGGAAACGGCAGTCACTGCGATGAGACAACGTTGGACTGCTCCTCTGGATGCACGGAAATTTGCGAAGATGAGCGATTGCTTCGCTGTTCTGCCGATGGGCTGGAACAATGTTCTACCGATGAAAATGGCTGCGCTTCTTGGTCGGTTATTGACGCCTGCGCAGGGGGAAGCTGTGATCAGGAAACGCTCAAATGTACCAATGCATGCGATAATCAATGTGCAGACGGAGAAAAAAAATGCGATGACAATGGCATTGCGGAATGTACAATTGATGAAGATGGCTGCCTGAAGTGGGGAGAAACCACGGCATGCGGGGAAAACAAAACATGTGATCCACAGACTGTCGAGTGTGTTGACGTTTGCAATTCGAATTGCACCGAAAAGGATAAAACGGAGAACTTTGCGGCGAGCCGGAAAGTATGCACAGATGTCGATGGCAAGGGCTGTCTGCAGTGGGTTGAGACCAAATGCAATAAGGGGGAGAAATTCGATGCCGGTCAGAATAAATGCGTTTCGGTCTGCGGCAATGATTGTGGAAAATTCAGAATTGTGTTTATTCCTGATTCTCAGGAATATACGCGAAAAATTAAGAAGAGCGGCAGTAATTTTGTAAAAACTGACGGCAGTGTGAATATTTTCCCCGATCAGCTTCAGTGGATTAAGGATAACAAGGATAAATATAGTATTAAGGCTGTGATACATCTTGGGGATTTAACAGATACAAACTCCAAGATTGCGTGGCAGCTTACAAGCAATTCCTATGCTAAATATATTGATGTAATGGATTTGCCCTATACAGTGGCACCTGGAAATCATGACTTTAAGCAATGCAACAATAATAATAATGCCGCTGTGGATTATGATAAAAAACAGTGCGTAGGCAAAAATAACAGCACCTATAGTCGTTCTGCGACACAATTTCATAAGACTGACGCTGGGAATTTCAATCAATCCAGGGCAAAGGTCAAGGATCGGAAGTGGTTTGCCGAGTACAAAAATGATAAGGAAGCCAAAGTCGGCAATTCCTTTATTACATTTAAAGCTGCCAATATCGACTTTTTGGTCATTGCGCTGGAATATTTGCCGAGGAAATCAGTCATTGAGTGGGCTGATAAGGTTATTTCGAACCATCCGAATCATAAGGTCATTCTCGAAAGCCATTCTTACCTCAATCCCGGAGGAAACACACATTGTACGGCAGTTCCCAAGATGAACGGCGAAGGACAATTTACAAATTCTTTTTCTGGCGTCGATAGTGATGCCAAAAGGGGATTTAATAATGATGCCAATGGGGGAGAAAAGATGTTTAACGATCTTGTCTCACGACATAATAATATCATTCTCTTCGTGAACGGACATCACAGCGGTTCGTGTTTCCGCCTGAATAAGGGCAAAAATGGCAATACTGTGGCCGAGATGGTCGTCGATTATCAGACTGAAGATGGTATCGGCGGAAAATGCGGGCATACACATGACCATGGCGGCGGTGGTACCGGCTGGTTTAGAATGCTTGAATTCGATCCCCAAAATTATACGATTACTTCAATCACGGCTACATCTCTTGGAGGCAAGCGATTTAAGAAAGGTAAGCCGTGGTTTTATTGCAAAAACCTTTATCCCCAGGATCCCACCAAAAAGCCGGGTTACAAAATCGACATGGATTCTGATGCCCATCGCTTTACGAATCACCATGCCTTCGTGGCCAATTTCGATTTCGTAACCCCGGTGGATTATAATAAGAAGTAGGTGCGGCTCAGGTGTGAATATAAAATGAGCTTAGGGAATCTCTGATTAAGTTTCTTTGGTGAGGGGGCAACGCCCCCCACGGCGCTATTTGCAAGCAAATACGCGCCTCCCCCCTATGCGGGGGATTTCAAGATAATACGCCCCCGCAACGCCCCCAATCCAAACAATCCGCCTCAGTTCGCAAGAGGCCATTCACTTCGCCTCCTGCGCCTGTCGGCGCTCCGGCTCGTGTCTGGCCGTTGCTCACTGGGCTCTGCGACTCGCACCGTTCACCGGACGGTGCGAGTCTCGGCCCCCCGCAACGCCCCCAATCCAAACAATCCGCCTCAGTTCGCAAGGGGCTGCCGACACTATTCACTATCCACTCCCAATTATCAGCTAATAACGTCTTGTTATTGCAATGGTTTCGAATGACCATGATTGGTATTCAGCAAAATCACTACGCCGCCATGGACGGCGGCGAG
>JAEEGL014244955.1_pt1 | contig 11268 bp, 8 predicted proteins | sample 9134231 | NCBI WGS metagenome assembly JAEEGL01 (sample SAMN16246548, study PRJNA631951) | gut metagenome | biome: gut microbiome; feature: rumen; material: fiber-attached | host: Bos | place: Iran: Karaj | collected 2018-10
GTAACTCATCATGCATCGCCTTCCAAGTTCCAGACATGCTTTAACCGTTATGGCTTTAACTCTTCCGATACCCTCCTGGGCAGCCAGTTCCTGCAGGGATAATGAATATAAACCGTAAATACCATCCGGATTCTCCCCGGAAGATAGTAATTGTAATGCGATCTCCTTCGAGGACTTCCCTTTTGTGCCTGTGCGGAGCACGATAGCAAGAAGTTCTTCGTCCGAAAGTGCTTCTGAACCGAATAACTCAAGTCTTTCGTAAGGTCTTACAGACGGATGCAGTTCACTCATCTTCATAAATCTCACCTCCTTTCGCACAAAAAAATCCCGACTACGAAATCAATCACAAATACGATTCAATCTCATAGTCGGGTATTAACCGATACATACGGGCCATAGGCCCCAATATATGATTATTCAGTTTTAGATATTAGAACTCAGTTCTCTTTCTTACCGCAGCATTTCTTATACTTCTTACCGCTGCCGCACGGACAAGGATCATTTCTGCCGATCTTTTCAACATGGACAATATTGTCTTCACGATACTGCTTGGTGATCTCCTGCATCTTCTCCTCAGTAAGAACGTTATTCCAGCTCTTAAGAGTGTACAGCCACTCAGCCTTGGCATCACGCATGTTGTAGTAAAGCTTCTCATAATCGATCTTCAGAGCAACATCAGACTCTTCGTCTACAGACTTATAGTCATATTCCTCAGTCAAGCTGGAATTGATTCCCTCGAGGAAACCGACGAAGATCTCCATCTCGTCCTTACCAAATCCGAGTTTCTCAGCCAGATCGACTGCTTTACCATTCAGAAGATCCTCATTATCCGGATACTTTGTCAGAATCGCGTCGTAAGCATTCTTCTCAAGCTCATAATACTTAGAGATATATGCTTTATACTCGCTTTCACTTTCAACAGTTTCGGAATGCTTGGTCCAACTTTCAAAATAACTCATATCTAAACCTCCAAGATTAGTTTAATTTCTCAGCAATCGCTTCCAGGAAAGCTTTTGTATCAACGACTTTTTTATTCGGGTGATCCATAAGAGCATTCAGGTCTCCGGTGATCACACCCTCCTCAATCGTATCGATCGATGCCTTTTCCAGTTTGTCTGCAAAAGCAACGAGATCCGGAAGATCATCGAGCTGGCCTCTCTTACGGAGAGCACCTGTCCAGGCGAAAAGAGTAGCCATCGGATTTGTCGATGTCGTCTCACCCTTCAGATAACGGTAGTAATGACGTGTTACAGTACCATGAGCCGCCTCATACTCATATTTTCCGGAAGGAGAAACGAGTACAGAAGTCATCATAGCAAGGCTTCCGCAGGCAGAAGCAACCATATCGGACATTACATCTCCATCATAGTTCTTGCAAGCCCAGAGCATACCGCCCTCGGAACGCATAACACGAGCTACGGCATCGTCGATCAGCGTATAGAAATAAGTAATACCGGCTTCCTCGAACTTATCCTTAAACTCGTTATCGAAGATCTCCTGGAAGATATCCTTGAAACGGTGGTCATATGTCTTAGAGATGGTATCCTTCGTAGCAAACCACAGATCCTGCTTGATATCCAGTGCATACATAAAGCAGGATCGAGCGAAAGCCTCGATGGAAGCATCAAGGTTATGCATACCTTCGATGATGCCGGGGCCCTTAAAATCGTGGATCTTCTTTACTTCTTTTCTGCCGTCCTCATAAGTAACGACCAGTTCCGCAGTAGCAGGACCGGAGACATACATCTCAGCATCACGGTAAACATCACCATAAGCGTGACGTGCCAGTGTGATTGGCTTCTTCCAGCAGGAAACGAAAGGAGAAATGCCTTTCACAAGGATCGGAGCACGGAAAACCGTACCATCCATAATTGCACGGATCGTGCCGTTCGGGCTCTTCCACATCTGCTTCAGCTTATATTCGTCCATACGCTGCGCATTCGGAGTAATGGTTGCGCACTTTACCGCAACACCCAGTTCAACCGCACGGTTTGCAGCATCGATTGTAACCTGATCATCAGTTTCATCACGATGAGGTAATCCCAAATCAAAATACTCTGTCTTCAGATCAACAAATGGCTCAATTACGATTTCCTTGATCTGCTTCCAGATGATACGTGTCATTTCATCGCCATCCATCTCAACAAGTGGCGTCTTCATCTGAATTTTACTCATCTTTTTCCTCCGTATTATTAAAATACCTGATTGATTCTATCTTAATTAGGAACCTTAGTCAATTACATATCAAACCTGTCCGCAAGCCGAGAGTAAAACCTCCATGGATGTCCGATCGTCCATCTTACCCGTCTTTACCCACTGATCCGACTCAAAGCAGAGAAAATAAATCTTCTCCAGCTGCTGGATCGTAAAACCTTTCGACTGCGACACCAGATTTCTTGCCACAAAAGGGTGAACCTTAATGGCGGAAGCTATCTCCGCAGCATTTCCGATCTCCTTGGCACAGATCAGATGACGGATATGTCTTGCAAGCATAAGACGGATCTTAGGAATCGCCTCTTTTAGAATAATCAGATCATTCATGATCTCAAGGGCGCGTCCGGGATTCTTCTGTCCGATCGCGTCTGTCATATTGAAGACCGAAGCGTGCACATCCGGAATACTGAGACGGTTCAAGAGTTCAAGATCGATTTTATGCAGGTCCTTATTCTCACAATACAGCATGATCTTCGTTACTTCGTTCTCAATCATGCGCATAGAGGAGTCAGTACGGCTGATCAGGCTGGAGATACAGTTTGAAGGAATATCGATCTGCTTTCTCGACAAAGAGGACTTTATCCACTTCGCAAGCATCTCTTCCGTCTGAAAGCCGAATTCAGCCAGCGTACCAACCGAAGACACTGATTCCAGCAGCTGTTTCTTCCTCTTATCGATCTTATCCTCGACAAACACAACACATGCAAACTCAGGAATTGCGGCAATTGCAGACTTCCATTTCTCTAGGTCTGCCAGAACAGACGGCGCTCTGGTCGCCCAAAGTCCGGAATTACGAATTACGGTCATACGGTATTTGGAAAGAAACGGCGGCGATCCGACCAGTGACTGGAACTCATCCAGCGGCATCTCGGAGTTTGTCTGGTCTTTCAGGTAGAAATCCAGGCTCTCAGCACCGGGAGCAACCCAAAGTTTCTTCATCTCATTGATCGTCTTATCTACGAGATACTTTTCTTCTCCGCAGATAAGATAGATCCTGGATGCCCGGTCATTCTTTATATCAGTAACTACATCAACGTAGCTCTTCCATGCGTTTTTGCTCTCCTGCTTTGCCATCCGTTCCCTCACGAATCAAAATAGTAATCCATTTTCCAGTCCGAATCTGTGACTGATAGAAGTACGCAGCCCCGTTCATCCGTCCGAAAATACGGTATTTCATAGGTAACGAGACGTTCCAGGACTTCCCTTGACGGGTGTCCGTAATGATTATACCCTACACTGATTAGTGCCGCATCTATTTTTTTATTTTTCAGAAAAGCACCCGAGGTCGAAAACCGGCTTCCGTGATGAGCCACTTTAAGAACGGAAAGATCAGCTAATGTTTCCTTAGGAAGTGATTTTTCAGCCTCTGAGGAAACATCACCCGTAAAGAGCACTCTTGATCTGAACATCTTACAGAGCATCACCATTGAATCATCATTCCCGCCGTCTATAGGATCAGACGGCCATACTATTTCAAAGGAAAGGTCATCATCTATAGTAACGCAGTCTCCTTGTTTCAGAATGTTTAAATCTTCAGGAAGATCCCTGAAAACCATCCTCAGCTGATCCATCTCATGACTCTCTCCCCAAAATGGCGCATAGAGCCTGCTTATCTTCCCTGATTGCCATAATTCAATGATTCCGGCAATATGGTCTGAATCAAGATGGGATATAAAAGCCAGGTCGATCCTGTTGATATTCAGGTATTCCATCACTTTTCGAATCTTCTCACCGCTCCCCTTGTTTCCGCCATCCACCAGAATATTCATGTTTCTATGACAGATCAGTGCACAGTCTCCCTGTCCGACATCGAGGAAATATATGTAAGACCTTTTCTCACGAATAAAGGTGCTTCGGACAATTATCACAAAAGAAGCGCAAACGGCTGCAAATGCAAGTATCTTCCTTCTGAACCCGCAACGGACAAGGAGCATGAGCATCAGACAGGCAAAAAGGATAAGGCCGGCAACCGGAACATGCCTGATCGAGATCCTTCCCGGCACATTCATCGAACCGATATCGGCCATTGCTTTCAGCATCGATACAAGCCCGGATATCGGAACGAACAGCACTTTATGAAGGAAATGAACGGGCATAAGTGAACAGAACACTGTAAGAATCAGTCCGAAACAGCAGATCACCTCTGTCGGAAAACCTGCAAACACAACAATCAGTACAGTTAACGGCGAAATCGAGTTTCCCATAAGAAACAGAGTCGGAAGCATCCCAAGCTGCGCGCAGATAAAGCAGGAAACCGCCGTGCGCAGTTCTTCCGGGATATGCGGAAACCACGTCTTCACCCTTCTGTCGGCTCTTTGATGGAAAGCCAGTATGGAAAAGGTCGCAGAATACGAAAGCAGCAGACCGGTAGAAAACACCGAGAAAGGATCGATGATCAGGAGAATCAGACCGCTCAGGGCACAGGCCGACAAACGGTCAATACATCTGGCGCCGAATGAAAGATAACCAATAATAATATACATCAGGATACTTCGGAAGGCCGCGCCTCCCCATCCGGTAACAAATCCGAAAAGGACGAAAAACACGGTAAGTATGGTCATTTTGTATTTCCCGCGGAATAACAGCATAGTTATAGCCCCGATCGTTGCAGCAAAATACCCTACATGAGCACCGGAAACAACGAGAATGTGTGAAAGATTGCTACTTTTAAAGGAATCCTTTACTTCCCCGGCAAGATGGGAATCATCACCTACGATAAGTGCCGACAGAAGTGCTGCGGTATCTTCATCTGTCGCATTCCGCCACATATCATAAAACATCTTTCTTATTCCCGACCCGAGATTATATCCCATACATACAGGTGATCTGCCGTGTTCAACCGTGAAAACACTGACATTATCTGTTTTTCTTACAATTCCCTTGCGAAGATAGTAGGAACGCACGTCAAAATCTCCCGGGTTTCCCTTGGTATAGATCGGCGAAAGTCTTCCTTTGACATTGAGGATATCCCCATATCTGTATGTGGAATCTGTAAGGAATATAACCTTCTCGCCGTCATCGAGACGAAGAACAATATTCTTGTAGCCGTCATCTGAGGCATTCACAGAAATAACACGGGCATTTCCCTGGTAATATGCCGCAAACGACAACCGTTCCACATGATTACCGTATAAGGAAAAACCGATCAGAAAAGCACTGAAACCGACAGACCCGGCCAACATCGTCACCAGATCCGGAAAATGCCGTCCTTCTGAACTTCCGTAAAGGAAAAACAGTATTCCGACAGAAAAAGATGCCAGACACCAGACAAAAGGAGCACAGTAATACCCGAGATACGCACCTGAAACACACATCAGAAGCACAAAGACAAGCGGTCTTCTTAAACTTGTCCGGGCTACCGTTCTCAGCCATTTGGGTACAGTAAACCCTCGATATAAATGATCATGGCATATCCCGGAGATACTAAGTCGCATGATGTATTACTCCTCCAAACAAATGGTAAGAGTATTCTATGGTATATGGGTTTATCCATGGGGATAGTTTTTTCGACAAAAAATGACAAAACGACGAAGTTTCGTCGTTCTGTCATCAATTTCACTCTGCATTGGATTCGAGTTCATCCTTAAGATACTCTTCTATGCCCGCCCGAAGGTCATCCAGGCCGATCTTCTTATCTGCGGAAACCGCATAACAGCGGGCATCCTCTTGGAAATCCAGGATCTTCGAGAATTCGGACAATTGCCGGCGGATCTGTGCCTTTGAAAGCTTATCGCACTTGGTAAATACGAGAAAATACGGGATCCCGCTCTGATTCATATACTCAAGCATGCGGACGTCATCTTTAGAGGGTTCATGACGGATATCGATCAGATGAAGCACCAGAGAAAACTTTCTGCCGGACACGAAATACTGGTCACAGAGTTTATTAAACTTCTCTTTTACATCCTTGGAAGCCTTGGCATATCCGTATCCCGGAAGATCAGCAAAGTACAGTTTGTTATCTACATTGAAATATACGACCATACGGGTCTTACCGGGTGTTGCGGACACACGTGCCAGTTTTCTGTTATCCGCAAGTGCATTGATCAGGGATGACTTTCCGACATTCGACTTCCCGGAAAACACGATTTCGGGACGGTCAGAGGGCGGACAGGCCTTCAAATCGGACGCAACGCCCCAAAATGTAGTATTTCTGTACTGTATAGCCATGTCTTCCCTCCCGGAATTTTTTTACATAATAACACAACCCCGGTACTTTTCAAAAATGACGGAAATTATCGCAAATCTTTTTTATATGCATTTTACCTATATATCGTACTTTTTTTTCAGAGAATTCTCAAAAGTTTACAGTACAAAAAAAACAGGAATAGCGTTATACTAATTTTGTGGCTCGAAGCTATATCGTTTATACGGAGGGGTGCTATGCCGGAAAACATGTCTTCAGTAAATACAGCAGACTCCACAGGATCTACTGAATCTACTGAATCCAACGATTATCGTGGCTATTTACTGGAACCGTTCGGACCGATTGGGATCATTTCGCATACCTCTAATGAGGCATTTGTCCGTCAGGTAAACGATCTTATTTTCGAAAAAAGGCTGAAGAAACAGCAGGAGAATTATAGTCCTTATGTAAACAGCGCAGGCTATTTACGTAGGGATTTTACTATTAAAGCGACGATCACCCGTTTTGAGACCGGTGAAGGAAAAGTTACCCTGAATCAGACTGTCAGAGGTCATGATATCTTCATCATTTCCGATGTACTCTCTCACGAAGAGACTTTCACGCTTTCCGGCGTTCCCCACTATGCAAGCCCGGACGATCACTTCCGTGATCTTCTGCGAATCATTATGGCAGTCAGTGGCAAAGCCCGCCGTATCAACGTAATCATGCCTTTCCTTTACGAAGGCCGTCAGGATCACTGCATTTCCAGAGAATCTCTGGACTGTGCCCAGATGCTGAAAGATCTTTACAACCTCGGTGTGGCTAACTTAATCATCTTCGATCCGCATGATCCGCGTATCGTCAACGCGGTACCTCTCATGGGCATCGAGCTTCCTACATCAGCTTATAAGATTATCAGCACCTTGATTTCCAAGAATCCGGGGCTTCACATCGATAAAGACAACCTGATGATCATCTCTCCGGATGAAATGGCCGTTTCCCGTGCCATCTTCTATGCTTCCATGCTTGAAGTTCCGCTGGGACTCTTCTACAGAGACCGTGACTACACGCAGGTCGACGAGGAAGGTAATCACCCGATCAAGGAGTTCCGTTTCCTGGGCGATGATCCGGCAGGCAAAGACGTTCTGATCGTAGACGATATGATCAATTCCGGTAACACCATGATCCGTACTGCACGGGTCCTTCATGAGAAGGGTGCCAGAAACATCTTCTGCGCTGCACCATTCGGACTTTTCACTGATGGTCTTGGGCCTTTCAACGAGGCACATGCAAGGGGTGAGATCACTCAGGTATACTGCACCAACCTCACCTACCGTCCGAAGGAGCTTTTCGAGACGAAGTGGTTCGCCGAAGTAAATATGTACCCGTATGTAGCACGTCTTATTGATGCTATCAACGTAGATGAATCGATTGGAAAACTGATTACACCGATCGAGAAGTTCAATTCTCTTCTCGGTCAGATGCGTATAGAAGAACTGATGAGTTAATCTAGTAGGAAGAGGAAAGAAAACTATGACACCGATTTTGCAAGGCTCAGATGAAGGATCGTACTCCCGTTACAACCAGTACGGCGCCAACCCGATGGCTCCGGTTGGTCCGATCGCTCTTGTTCCGTTGAAGGGCAGCGTGGAGTTTACCGACAAAGTAAACTGGTACTTAAGCACCAGAAGATCTGAATATCAGGAGCAGGAATTCGTCAGCAAATACCCTGGATTCTACCGTAAGGATTACCGTATCGCCGTTGAGAATACGAGATTCTCTTCCGGTGAAGGTAAGGCCGTTATCCAGAGCTCCGTTCGTGGTCACGACCTCTTCATTATCAGTGATGTAACCAATTTCTCCTGCACATATAAGATGTTCGGTCAGGAGAACCACATGAGCCCGGACGATCACTATCAGGATCTCAAGAGAGTAATCCTGGCATGCTCCGGTAAAGCCCGTCGTATCAACGTAATCATGCCTTTCCTTTACGAAGGCCGTCAGCACAAGAGAAACTCCCGGGAGTCCCTTGACTGTGCTTTTGCACTCGAAGAGATCTACGGACTCGGCGTAGAGAACATCATTACCTTTGATGCTCACGACGAGCGTGTTGCCAACGCGATCCCGACTTCCGGCTTCGAGAGTCTTTCCGCAACATACCAGATCATCAAGGAGATGTACCGTTCCATCCCGGATCTTCACTTTACAGAAGACCGTTTCATGGTCATCAGCCCGGATGAAGGCGGTATCTCCCGTGCCATGTACTTTGCTTCTATTCTCGGCGTTCCGCTGGGTACATTCTATAAGAGAAGAGACTATACACGTGTCGTAAACGGCAAGAACCCGATTATCGCACATGAATTCCTCGGCGAGTCTGTTGAGGGTTACGATATCCTTATCGTCGATGATATGATCTCTTCCGGTGATTCCATGCTCGATATCGCCCGCGAGATGAAGAAGCGTGGAGCCAGAAATATCTACTGCGCCGTCACTTTCGGTCTTTTCACCGAGGGTATCGACAAGTTCAATGAAGCTTACGAGCAGGGTCTCATCTCGAAGGTATTTGCTACGAACCTGATCTACAGAAGACCGGAACTCCTTGCAGCTCCGTGGTTTGCTGATGTAAATATGAGCAAGTTCGTTGCTCTTCTTATCGATGCGATCAATCACGACTCTTCCCTCTCGAATCTTATCAAGCCGACCGAGAAGATCCGTAAACTTCTCGCTAGCAAGGGCGATCTTAAGAATCCTGAAGAACAGCAGTCCTGACAGGTTTAGCTCATGGCCCAGAAGAAGTCTACTGCAACAAATCAAAGAAAACCCGCATCCGGCAGTTCTTCCGCAAAGAAAGGAACTGCCGCTTCCCGTTCTGCCCGTCCGATTCCGAAGCCGCAGCCCCAGATCCCCGAAGAGAAAGAGCCTCTTTACTCTGTAATCTGGTCTTATTCCTGGGGAAAAGCACTGTACCTTCTCTTAGGCATCCTTGTCCTGATCGGACTGGATCTTCTCATCGCCATGAACCACTATAACCTGTTTTTCACTGTTCTCGGAATCGAGATCATTGCCGCGATGCTGATCGGCTGGCTCGTTTATCTGATTGTCGACCGCAGAAGACAGAGAGACCAGGCGGATGACGCTGTCGCTGAAGAAGAGGAATGATCTATGCCTCTAGACGGTATCTCTACTGCCCTTCTTGCCAGCGAACTGAAAGAACGCCTGACAGATGCCAGGATCGATAAGATCTATCAGCCCGCACGCTTTGATATTTTCTTCACATTAAGGACGAAAGACGGCAACAGCAAGCTTCTGCTGAGCTGTGATCCGCAAAGTCCGCGTGTCCAGATCACGGAATCGATGCGCGAGAATCCCCAGATGCCGCCGAACTTCTGCATGCTTTTAAGGAAGCACTTATCCGGCGCCCACATCATTGACGTGGAATGCCCGCAGTACGAGCGAATCATCATTATCTCTGTTTCAGTAACTGATGAACTCCATGACACATCCACCAAGAAACTGGTCATTGAGATGATGGGCCGATACAGTAACATCATCTTTCTGAATTCCGAGAACCGCATAATCGATGCACTCGTCCATGTTGATAACAGCACAAGCCGTGTCCGAGAAATCATGCCGGCAAGAATCTACGAAGCACCGCCGGCTCAGGGAAAGCTCACTCCTGAAGCCGCACTTTCCATGGTAAAGGAAGGCAGTCTTCCGATTCTTCCCGACTCTCTTCACCGTCCTGTGGCAAAAGCACTTTTGGATTCACTTCTCGGATTCTCTCCGCTTCTGACTAACGATATCTGTTTCCAGGCGAAGATCGATCCGCGCGCTCCGCTCTCATCAATTACAACCGATCAGAACAGTGCACTAATTTCTGTCGTTTCCGGAATTCTGTCCGATATCTGCCAGGGAAATGCCCACCCCACCGTTTTCTATATTGATGGTGAGCCGAAGGACTGGCATGCGCTTGCCCTGAAGGATGCCGGTATTCCTAAAGCCATGCCGACGATATCCTCTGCCATGGATCAGGTACAGATCTTTTCGGAACTCCGTGCCCGGTTCGAATCGAAGCGCCGCAATATCCGCTATATCTTAACTGCAGCATTTAACCATGCCTCAAAAAAGCTGTCGATCCATGAAGAAGATCTGCGTGAGACATCTGATGCCGAAAAGAAAAAGACCCAGGGCGAACTGGTGCTTGCCTATCAGTATCTGATTAAACCAGAAGACACATATCTGACGATCCCCGATTATCCCGACTTCGGCCAGACCACAACTATTCCGCTCGAACCGAATATGACACCGTCTGAGCAGGGGCAGCTCTATCTGAAACGTTACCGCAAGGAGATCAGTCGAAGAGAATCCGCTCAGCGTTTTATCGAATCCGAAAAGGATGAAGTCGACTATCTTGAGTCACTTCTCCATGAGCTCGATGCAGCAACCGAACCTGAAGACCTCGATGCTCTGATATACGAGATCAAGACTTCTCTTGCCTCCGAAAAAGAATCATCCGGCAGCAAAGACCGCGGCAATCAGGTCTACTACCCGGGACGGTCTAAATCCGGGAAAGCCTCTTCCCGTGCACTCCGTCAGGCGGCACGCGCAGCTGCAGACAAAAAGAAAAAAGCAGGGAATGCAAAGAAGGATGAGGACCCTTCCCTTCCTAGAAAATATTATGTTGACGGCGGCCTGGAAGTGCTTTCCGGACGGAACAACCTACAAAATGACAACCTCACCTTCCATGTAGCATCCAAGGAAGATATCTGGTTCCATGCCAAAAAGATCCCGGGAACCCATGTCATACTCAGAACAAACGGAAAAACGCCTTCGGACAAAGCCATCACGGATGCCGCATCGATCGCAGCATACTATTCACGCAGTAACAAGCCGTTTGCCGGTGAAAGATCCGAATCAAAGACTGAATA
>JAEEGL014804777.1_pt1 | contig 11268 bp, 10 predicted proteins | sample 9134231 | NCBI WGS metagenome assembly JAEEGL01 (sample SAMN16246548, study PRJNA631951) | gut metagenome | biome: gut microbiome; feature: rumen; material: fiber-attached | host: Bos | place: Iran: Karaj | collected 2018-10
TAGTAGTAAAAGATGATGAAGATGTTATATTTCCATTACATTTAAAAAATGTTGAAGGAAGAATTGCTTTATCACCAGTAACAACAAAAACTCGTGGGAAATTATTTGATGAGATGTCAAATGATGAAACAATAAAGAAAGCTCCAGAAACACATCATATTAGAACATCAGCTTTTTCTCCTCAAGTTAATGATAGTGAATATCAATTAGAAAATGCTGGAGATATTTTAAATATTAAAAGTGTTCGTAAACGTCAACAAGTTTTTGCATCTTTGCCTTTTGAAAGACAAGTAAGTATTTTAAATGATTTATTTAATAAAGATAAAGTATATGATGCTTCTGTATTAATTAATAATAAAAATCTAGAAGAGTTTTATAGTAATTTATCTCCTGAAGATATGAAACGTTATTATGATGTTATTTATGAAAATATTAATAAATATTCAGGAAAAGAAAAAAATCATTTGTTAAAAGATTTATCTAGTATATTAGATTTGTATCCTAAAACAAAAGAAATGTATCTTTTATTCAATGATAGTAATAGACAAAAAGAAAGATTTTTTGATACATTATCACCAAATAAATTAAAAGAAATATATAAGACTGGTGGAGAACAAGCAAAGCAGCAAATAGATGATTATTTAGCATTTAGTATTATTAGCTATGGTATGTTAAAAGATGCTGCTATGAGTAATAAAAACACATTTAAAGAGGGTAAAAAATATTATAAAGAAAGAGATAATAGAGTTCCGTATAGTCAAGAAGAACATGATATATATGAATTATATGATGCTTCTTCAAAAGAAATAGAACATTATAATAAAGTTCAAGCTTATGTACAAAAATATAATTTGATCTCTACAAATTCAAGGTCTAAAGATCATATTAAAGTATATGATATATCTAAAGTTGCAACTGTTCCGTTCTTAGATAGAACTAAATTTAGATTCCATCAAAGAGCATATTTAAATAAATTTGATTCTAGACAATCTAAGAATTTGAAATTAATTAAAAATCAATTAGATAATTCTGCATCAGTTGCAAATGATAAGTATAATGAATATAAATATATGTTTGAACATGCTAAAGCTCAACATAAAGCAGTTCATAATATTTTTAAGAGAAAGAAATTTAATGATTTCTTAAAACAAAAAGAAGCTGAATTAGATAGTGAATCAATTAAGAATATGTATAAGATGGATAAAGCAGATGTAGAAATATTAAATAGTCTTAAGGGATTATTGACAACAATTGAAAATCATAATACATTAAATGGAGTAGAACCTACAGATACACCTCAAATTATTCAAACAGATGTAAATAATAATACTCCAATAAGAACTGTAGATAGAGAACGAGTAGATGAAGTAAGTGATACTATTTCTAGTACAGCTCAACTAAATGAACAAAACGAAAACACTCAAGAAACAGGAAGAACAAGAGCTGCTTAATTATGAATAAAACTTCTATAAAAAATATAGAAGTTTTTTTATTCTATTATGTTATAATTCTTTTTAAGGATGTGTTAGTATGGACAAAAAGACAAAAGATAAAATAAATGAAGTTATGGATAAAGATAATGGTTTTATTAAGAGTAATAATTATAATATTGTTTCTTTAGAAGATGATATGGTTGTTATGGAAGCTGTTATTAATAAATCTTCTTTAAATCCATATAAAATTGCCCATGGTGGTTTTATATTTGGTCTTGCAGATACTTGTGGTGGGCTTTTAGTTAGCACTACTGGAAGAATAGCAGTTACTACAAACGCTTACGTTAATTATTATCATAAAGCAGCAGGAGAGAAGTTAGTTGCTAAAAGTAAGTTCTTGAAAAAGGGTAAACTACTATCTAATGTTGAAGTAAATATTTATGATGATAAAGATAGTTTGGTTTCAACAGTATTATTTGAGTACTGTTATATAGAGGAGGAAATATGAAAGAAGTAGAAGATTTTATAAGAAAGTGTGGAGTATATTATCTTGCAACTATTGATAATAATGAACCTAGGGTTAGGCCATTTGGTACTCTTGCTGAGTTTGAAGGAAAGCTATATGTATTAACTGGTAAAAAGAAAGATGTATCAAAACAGATAGCCAAGAATCCAAATGTTGAAGTATGTGCAAGTTATGGTGAAAACTGGATTAGAATAACAGGTAAACTAATTAGAGACGATAGAGTAAAAGCTAAGAAAAATATGCTTGATAAGAATCCTCATTTAAGAGGTGCATATGATGAACATGACGATAATACAGAAGTTTTATATTTTGAAGATGCATCTGCAGTAATTTATTCTTTTACAGCAGAACCTAAAGTAATTAAATTATAAAAAAAAGAGATCTATTTACGATCTCTTTTTAATTGCAATCTAATTGCTTTAACTTTGTTATTAAAGACTTCATCAGGCTCTTTTGTTTTACATTTTATATCTTCAAGAGTTCTATATGATTCATCAGCATCCATACCGTATCCAACTACAAAATAATCTGGTATTTCAAATCCTACATAATCGACTTTAAGTTCTTTTTTTTCTCTTCTATCTGGTTTATCAAGAATAGTACATATCTTAACACTATTTGGTCCTTTTTCTTCCAAATGCTGTTTTAAACTATAAAGGGTATTTCCGGAATCTATTAAATCTTCAATAATTAAAACATCTTTACCTTTAATATCTTCAGTTAAATCTAATTTTATATCTATTTTTCCTGAACTTTTTTCTCCAACATAGCTTGATACTCTCATAAAACATAATTCTGCATCTAAATCTAATTGTCTACTTAAATCTGCAAATAAATATATAGCTCCTTTTAGAATACATATAAGTGTAATCCTTTTTCCTTTGTAGTCTTCATTAATTTGTTTAGCCATTTGACTTATTCTTTCTTGAATATCATCTTTTTCAATTAAAGTTTTTAAATCTTCCATAATTCCTCCTTATCTATTTAAACAAAAAAAGGCATTCAATGAATGTCTTTTAAACTCTTCTATAAACTCCGTTTTCAGTTACGATAGCTTTACCTGATTTAAGTTCTCTTTTTAGTTTCTTCTTTTTAATGTTATATGCAACTATAGCACCTGTTGCTATTAATCCACTTAAAACTATTGCGCAAAGATTTGGATTAGCTACTAATTGATCCCATGAAAACTTAACAACATCTCCAAAAACTTTAATAGCACCTTTTAATCCAGGATTTGCTGCACTTTGTGATGCTAGCCAAGCATTGAAATTTGCTTTACTTGCACCTTTTAATAAAACTGCAGCTCCGTTTGTTGCTAAAAATGTTGCAAGTGTTGCAACGCTTCCTTTGCAGAAACCAACTATTTCTCTAAAGCTTTTTTGTCCTTCAGCTTTTTCTAATAATATTTTACTGTTTGCAGCTATAAATCTGTTTGCTGTCTCTCTATCCATTAATTCTGGCATTGTTGCTGAACTATCCATTTCCATTACCTCCCCAATATGAATTTAGATAATTTTCTATAATTTCCCATTCTTCATTTGTTTCTACTGGTAGAAGTTCTAATTCAGGGTTAGTAGAGTCATAAGCTGATGCATAAGTGTTTAAGTTTCCTTCTTCATCAGTAGTATTATCTGTGTACACTAAATAACTTTTCCCAGTTATATCGTTATGAAATGTTAAAATTGGTTCATATTCGATTTCCCCATTTTCTTCTGCAAGAGTAAATTTAAAACTTTCTAAATCTGTATTCATTTTACACCTCTTATAATCATTATACTATAAATGATTTATAAATAGCAAACTAATATGATATAATATTTATATGATTGAGAGGTGTTTAATATGGGTAATTTTGATGTAACTAAATTAAAGAAAATAGATTTTGTTTATCCAGGTAATATTAGACGTCCTGTCATCGTTCAAGATGTTTTACTTACAAAAGATGGAAGATATGTTTTAGAATATCTTGAAACTAAAAACGGAAGATTAGTATCAGATTATACTGAAATAATTGAAAGTGATAATGTTTGGTGGAGATATCCTTTTAAGAAGAGTCTTAATGATTATGACTTTGTAGATTTTGAGATTGGTTATAGTAGTGAACTAATTGATAGATTACCTTCTGAAGTTAGATTTAAAGTTTTTGTTAAAAACGAGACAAAGACAGGTAAAGTTAATTATGTACAAAATGAATTTGCAAATGATACTATATTAGATTTAACTGGTTCTAAAGTAAGTGAACAAGATAATAAATTCGTTTTTATGGTATTATTAGCAAATGATAGTAATAAAAGTATTTTGAAAGATGATGGATATAATTTTGATTTTCCTTTTCCAGCATTTTCTGTTCCGTATGAAGTTGAACATAAAGCTTTTAAAAATAATAGTAAAGATGATGAAAACTTTCACTTAACTTATAAACAAGATGAGTATTCTAGAGAAGACTTACCAATGTCTGTTAGAAGAACAATTGAAGAATATCTAAGAAAACAGGAAGGAAATGTAATTGATATTTCTAATTTACCTGTTTTAGATGTTATAAGTGATGATGGTGATAAAATACAAATATGTTTTGTATCTTGCCCTGATATAAATATATTTAGTAATGTATTTAAAGCAGATTCTTTGCTAGTTGATAAAGATAGTGAATGTGAATCTTCTTATGAGAATCAACTTGATAGTGCATTACATTATGAAAGACCATTAATTATTTCTTTTAGAGATATGAATATAGTTACTAATGGAGTAAAACATAAAACTTATAATAAATAACATTTCTTTATGAAATGTTTTTTTATGCAATTATCTTCTTTTTATGATATATTATATTTATAAAATAGGAGAGGTAGGTGAGTGTTATGATTTGCAATAAATGTGGTAATGAAATGATAGATGGAACTTGTCCTAATTGCAATGAAGTAAATAACTCACCTAAGAATTTAAAAAATACTGCTGTTTTTAAAGCAGATTACTTTTCTAATTTAATATCAACACTAAATAAATCTAATGATAATGATGCTACTTTTGATCATAGCGATGGAAAGTATAGTAGTAATAAGAAACCTAGAAGAAAACTTAATGGAATTTATGTAAAGTTTGCTTTAATATTTTTACTTTTAGTAGGAATAGTAGTTCTTCTTAGTTTTAAAGATCAACTTACTTATTCAAGTAAAGGTAAAAGAACAATAATGATATATATGATAGGATCAGATCTTGAAAGTAAGTATTATGCTGCTACTAAAGATTTAGATGAAATAACTAATGCTTCTATTGATTACAATAATGTTAATATATTAATCTACACAGGAGGAGCAAAAGCGTGGCATACAGATTCTATTCCTAGTGATAAACATGCTTTATTTAAAATAAAAAATGGTGAATTAGAGAAGATTGAAGAAATATCTTCTGATAGCATGTTAGATTATAAAAATCTATCTTATTTATTGAACTATGGGTATGAGAATTATGACACTGAATATTATGATTTAATACTATGGGATCATGGAGCAGGACCTATATATGGATATGGATATGATGAATATCATAATTTAGATTCAATGTCTTTAACAGATATTAAGAAAGCTTTAAATGAAAGCCCATTTAATGGTACAAATAAACTAGAATTAATTGGATTTGACGCTTGTTTAATGTCTTCGATAGAAGTTGCATCTATTTTATCTGATTATTCAACTTATATGGTTGCAAGTCAAGAGTTTGAACCTGGTGATGGATGGGATTATAGTTTCCTAGAAAAAATAAATAGTAAAACTACTTCAACTGAGTTAGGTAATTATATTGTAAATGGATATTATGATTATTATTCAAAACAATCTTATGTTAATGGAGTTAGTTTATCTCTATTAAAATTAAATCAAGTTGAAAAAGTAGAGAAATCAATTAATGAATTATTTAGTGCTATAGATCATGATATATCTATCGACTTTTCATTAATATCAAGATCAAGAAGTAATTCTAAGAGCTTTGGTAAACTTGATGATACTACTTATTATTATGATTTAGTAGATATATATGATTTAATTGAAAGACTTCCAAAGAAATATAATGCATATGTTGAAAAACTAAAAAACTCTTTAAGTGATTTAATTGTTACAACAGTAACAGATTTAAATGATACAAATGGAATATCTATTTATTTTCCATTTGAAAATAAAGAAGAGTTAAAAGATAATATTGGAATATTTAAAGAATTATCTTTTGCAGATAGTTACTATGATTTCATTAATACTTTCTCTAATAAACTAGTTGAACCAAAAGAATCTACATGGGATTTATCACAAAGTAATATTGAATCAATAAAAGATGGAATAGTTTCAATTACTTTAAGTGATGAAGTTTTAAATAATTATAGTAAGATTTCTTATATAGTATTTGAAAGATATCCAGATAATTATTTTATGCCAATATTTAATGGTAATGATATTCGTGTTAATGGTAATGTTGTAAGTACAAGTGTTACTAATAAAGCTTTAGTTGCTAAAGATAGTAAAGGTAACGAAATGTATTTAACTACTGTTCAAACTATTAAAGGTAAAAACTTTATTAAGTATTATATTCCAGGTACATTATCTAAAATGAATAAAGATAATTTAGATTTTGAAATGGTAGCAGTTTATCTAGAATTTGTTATTGATGAGAATAATCCTAATGGATATGTGGCATCAATACTTCCAATTGATGTTAATGAAAACTATACTTACTCTGGAATAAAATATAATTTAGCTGATTGGGATAGTTTAACACTAAATAATTATAGATATATAATATTTAATGAAAATGGTGAATATATAAATGATTGGCAAGGATCATCTATAGTTAATTCTATAGAATTCTCTAAAGGAGAAGAGATTAACATTTCTATTAAGAATTTAGATGTAACTCATGATTTTTATTGCTTATTTAGAATATACGATAATCAAGGAAATGTATATTTATCACCTTTAGTTGAAATAAAAAATAAATAAAGTAATGTAATTAAAATACATTACTTTTTTTCTTTCATATTCATTTTTATGTTATAATAATCATATGATAAAAACTAGAAAGAACAGTATAATTTTATCTATTGTACTTGAAGCAATAATATTACTTATTGCATTTTTGTTTTGGCCTAATTCAAATAAAGTAAAACAAAGCAATAAGCCAGATAGAAATAAAACTCAAATACAAATTAAAACAAAAAGGTTAAATATTAGAGAGAAACCTTCAGTTGATGCTATGGATGTTGGAGATGTTTATGAAGGTGAAATATATAATGTTATATCTCATGAAGATAAAGAAGATTATAACTGGTATCATATATTAACAGAGACTGGAATAGATGGTTATATTGCATCTGATTCTGATGATTCATATATAGAAGTAATAAATGGATATATTGATAGAGTTCCTCCAACAATTGTTTATGATAAAGAGTTTATAGAAGTAGTTAATGATCAATTTGTATTTGATTCTATCACTTGTCAAGATGATTATTCTAGTTGTGGATTATCATATGAAATTAATAATCCAGAATACATAACTTTTAAAGCAGTCGATAATGATGGTAATATTACTGTTAAAGATATAAAGTATTACAAAGTATATAAACTATATTCTGAATATTATGATAATAGAAAAGATGTAAATGCAATATTCAGTAAAGAAGTAAGAAATAGTGATTATTATATAAATGCTACTTATTATATTAATAAAGAAATAGAAAGTGATAATAAAAGTATTACTTATGCACCATTTATTGAATTCTATGATGAAAACTTTAATAGAATAGAAAATGTCTTTGCAGCTTTTAATCCTAGAGAATTACCTGATGGTTGTATGAATAATAACGATAATATCTTAAAAGAAGATTATTCTGATATTAACTTATTAAAAGGTAATTATTTATGTATGAATTATAGATTTAATAATTCTTCTAATAAGATTAAATATGTAGCTTTTGGATTTAATGGGGTAGAAAACTATAATAATCCAAAAAATATATTATCTAGTTATTATTCAAAATACTTTATTATTAATGCTAAGTAAGGTCTCTTTTAAAGAGACTTTAAATTTGATATAATTTAAATGTTTAGGAATGATTGTATGGAAATAACATTAAAAATTGATGACTTTGAAGGACCATTAGATTTACTTCTTCATTTAATTAAAGAGAAGAAGATGGATCTTTTAAATCTTAAATTAGAAATAATAATAGATGAATATTTAGACTTTATTGATAAGATGGAAAGAATGAATTTAGATATTGCTAGTAGTTATTTAGTTATGGCTAGTGAATTAATTGAGATGAAGTCTAGAATGTTACTTCCTCGTATGGAAACAGAAGAAGAGGAAGAAGAAGAGGATCCTAAAGAAGTATTAATTAATAGATTAATTGAATATCAAAAATATAAAGAATTAACAAGTGACTTTAGAGAGTTAGAAAATGCAAGACGTATGTTTTTTACTAAGTTACCTGAAAGTTTAAAAGAATATGAAGAAAATGATTCTTTAATAAATAATAGTGAAGTATCTTTGAATGACTTAATAGAAGCTTTTCAAAAGTTTTTAGAAAGAAAAAAAGAAGAACAACCACTTAATACTAGAGTAACTAGTAAAGAAATGTCTGTAGAAGAAAGAACTGTATCAATTAGAAATATATTAACTAAAAAGAAAAAAGTTAATTTTTTAGAATTATTTGATGTATTAAATAAAGAATATGTTGTTGTTACATTTTTAGCTATATTAGAGATGGCTAGAAGAAATGAAATAAGAATATCACAAGAGAAAAAATATGGTGACATTATATGTGAGGTAGGAAATGAATAAGTAGGTTGGTATTTTAGAAGGACTTTTATTTGTAGTAGGAGATGAAGGATTAACTCTTGAACAAATAAAAGATATACTTTCAATAAATGATGAAGAATGTGGAGAAGTAGTAAAAATATTAAGAGAAAAATATAATGATGAAAAAAGTGGAATTCAATTAGTTTTCTTAGGTAATACTTTTAAACTTGCTACTAAGAAAGAGCATAAAGAATATTATCAAAAGTTAGTAGAGAATCCTACTACAAATACTCTTTCACAAGCAGCTTTAGAAACTCTTGCTATTATTGCATACAATGAGCCTATTACTATTCAAGAAATAGAAAGTATTAGAGGAGTAAGTTCAAGAGATATAGTTAGAAGATTATGTGCAAAAGGATTTGTAAAAGATGCTGGTAAAAGAGAAGGACTATTAAGAGCAAGTACATATGCTACTACTAGTGACTTTTTAGATTATTTTGGATTATCTAGTAAAGAAGAACTTCCAAAGTTTAGTGAAATTATTGAAAGAAAAGAAGAAGTAGGATTATACGAATCTAATTATAAAGAAGATAGACAAGATCAAGAAGGTACTGTATGAGAACAATAGTTGTTGGAGCAGGAGCTAGTGGATTAACATGTGCTATTACTATGGCAAGAAGAGGGCTTGATGTTACAGTTTTAGAAAAAATGGATTCAAGTGCTAAAAAGATTCTTGTTACAGGAAATGGTAGATGTAACTATTGGAATGAAGATTTTAGTAATAATAATTTCTATTCGAGTAATAGTGATTTTATAAATAAAGTTAATACTTTAGAAAATAGAAATGAAGTAATTAACTTTTTTAATAGTGTAGGAATTGTCCCTTATATAAAGAATGGTTATTATTATCCTGTTTCAATGCAAGCTAGTAGTATTAGAAATCTTCTATTATTAGAATGTAATAGACTTGGAATAAAAATAGATAATAATATTAATGTTATAGATATAAAAAAAGAAGATGATAAATTTTTAGTTATCACTTCTAATGGAAATTATGAAACTGATTCAGTTGTCTTAGCAACTGGTAGTTATGCATATTATAAAGATAAAACAAATGGTTATGATTTATGTAAAAGATTAGGTCATACTATTAAACCTGTTTTACCTTCTTTAGTACAATTAATAGGAAAAGATAATTATTATAAAGAATGGGCTGGAGTAAGATCTAATGTAAAAGTTAGTATTTATATTAATGATAGTTTTATAAAAGAAGAAGAAGGAGAAATAATGCTTACTGATTATGGAGTAAGTGGTATTTGTATTTTTAACTTAAGCGGAATAGCAAATCGTTCTCTATATAATAAGGATAGAGTAAAACTATTAATAGATTTTTTCCCACAAGTTAAGGATATGTTATCTTTTTTAGAAGAAAGAGAAAAGAATATATCTAAAAGAACAATAAAAGAATTCTTTGAAGGATTAATTAATAATAAAATAATAGATGTAATTTTAAATAAATGTAATATTAATAACAATATTGATTATAGTTTGTTATCACTTGAAGAGAAAAAACTTCTTTGTAATACTATAAAAAGATTTGATATAGATATAGTAGAATCTAAATCTTTTGATAATGCTCAAGTTTGTACTGGAGGAGTAGATACTCTTGAAATTGATTCTAATACTATGGAATCTTTAATATGTAAGAACTTATATATTATTGGAGAATTATTAGATGTAGATGGTATTTGTGGAGGATATAATTTAGGTTTTGCTTGGCTATCTGGAACTATAGCAGGAAGAAGTGTAAAAAATGATTAGAGTAAGTGAAATAAAAGTACCTGTTATAAATGATAGTTATGAACATTTAATAAAAAAAGTAGCTAATAAATTAGATATAGATAAAGAAGATATTAAAGAAGTAAAAATAATAAAGAAATCTATTGATGCTAGAAATAAGAATAATATTTTGTTTAATTATGAATTAAATATAATAGTTAATAATGAAGATACAATAAAAAATGTAACTAAAGTAAGTGAAGAACAATATAAAAGTCCAAATCATGGTAATGAGTTACTTGATAAAAGACCAATTGTTGTAGGTTCAGGGCCATGTGGTTTATTTTGTGCTTATATGCTTGCTTTAGAAGGATATAAGCCTTTAATTATTGAACGTGGAGAAAAAATAGAAGAAAGAGTAAAAACAGTTAATGATTTTTGGAACAATAATAAATTAAATAAAGAATCTAATGTATGTTTTGGAGAAGGTGGGGCAGGAACTTTTTCTGATGGTAAGTTAAATACATTAGTAGATGACTCTTTTTGTAGAATTAAAAAAGTATTTGAAACTTTTGTTGAGTGTGGAGCAGACTCTAATATTCTTTATGTTAATAAACCACATATAGGTACAGATGTTTTAAGAAATGTAATTATTAATTTAAGAAATAAAATAATTAATCTTGGAGGAGAGTTTAAATATAATAGTTGTCTTACTGATATTGTTATAGAAGATAATAAGATATCTAA
>JAEEGL010242358.1_pt1 | contig 11267 bp, 13 predicted proteins | sample 9134231 | NCBI WGS metagenome assembly JAEEGL01 (sample SAMN16246548, study PRJNA631951) | gut metagenome | biome: gut microbiome; feature: rumen; material: fiber-attached | host: Bos | place: Iran: Karaj | collected 2018-10
GGGCCCGTCACAACCACACAAAAAAAACGGGCTTCGCCCGTTTTTTTCGTGGGTTTGTGAAAGTCTAGTTAACTATACTATCACTCATAAATCCAAATCAATAGTTATATCAAAAGCCCTATCAATCTTAACTATTTCCTTACCATAAACATAATCAAGATATAATATTATACATTGTTCTTCACCATTTATTCTAACACCACAATATACATTTTCAAGATTTTTATAAGGTAAATACGGATAATCATTATTTAATTTGAAACCCGCTTTTCTTACTTCTTTCTTGTATCTAGTCATTTTTTCTATCCCCTTTCATTAATTATTTCCCAAAACCATATTAATACAAATTTCATACAACCTTGTTGAAATTTCCCCCTTCTTATATACAATGTCTATATAATCACAAACTACCTTTTCACTGGCTCCCGTACTAATCATAGCTGAAACTTCCTCTAAAAATCCTTTTCTACTTTCTATATCTTTCATACCTTTCACCTTGCGCCATGCGCCCTTTCTTATTTGATAATATAAGTATATATCACAACCACACAAAAATCAATACCTAAATTAAAAAATCCCAAACTTTTTTCAAAGTCTGGGACTCCTTAAACAACCTACTTCTTACTATTTATTTTACTTCTTCCCCGCTACCTTCTTCATGGTTTTCTTCATAAAGAATAGCTAATAGATTCTTTACTAACTCATGGAAATCCTTATCGACGCACAACGCATGATTGGAAAACCCGCCTTTTCTTGCGTACTGTGGAAACGCTATAAAATGCCCGTTCTTTCCCAGCGGATAAGTTACATTGATAATAAATCCGCACACATTCAAACTTCCAAAATCGTTCCCGCCCCTTGTACTTTTCCTAACTTCCATGTTTACCCCATCCGTCAAAGGAAATAGTATTCCATCATCTGTTTTTAATGCCTTACTTATACAGTCTTCTACTGTGAACCACCTAAACCAACCCCTATTAAATTCAACAACTTCCTTCTTTTCTTCCTTCTTTTCACCGAATCCAAACATTTTTATTCTTCCTTTCCGCCCGTTCACGCTTTTAGCACAGTAATTTTTTTTATTTAGTTACTTAATAACTTCATTCATCATTCTTTCCAGAATACCTTCAATAACTTCCTTATCTGGTTTTGATACATTGTATTTTTCAAGCACTTCCCAAAAATCCTTTAATGCGTTTGTATCCTTAATACTTTTTGTAACTACATCGTTACCGCCGTCACCGTCACCGTCACCATCACCTTTACCCTCTCCAGAATCAACACCCAAATAATCTTTTACCGCTTCCCTTATAGCCTTTTGAGATAGCTTAAACAATTCTTTTAATCTCTTATCCTTATCGACATCCGTACTAATCGTTTTCGTAAAATTGTCTAGCGTTTCTTCCTTTGTTTCCACCAAACCAGTTTCGACTGAAATACAAGGCTTATCAAATAACGGCGCTAACTCTACAATATTAGTATGTGTCATATCATCCAAACAAGGTAAATCCATATATAGCCTTCCCGCCTTCCTCATTTGGGAAATAGATTGCTTACTCAATCCCAATTCCTTCAAAGCAAATTTGATTTCTGAATCCTTCAAAGTTGCCATATCCTTACAAACATCTTTTGAAGTTTTACCTATGGTTTCCAACTTCTTTTTAACTCTGGCTATTGTTGCCTTACCTTCCTTACTTAATTGTTCTGAAACCTTTGGTACTTCCTTGTTTACAACTACAACATTACCTTCTTTAACAACTTCACTTTCCTTCTTTTTCATTCCCTTTTCTTCCTTTCATATTTTTTATACCCATTTCCTAGGGTCAATATTATAGTATCACAACCACTTCTTATTGTCAACACAATTTGTCTAGTCAACTAAACTTTTTTATTCCACTTCAATAGGGATACCACCACATAATAAAACATACTCTTGTCCACTAAATCCATTAGGAAATGCTTTTTGAATAACTATTGGATTCTGGTAAATCTTAAAAGAGTTATCATTTAATAACAAATTATATTTGTTTTCTTGTCTTTTAACTATTCCTTCCCACTCCTCAAAATATTCTTGGAAACTCATTAAAACATCAGATTGTAAATATAAATCATAAATACCTTCACATATACTATCTGATTTAGTTATAAAGAAATACCTTCCATAATAATCTATATAAGCATAGTTTGCATTTGATAAACTATTTACTTCGACCCTTATCACCAAATTTTCAAATAATTCAATTTCTTCCCTAACATCCCCCGTCACCGTTTCCACAAGCTGAATTTCTTTATTAACTATTTTTTCCAAATCAGCACACCTATACAATCTAACTTCCATTACTTTATCACCCCACTTTCCAACAATGCTTTTGCCCTTTGCTTTTCCCTTTCTGTCATTCTAGCCCCTTTTATACTAACTTCTTCAAAACTTGTGAAACCTTCCAAATTTGCAAAATTATCCTTAATTAGTACAGGATACCCTTGCAACTGTGCTTGATTTTCTGGCACACATTGACGGGGGATTGTCTTTATAATTCTAGGCTTTTGCACACCTAACAAACCAATACAACTTGTTAAACCACCACTTCTTTCAATGTTTGGCTTCATCCCCGTTACCATATTTGCCAAACCACTTCCTACCCAATCACCACCTACAGCCCCATTTGACAGTAAAATAGCACCCGTACCCGCTACCGCTTGTAATATTCCCCTTCCCAATTCTCTAAAATCACTTCCAGAAATAGGAATCTCAATATTACATTTTCCCGTATATTCAGCTATCACACTATATTCGCCGTTTTCCGTATCTGAAAAAGATAAGATAGCCATACAACCACCACTTATTAAGTCAACCCTATATTTCACCCATATCCATTTTCCCATAATTATATCTGTATCAAGTTGTTTTGTTCCTATATACGGCAACGCTAATTCTATTTTTGTATAAGGTGAATAATCAAGATAACTCTTACTATACGGTTTAATATACAGTTTACCACAATCCACCGTTTGAAATTGGTTTCTTGCCTTTCTTGCCACAACATGAGAATTAATATTACCAATCATTATTTCCCAATTTCTACTATCATCATCTATCAAAAACGGAAAAATTGATAAACCAATAATAACATCCATAGGATTAGAAAACATTTTCTTTAATGTGTCAACGGGTAAACTATTCCATACATAGTTACCTAAATCCACTACTTGTGTATATGTTGGATTGTAAACAGTTAGAAATCCACTTGCCACCGCTAAAGACGCTGGCAAAGTTGGTTCTTCTATAATATCGCTTGTTTCGTCAAAATCACCCGTTTCATCTGTCGGTTCTGAATACCCACCCCCTTCATACGGGTTACCACCACTAGGAACAGGCTCTATTTCTTGCCCTAGTATCAAAGACATAATACATGACCTTGTGTATCCGTCCCCACTTATAGGCTTCCATGACATATTCATAGCATACCTTAAATTTTGTGAATTGTATCTATCTTGAAACCAATACCCACCAACAATATTTGCCCCGCCTTCATCGTCTAAAATAAATGTAAATCCGCTATGATGTTGTACTTGATATTGCCAAAGACTTTCATCATTATAATATAAATTTGAATATCCTATATAATTCCCATAAACTTCCATTTGTACATTAAATTTTCTATTACTAGCATCCTTTATAAATCGAATACGAACATCCCTTCCAGTTTCTTCACGCCATATATACATACTTTCACCGTTACCCAATAAACTAGCATATGAATCTAAATCTATAACACCATTTGTATACCCCGCCATTTCACCGTATAAACTAGGGTTAAATGATTGTATAGCACTATCATAATACATCCCACCATTAACAGCATTAGCAAAAATTGTAGCTTCTTCGACTGAAACAGGAAAATTGCAACCATACCAATTTTCAAAGGCAATATCATTTCCATTTACTGTTAATATCAACTTTTTTAGTGTGCCAACCCTACGCCATGCCATAAATTATACCCCCTATCTATATACACCAATTCCCATATAATCAACCAACCTTTTAAGATACAAAGGAATAAATGTTACTTCATATAATTCTTCAAAATCCAAAATAATCTCTTTTCCATTTCTCATTACAGTCTTCTTTAATTCCTTATCTTGCCTTGCTTGCCTTGTCTTACTATCTGTTCTAGTTGGTTCTGTTTCAGAATTAACAAAAGCGTTACTATCACTAACAACACTATAATTTCTATAATCAGTGCTATCTTTGCTATCGGGTCTATAAGTGCTACTATTCATACCTTGTTTATATTCTATCCTATCAATTCCACCCGTTGTTGATGAAGCTACATGATTCGCCCCAAAATTAAGCGTTTTAGTTTTTACCCCATACACCATAGATTCACCATCAATACCAAAATCTTTGGTTATATCTTCAATCCTATCAAAATTACCATTTGTAAATGCTGAAAGAATAACTTCATACAATTTATTGAAGAAATCACTATGCACTATGTTAAATGATAAAATTGATAATTGAATATCTGATGTTGAATTATCCGTATAATATCCACTTATCATTTTTCCATATTTATAAACCATATACCTTTTAATATCTTCTTCATTATCCGTTATCATATCCAAAAAAGCAAAATCACCGATAAACATTGAATCGTTACTAAATTTCTTTATAACATCCTCAATCGTTATTAAACCAATATTCATTAAACTTCACCTTCTTCCTTTACTTCTTCCACTTCATTATTTACAGTTTCATTTTCTTCTACTTTATCCGTTTCAACATTGGTATTTAACATAACATTTTCACAATGTTCCCAAACTTCAGAAAATCTAACACTTGCCTTTATTCCAAAAACCTTTTCTAAATCCTTCATTGCCCTTCTTCTACAATATAATTTATTCAATGGATAAACTTGTGAAAGTGCTTCCCAACCTTCAGTTTCCTTCGTAGTTAGTTGCGCCATTTTTGCGGTAGTATTCAAAGGCAAACCATAAACAAGACCCATTCTTTTTATAATATCATCATAAAACTTTACCACATATTGCAATTTATCAATGTTATTAATATCAGTTATATTAACAACATCTAACCCCTTCGACTTTCCATTTGTTCTTAAATCTTCCAAAATATCATCAGAAACAATCGACTTCAATTCACCATTCTTCAAATTTTCCAAAATTTCATCAACTCTATGTTTACCGTTAGAATCTTTTACAACAAATAACGGCATTAATCTGGCTAGCACAAGCGTACTATTTTCCGTTATATCCGCTTCATTCAACTTTTCAACAAAATACTTTATCAATGGTATCTCTGAAAAGTGCATATCATTGTTATACATAATAACGCAATCTTTACCAATAACAGATTCACCACTTAACCCATCACCCGTCACCCACGAAAAACTTTTACCATACCCATATCTATCTAAATCCCCACACCTACTACCTTCTACCACCGTTAATTCCCCATCAATTCTAACAAAGCCACTAATACCATATTTATTTGTTCTCTTTTCAATTTCTACATTCTCAATTCCTTCTATATCATATATAAACATTGAATTTATAGCATTAAATAAAAATTGTGCTTTTACCGTACCACTTAAAAAATTATCATAAATTACATTATGTTCATATACTTGTTTCTTTCCCATTTTTTTATCCCCTTTCCATTTAGTCAACTAGACAGAAAAAGGGAAGTTTATACAACTTCCCTTCTTTCTTTTATTGTAACCAACTTTTAATCAAGAACCACCGCTACCATATTACAGTTAGAATCAACAAGCCAATTCACTAGCAAATGTTGAAATTCATTCCAGAAATCAGCGCAAGCGGTATAAGAGCTAGTAACCTTCATTCTATAAGGGCAGCAACCGATTGCACGATGATCATGCAACAATGCTACTACATTACTAATAGTAACATCTTGTGTCCCAATACCTAATTTATTATCGGGGTCACCCGCAATCATAATTTTAGATACCGTATCAAACTTAAATCTAGTAGTGTCTTCATCTTCCGTTTCCGCTACACCTTGCCATGCCGTCACCTTTGCATAGTCACCCAATGCAACGACTTCCTTATGGTAAGTATCAGCTAACAAATTAAATCTAATTGAGCTTTCAAACTTTTTCAGCATTACAAGGTCTACATTATCAGCACCAGCTAACATAGTGTGGTTATTAAAAGCGGTAGACTCTGTGGTCATATCATCCCGTAAATCTGAAATTCTCTGTGAAATGTATGCAAGGAACGCCTTATCCCTCAATGCCGTTTCTGGCGTAACAGTATAACCTTGCCCGTAAAATTCGGTCAATGCGTGAATCGTATTCCCATAATAATTTGCTACCGCTACCCCCGTACTAACAGCCATTCTACTATAAGCCTTAATAACAAGTTTAATTGTTTCCCGTACGGAATTTCTAACACCTGACACAAATTTGTCCATCTGTTCCCAACCATTAAAAGCCATTTTAACTTGTTCCTCTGAATAAGAAGTAGGGGTCATAACACCCTTTGCTTCATCAAAAATTTTAGCTTTAATTTTCGGCTGATAAAACTTATGTTCAATATCAGCGTAACTTCTACCGTTTACCAAATTCCACATAGGGTCTTCTACTACATCAGCAAGATTGTAATAGATTCTTTCCAAAAATCCGCCCCACTCAAAATTCTTTTTAACAAGATATTCCAACTCATTTTTAACTTTAATTTCAATTAACTCCTGTTCCGCTAAAACAACAACTAACGCCTTAACAAATGAATCTGTGGCGGGTGAAGTCCCACTAGTAACATCTTTACCAACATCAATCAATGCGGCGTTATCCAATGCGGATAAATCCCCAACCTTTTCCATATAATCAGCGCCCATTGCCTGTGCTAATGCTGATTGCGTAGCATTAACAATTCTTTCATTACTTACAAAAGCCATTTTTTTATCCCCTTTCTTTTTTTATAATTATAAAACTGTGAAGCACCTTTACAATAATATATTATCATATTTATATAAAAAACACAAACCATTACAAAAAATCATTCCTACTAACATTAAAAAATTTATCAAAAATATGTCCTATCTTATTATTAGAAAAAATAACACGATTTTTAGAATACATATCCACCAAAAATCTACATACATTATCACCATAATAATAAAACTCATTTTTTAACATCGGTTGAACATTTACTAATATATAGCTATCTTCATAAAATTTTGTTGCCTTATGACAAAAAACCAATAACCTATTATTATTATCTGTAACAATATCACACCTTACCAATAAACCATTATATCTTAAATAAATCCTTCTTTCTATTGGTGATAAATCACTATACTGTTTAGGATAATCAGCAAAAGCCCATTCTGTGTTACCTGTTATACTTGACAACATTGGATTCTTAAAACCAAAATACATTAAATTATGTTGTTCCCTACTTTCTTTTACATCTTCAGCAACTCCTAATAAAGCTAAATGTACCTTTGTACCCTTTTCTGTTTTATATGTCTCATCATCCCCTAATTTCATATCTTTAATTATTTCATCACATTCAAATTCGGCAAAATATTCACTTGTATAATCTATATCATTTGCCAAATAAAAAATAACCGCGCTTGTCCTCTGCCTTATTATTGTTTTAATTAAATCTTGTAACATAAAAAATTCATTATACCTATACCGTTTACCAATAAATTCATCAACAATTATTAAATCCCCTAACGGATAATTTAAACTACTTTTTAATTCTTCGTGTTCTTCAATCGAAACCATGATACAAAATGGGTTTATATCTTTTTCAACAACATTTCCTTTTTCATCACGCCTTACCAGATACCAATATCGTGATGATAATAAAACATCATTCCATTTATTATTAAATATTTTTTCAATGTATCCATTTTCCTTCACCACATTAAAAAGACCCCGTGTATTTTTAGGGTATCTCATTTCTGTAGTTTCCCTAACATATATTGTCTGTAAACCACACATTTCATAACCTACCAAACCAAATATTAACAAACTAGTTGTTTTACCTATTTCACGCACACTACATATAATGTGATGTTTTACAGTTTCAAAATCATAATTAGGAAAAAATACCCCTTTTGGAATTAACTTTAATTCCTTTACTCTTTTCTTAATTTTGTCCCACTTTACCATATTTTTTTCCCTTTCCGTCTAGTTAACTAGACTAACCTAAAATTCTAAATTCCCTTCCTTCATTCGATAACTGAAAATCTAAAAATGATAATAACCATGTTTCTTCAATATCCAAATTAAATTCGCATGGTATCAAAGATAATGCACTTCTTTCTTTCATTAATACCCCATCAACAACCATTTCACAACCATCATCAATATAAAAACTAGTCAATTTACAATCTTTAATAACCAGATTATCTTCAAAAATATCATACACCTTTTTCCAATAATACCTATTAAATAATAAATTTTTAGGCACACCCGCGACCACTTGATTATGAAATAACTTTTGTTTCCCCGTTTTTTTATCCTTTTTCAAATATGATATTAAATATCTTTTAGCACCTAAATATTTAAAATTGATAACCTTATCATATTCCAAATCAAACATCCCTAAATCTTTAACCTTTTCAATATCTACCTTATAATACTCGCACCTTTTCTTTAATAACTCATAAATTTCCATATTATAATCGTCAATAACTTTTTTAGCAACATCATCAAAAAACAATATCTTCAAACTATCCGTATCAACATACAACACCGTTTTCCCAACCTTATATAATCTATATACAACTTTTAATAAATTTCTTCTTGCGTGTGCTGATATATAAACCCCTACAAATGTACTCAATACACTTTTTTCCATTTGTTCATCATAGCCTTTCGCCTTTTTTATATGCCATTCCCCACCATAATAATTAACTACATCTTCACTCAATCTTTTAACACACAACCCATAAAAAGTATTTACAAAAGATTTTTCAATATCATAAAGTAACCCCGCTTTTTTTAATTCATCTTTTTTCACATAAAAATCCAACATACATCTAACTAAATACTCAAAACATAACCCCCTTTCCGCTACTGAAACAAAATGTATAATAGTTTTTTCTTTATCCCATTCATAAAATTCTAAATAACTTTGTAAATCTAATTCGGTTAATGCTACCGTTATTTTATCAGCTTTTCTAATTCTTCCATTGTCCAAAACTTCACCTTCACATTCAATACATTTTGACTTACTTTCTATACTATGCGTTGTTGTCCTTCTAATATTATAAAAAGTTATTTGTGTAATTACACATTTTGTTTTACATAATTCAATCAATTCATCAAAACTATCACATTCAACATCTTCAAATTTTGACATAGGAAAGTATTGTAAAAACATTGTTGCGGGATATGATGATGTTATATCAAAACCCTTTATATCATGCCAAAATTCAAATAACATACCAACATACGATTCATTCCCATGCACATACCCACCACGATAAACCCAATTCACTAAATATAAATATTCTTCATAATTTCCACAATTCAATTCATCTAATATTTCTTGCCATTCTTCAAAAGTTAAATCATTCTTTTCACACCATACCTTACAACAATCAACCAACAATTTATTTAAAGCACTTGTTTTTGTTAATGGTTTAAACCCGTTTATAAGATATGTTTTATTATAATATCTTGAAAATTCAGATAAAATTAAAACATCATTATCACTATATTTATTTTCTTTTTCCGTACATATCCACTTGTTATTTCTTATAACGGTATAATCTAAATCCCCCTTTGCTTTTTGCGTATTTGTATAATCTTTTGCTAATCTTTCCAAACTTGAATTTGAAATTAACATAGAATCTTGAAAAACAATAAATTTATCATGAATCACAAAACATGGTTTTCTTTCTTCCTTAAAAAAACTATCATGCTCCCCGTCAATTTTTAGCCATTTCCTTAAAAATTGAAATTCAAACCCTTCATTATGTATCCAACATATTAATCTTTGATTTTTTGACGGGGATATCACTTTTTTAATTAAATCCAATAAATTTATAAATTCTTCCCAATATCTTCCTTCTATAACTTCTTCATTAATACACAATTTCCATTGCCACATAAAAGCATTTTTTTCATTAATACTAGTGGTTTCAATATCAAAACCCATATTAATATCAAAATATGATTTTGAATATTTACCCTTCCCAACCTTAAAAACTTTTACCTTCCTAAACTTACATTTACTATTATTTATTTTTCCCCTTTCCAAAGTATTATTTTTTTCTATAATTCTACACAAAACCTTTTCCGTTATTTCATTAACATAATACCGATTATAAAAATATGGATTTTTCGCATTAGAATTATAACACACTTCCATTTCTTATGATTCCCCGCTAACTTCATCAATACCCAATAATTTATTAACCTTTTTATTTTTCTTTAAAGCAATCTCTTTTAATTCTTCTTTTCTTTCTTCATACATATTTAGTAAATGTTGTTCTTCTTCCTCTGTTAATTTTGTTCCCCGTCTAACCCATGATGTTAAATCAGAAAATTTATAAATATCGTTCGCATGCTCAACTATAAAATTATGTGTTTTATCTTTTTGTTCTTCCACTAATTCAATCACTTCTTCCCTTGTTAAATTTTTATGTTCTACACCCTTCTTATCAAGTCTTTCTCTTGATTCCTTTTCAACTCTTGCCACCGTCTTAAATTTCTTTTCAATATTTGTAACCCCTAATTTTTGTTCTGTAGTATAACCCTTCTTATTAACTATTTTTGTAAATCCACTTCTTGTCTTACCCAATTCTAACCCCAATGTTTCAGCCTTTTTAATCGTTTCCTTATACTCTCTTGTATTTTCCAAACCACGCTTTTCCCACTCTGTTAATCTAAAATTTATTCTTTTAATTTCCTTTGATAATTGTGTTTGTGAATATGCCATTATAACAACCCCTTTCTTTTAATATACTGTTTTTTACAAGCCTTTGAATTTACTAATTTCCTAGATTCAGATTTTTTTCTACTTTCCAACATATCATTATAAATTTTTTCCCATTTTATAAATTCATCATAATTTTCACACAATTCCAATCTAGGCTTATGAAATCTCATAAAAGAAACTTTCAACATACTATCACCACCTTTCTATAACACCTACTATTATTATACCAAAAACCCAACTATTTTACAAACCACAACCACACCTAATTGTCTAGTTAACGAGACTGCTATAAACTGTTTTATGGTGTGGGTTTATATATACCC